>Ga0335080_10000361_pt1 | contig 41541 bp, 40 predicted proteins | sample Lox_Sample_34_FD_206720 | JGI IMG/M metagenome (GOLD analysis project Ga0335080, IMG submission 206720) | Soil microbial communities from Loxahatchee National Wildlife Refuge, Florida, United States - Lox_Sample_3.4 | ecosystem: Environmental > Terrestrial > Soil > Wetlands | place: USA... | reverse complement strand
CCGCTATCTGCGGAGCGTGCTCGAGAGCGTGCGGCTGCAATCCATCTCGCTCGGCGTCACCGGGTTCCTTACGGCCCTCGGCCCTATTCTGGTGCTCTGGTTCGGCGCCGAGCTCGTGCTCGACGGCCACTTGACCATCGGAACGCTGATGGCGTTCTACGGCTATCTGGGCTTGCTGTATCAGCCGGTGCAGCGGCTGGCGGAGCTGAGCCTCGTGCTTTCCAACAGCCGCGCCGCCATGGATCGGATTTTCGAGGTGTTCGACACGTATCCTGATGTGCGCGAGCAGCCGGAGGCGGTGCCGCTCCCCCGGGTGCGCGGCGAGATCGGCTTCGAGAGCGTGTCGTTTCACTACGGCTCTCACGCTCCGGTGCTCGATCGCATCACGCTGCGCCTCACGCACGGCACCACCGCCGCGCTCGTCGGGCCGAGCGGCGCCGGTAAGTCCACCCTCGTCAAGTTGCTGCCGCGCTTCTATGACGCCACCCGCGGCCGGGTGCTGCTCGACGGCGTGGACGTGCGCGACACCACGCTCAAGTCGCTGCGCCAGAACATCGCCGTCGTCGCCCAGGAACCGCTGCTCGTGTCCGGCTCGATCGCCGAAAACCTGCGCTATGGCAGGCCCGACGCGAGCGATGCGGACATCGAGCAGGCGGCGCGTCTCGCGTTCGCTCACGAGTTCATTGAGCGGCTTCCCTCGGGCTACGACACCGACATCGGCGAACGCGGGCTCAGGCTGTCCGGCGGCCAGAAGCAGCGGCTCGCGATCGCCCGCGCGTTTCTCAAGGACGCGCCGGTCCTGATTCTCGATGAGCCAACGTCGGCGCTCGATCCGGAATCGGAAACGCTCATCAAGCAGGCCTTGATCGAGCTGCGCCGAGGGCGTACCGCGCTCATCATCGCGCACCGCCTGTCGACCATCGAGCACGTCGATGAAGTGCTTGTGCTCGATCGCGGGCGGGTCGTCGACCGCGGCCCGCACCGGCTACTGCTCGAACGCGAGGGGATCTACCGCAGGTATGCAACGGCGGGGATCGTAGCGGCATAGGGCGGCTTTCCCGCCTGTGACCCCCCTCACGTTTCCAACGGAGCCTCTTCCCTACCATTCGGCGCGCTCTCCACCACCCTGGAGGGGTTCCAATGGACGTCCGCAGACTCAGCACGAACGATCTCGTGCATTCTCACGAACGCAGCCTCTACACGCTCGTGCTGCTCGTGAGTCTGGTTGTGTACGGCGTACTCATCATCTCGGCCATGGCGAACCCCCAGACGGCCGCCGGCATTCTCGGCTATGTGGCGATGTTCGCGCTTGCGGGATTCTTTGTGCACGCCTTGGCACTCGGCCGCATTCGCGGGAACGGCGTGCTCGTCTCCGAGCGGCAGTTTCCCATGGTGCACCAAATGGTGACCCGGCACGCGCAGCGTCTTGGTATGAGTGAGCCACCCACCGTGTACGTGCTCGAGTCCGGCGGGATTCTCAATGCCTTCGCGACCAAGCTCCTGGGGCGGCGCTTCGTGATTCTCAATTCGGACGTGCTGGCTCTGGCGGTGCGGCAAGGTGAATCGGCGGTGAGCTTCATCGTCGGACACGAGCTCGGCCACCATTGGCGCGGCCATTTGAAGTACCGCTGGCTCACCGCGCCCGGACGCCTGTTCCCGTATCTCGGCCCGGCGTATTCCCGCGCCTGCGAGTACACCTGCGATCGCGTTGGCGCGTTCTGCGAGCCGGATGGCGCGATCAATGGCCTGCTCCTCCTGGCAGCGGGGAGTTGGCTGTACTCGCAAGTCGATGCCAGGGAATTCGCCGCGCAGGCCGAAGGCGACAGCGGTTACTGGGTTCGTCGAGCGGAACGCGTTTCCACCCATCCGCGACTCCCGAAGCGCGTGGCCGCCCTGCTCGCGCTGGGCGTTTCGAATCCCAAGACGCAGCCGCAGGTCGTCGGGAATAAGGCGGCATAGGGAGAGAAAAGACGTCGAGAGAAGAACGTCAGAATCATCTTGACGTTCTTCTTTCGACGTCGTTTGTTCGTACAATGAAAATCGGCCTCATCGGTTCCGGCATCGTCGCGCAAGCCCTCGGCAGGGGATTCGTCACGCTGGGCCACGAGGTCAAAATCGGGACCCGGCACCCCGCCAAAGAAGACCTGCAGGCATTTCTCACGAAGGCTGGAGCCAAGGCATCGAGTGGCAGCTTCACGGACGCGGGACGGTTCGGGGATATCGTCGTGCTCGCAACCTTGTGGTCGGGCACCGAGAATGCCCTGAAGCTCGCGGGCGCCGCGGCGCTCGCCGGCAAGATCGTTGTGGATGTGACCAATCCACTCAAGATGAATCCCAACGGGCCTCCCGGGCTCGCCGTCTCCGGCAATGACTCGGCGGGAGAGCAGGTGCAGCGTTGGCTGCCGCAATCCAAGGTGGTGAAAGCGTTCAACCACATGGGGAACTCGTTGATGTTCAAACCCCAGTTTCCGGGCGGGCCGCCGGACATGTTCATCGCCGGCAACGATCCGGCGGCCAAGCACCGGGTCACCGATGACATTCTCAAACCGTTCGGCTGGAATGTGAGCGACTTGGGAGGCATCGAGATGTCGCGCTATCTCGAAGCGCTCGCTATGGTCTGGATCATCTACGGCTTCAGCACCCGCTCCTGGACCCACGCATTCAAGCTGCTGAAGCAATAGCCGCGTTGTAGCAATTGGACACTGGTGTCCACTTCCGAGGACGGAGGAGCTCCGCCTCGTCCCACGAAAAGCGCGGCACGGCTCGTGCAAAGACGCCTTGCGCCATGGTCGGGAATCAGCTCATCGCGTCCGCGCTGCTGCTCGCCGCTCTGGCCCATCCGAGCACGGCCCAACGGCCGCGTCTCGTGCGAGCGACCGAGCTCGATCGACTGCGTGGCGATTCCGCCCGCCCGATCACCCGCGTCGCCCGAGGCGGGAGCGACACGATTTCATCTCGCGTCGATTCGCTCACCCTCGAGCCAGGTCAGCTGCTCGCGGTCAGAGTACCCGAGACCGCAAGCCCCCCCCGCGGTGCTTCGCCGTCACTTCAGGTCCTGCCATTCCGCTTCCTCACCACCGATCGCCGCTCGGACCTGTTGTTTGTCCGGCCGGTCGTCCAGGCCGATCTGCTCGAGTACGATGGCGCGTCTCGCGCGTTCACGGGAGCAATGCACGTGGGACTCGAGGACACGCTCGATCGCACGGGCTCGCGCAGTTTATCGGGCCCTGTAGCGTTCCTGATCAGCGGCGCCGGCGTGCATGCCGATCCTTCCGGACTCACGATCGACCACACCAATCTTCCCTACGTGCTGGTGCGCCTCGCGACTCAGGAGTCCGGGGAGTCGCTCCTCGTGCATGTGCGCGCCACATTCAACCCCGAAGGAATCGACATTGCGGTGCCGCTCGCGCATCCCGCCATCACGCTCGCGGCGGTGAGCGGCCGGGTGACGGGATGGGGATTGGGAGTGTCCGTGGTTCACGTCGCCTTGCCGCTCGAGGCGGGGTCGGAAGCAAGGGTCGTGCGGCTTTCCGCCGGCCACGCCACACCCGAGCCTGCCGAGCTGACGCTCGTGGGTGGGGAGACGCGCGACGTGCGCATTCGTTCGGTTGGAATCCGGAGCGATACGCTCGTCGCCGAGAGTCCACCGTTCCGGTCGGACCAACTCGTGCTCGCCTACGTCTGGCCGATTCGTCTCGTATTGACCGCTGTGCTCGGCGCGCTGCTCGGAATCGGACTTTCCCGCGTGGGGCCGAAGCAGCGCCGACCGACCGAGCCGTGGGGACACCATCTCGCTGCGGGGCTCGCATCCGGCACATTCGTGGCCGTAGCGTTTGCGGTGGGCTTGAACCTCACCGGGCTCAAGATCGCGACGCAATACGGCGACGCGGTGATCGTCCTCGTTGCAGCCCTGGGCGCGATGTTCGGACTGGTAGGCATCGGCCGAGTGGTACCAGCCATCGGTCGCGGGCTCGGGAAGTCCGGCTAAGGTCACGCGCTAGATTCCGCTCCCGTATGGACGCCGCTCTCGTCGCCCTGCTCGTCTCCTGTCTCGATCTCACCAGCTTGGAAGGCAACGAAACGCGCGACGCGATCGCGCGGTTGTGCGCCGATGCACGAGCTCCGTTGCGCCAACTTCCCGAGATCCACGTCGCCGCGGTCTGTGTGTACCCGCGCTTCGTGTCCGACGCTGCCCAGCTCGTGGCCGGGAGCGGCGTGCGGGTCGCGACCGTGGCGGCGTTTCCCGGAGGCCCGACCAGCCGTGCGGCAACCGATCGGGAAATCGCGGTCGCGTTGCGCGCTGGCGCGCAGGAGATCGATGTCGTGATCACGCGACGGTACGTCCACTCCGAGAATTGGGACGCATTGCGCGACGAAATTCAGGCGTTTCGCAGCGCCGCGGGGAGCGCGACGCTCAAGGTGATTCTGGCCACCGGAGATCTCGGCGACGCCGCCGCCGTCGCGCGGGCGAGCCACGTCGCGCTCCGGGCGGGAGCGGACTTCCTCAAGACCTCGACCGGAAAAGAGGCCGTCAACGCGACCCTCCCAGCGGGCGTGGTCATGGCCCGGGCGATTCGCGAGTATTATCTCGAGACCGGACGGCGCGTGGGGCTCAAGCCGGCAGGCGGTATCCGCACCGCGCGCGCCGCCCTGGAATGGCTCACGCTGATCCGGACGGAACTGGGAGCGGAGTGGGCTAACCCAACGCTGTTCCGCATCGGCGCGTCGAGCGTGCTCGACGATCTGCGGCGGACCATCCATCACGACTGAGACCTTCATGTACCGATTCATCACGCTGAGCGTGATCGCCGCTCTCGCGGCGCTTCCCATTCGAGGCGAACCGCAAGCGCCGGCCGCCGACACTGCCGTTCAACGGGCACGGCGGTTTCTCGATTCAGCCGAAGCAGTGCTCGCGGTGCAGAACGTGGTCCAGAACCGCGCGGAATGGTTGAGCGAGTACGACATCAACTACGATACCGAAGTGCTCTCCGCCGAGGCGCAGCGTGGATTCGGCGCGGCACTGTCGCGTATCGTGCAGACCTCGAGGCAGTTCGATGGCGTGCCGCTGCCGGACGAGCTGGCTCGACGCATGCAGTTGTTGAAACGCTTCATCGATGCGCCGGCTCCGCCCGATTCGGCCGAGGCCACGGAGATGACCCGACTGGCCGCAGGTCTCGACGCCGACTACGGCCGGGGACGCTACTGCAGGCGAGCCACGCCCCAGTCGAAGCCGTCGTGCCGCAATCTCGACGATCTGGAGCATGTGCTCGCGGTTTCGCGGAATCCGGATTCCCTGCTCGACGCCTGGAAGGGATGGCACGACTCGGTGGGCACGCCCATGCGAGACCGCTACACGCGGTTTGCGTCGCTCGCCAATGCGGGAGCGCGCCAGATGGGGTTTGCCGATGCCGGCGCGATGTGGCGGGCGCGGTACGACATGCCACCCGATGCCTTCGTCGCGCTGGTCGACTCGTTATGGCAGGAGGTGCGGCCGCTGTACGTGCAGCTGCACGCGTACGTGCGCCGTCGGCTGGTGCAGCGCTATGGAGCCAGGCAGGTTCCACCGAATGGGATGATCCCCGTGCAGCTCACGGGCGACATGTGGGGACAGGACTGGTCCAACATCGCCGACCTCGTCGTGCCGCGGAGTACGGCGGGAACGGGCGTGGACCTGACCGGCATTCTCAAGGCGCGCGGTGTCACTCCCCTGCAAATGGTGCGAATGGGCGAGCGCTTCTACATCTCGCTCGGATTCGATTCTCTGCCACCTACGTTCTGGCAGCGTTCACTGTTCGTACGCCCCCGCGACCGGGACGTGGTCTGCCACGCGAGCGCCTGGGACATCGATGACCGGGAAGACCTCCGCGTCAAGATGTGCATTGAACCCACGGCGGACGACTTCCGAACCATTCATCACGAGCTGGGCCACGACTACTACTTTCGGTCGTACGAGGATCAGCCGTTCCTGTACAAGAACGGCGCGAATGATGGATTCCACGAAGCGATCGGCGATGCCATTGCCCTCTCGATCACGCCGCGCTATCTGGTCCAGATCGGTCTGCTCGCGAACGAGCCCGCTCCCTCGGGCGACACGCTCGACCTGCTGCGGCAGGCGCTCGACCATGTCGCGTTTCTCCCCTTTGGAATTACGATCGACAAATGGCGCTGGGAGATGTTCGCCGGCAAGTTCGGACCGGCCGATTACACCAGACGGTGGTGGGAACTACGCGGTCACTACGGCGGAATCATGCCGCCCGAACCGCGTGGCCCGGCCACGTTCGACCCGGGCGCGAAGTATCACGTTGCCGGAAACGTTCCGTACATGCGCTATTTCCTCGCGCAGGTGCTCGAGTTCCAGTTCTATCGCGCGCTCTGCCACGAAGCGGGATACGAGGGGCCGCTGTACCGCTGTTCGTATTACCAGAGCAAGGATGCCGGTCGCCGGCTTGCCGCGATGCTGCGGTTGGGGCAGAGCAAGCCGTGGCCGGATGCGCTCGAAGTGCTCACCGGGCAGCGTACCATGGATGCAACCGCGCTGCTCGACTACTTTCAGCCGCTCATGGCATGGCTCGAACGGCAGAACAAGGGCGCTCCCGTGGGCTGGTGAGCACCAGATGCGGGATGCAACGTTTACGCTTCCCAGATCACCCATCCTGTATATTTGCGTACTGAACTAAACGAAGGGGCACAAGCATGGCGTTGCGCAGCAGCAATCCGACTCTCAACCCGCGCCTGATCGAACAGTTCGGCCGGCCGGGGCAAGTCACGCCCGGCGAGGCAATGACGGTCGAGGGAGCGATCAACAAGACCGCGTTCCTGCTCTTCCTCGTCGTCGTTCCGGCCGCGTGGCTGTGGACCGAGGTGGTCCGGACTCAGTCGCCGGAACTCGCCATGCCGTGGATGGTGGCTGGCCTGTTGGGCGGCCTCATCGCGGCCATGGTAACCATCTTCAAGAAGGAATGGGCCCCCGTGACGGCGCCGATCTACGCGGCGCTCGAAGGGCTCGCGATCGGTGGCCTGTCGGTCCTGTTCGAGATGCAGTACAAGGGCATCGTGATCCAGGCGGTCGCGCTCACGTTCGGGACGATGCTGTGCATGCTGGTGGCGTACCGCAGCGGGCTCATCAAGGTCACGAACAAGTTCCGCCTCGGCGTGGTCGCCGCGATGGGCGCGATTCTCCTCGTCCGAGTCGTGGCGATGGTGCTCTCGATGTTCCACGTCACCGTGCCGTTCATGTACGGCGGCGGCACGGGCGCGCTCATCGTGAGCCTCGTGATCGTCACGGTCGCGGCGTTGAACCTGGTGCTGAGCTTCGATTTCATCGAGCAGGCGGCAAGCGCCGGCGCCCCGAAATGGGTCGAGTGGTACTCGGCGTTCGGGATGATGGTCTCGCTGATCTGGCTCTACCTTGAAATCCTGCGGCTGCTGGGGAACGCGCGGCGCCGCTAAGACGTCGAGAAGCACCGTCAAGGCAAGACGTTAAAGAGAAACGTCCAGGAGAACCGTATACGGTTTCCCTGGACGTTTTGGCGGCCGCCGGACAGGCTCGGCGCCGCTTTCACCGCACCCGCAACGCGTTGAGAATGACCCCCGCGTCGAGCGCCTCCTGCATCACCGCTCCCGCCGCCGGCGTAATCAGCCCGAAGCTCGCGATCACCATCAGCACGAAACTCAGCCCCAGTCCCACGATGATGCTCTCGAGCGCGATGCGACGCATGCGGCGCGAAATCGCCACCGCGTCACCAACGCGCGCGATGTCATCCACGAGCAGGACAACGTCCGCGGCCTCGGCCGAGATCGCCGTCCCGTGCGCGCCGAGCGCGACGCCGACCGTGGCGGCGGCGAGCGCGGGCGCGTCGTTGATGCCGTCCCCCACCATCACCACCCCGCCGAAGCGGCGTTTCAGTTCCACAATGGCGGCCACTTTGTCTCCGGGAAGGAGATTGGCACGAACGGTGCGGATCCCTGCCTGTGCCGCGATCGCTTCGGCGCTCGATGCGCGATCGCCGGTAAGCATGACCGTTTCGGCGACGCCCAGGACCGCGAGCCGCTGTAGCAGCGAGGGGACCTGATGTCTGAGGCGGTCGGCGAACGCGATCGTGCCGGCCACCTGCCCATCGACGCCGACGAACGCCGTCGTCCGGTCATCGGCAACCGGCGCCACGACGAGGCCCTGCTCCTCGAGAAATCCCGCCGATCCTACGGCCACGTGGTGTCCCTCAACCGTCCCCATCACTCCCGAACCCGGCACCTCGACAAAATCACTGGCCACCGGGGGGCGGAGATCGACCGCCGCCTCGCTCACGGCCTTTCCGAGGTGGTGCGACGAGAGCTGCTCCACCGAAGCGGCGAGACGTAGCATTTCGTTTTTCGGCAGGCCGTTCAACGTGGCGACGCGCTCCACCGTCGGCCTGCCGAGGGTGAGCGTCCCCGTCTTGTCGAATACGAAGACGCGCGCCCGGCCCAGCTGCTCAATGGCGGCCCCCGTCTTCACGATCACACCGGCGTCTGCCGCCCTCGAGATGGCTGCGATGACCGCGACCGGGGTCGCGAGAATCAGGGGGCACGGCGTCGCGACCACCAGAACTGCGAGGATGTTGTTCGGATCCCCCGTCACGAGCCACGCGAATCCGCATACGATGAGCGTCATCGGGGTGAACCAGACCGCGAATCGATCCGCGAGACGCTGCAGCGGCGGCTTTTCGAGGCGGGCACGCTCGACGAGGCGCACAATCTGCTGATACTGGCTCGCTGCGGCGGGCCGGGCCGCGCAAACGTGCAGCGCCCCCTCGAGGTTCACGCTCCCCGAGAGCAGCGATTGTCCGGGAAGCGCGCGAATCGGAAGCGGCTCACCCGTGAGGGCCGACTGATCGACGGACGAGATCCCGTCCGTGACTTTACAGTCGACGGGCACCAAGTCGCCCGGCCGAACCAGCAGAACGTCGCCGATGCGAATCTCCTGCACCGGGACCTCGACCACCGATCCGTCCTGCACGCGATGGCCGATCTTCGGAGCGCGCGCGAGCAGAGCCTCGAGCGACTGCGAGGCGCGCCCCATCGCATAGCGCTCGAGCGCTTCCCCGCCCGACTGCATCAGCACGATGACGACGCCCGCAAAGTACTGGCCGAGCAGCAGGGCGGTGATGATGGCCAGCATCGCCACGACGTCCGCGGCGAAGCGGCCGCGGATCATGCCGCGCAGCGTCTGCAATACGAGCGGCGTCCCGCCGACGACCAGCGTGACCAGATCGATGCGGTTCGCAACCGTGGGGGCGTGAAACAAAAAGCGGGCACCGAGCCCGCTCAGGAGACCGAGGCCCGCGAGCAACGGAAGTGGATACGCTCGCAGGAGCTTCATCTTACACTTCCCCCTTCCCGCTTCCGTTCCCCTTCAGGCCGCTGCCGGCGCGGGGATCTCCACTTCCAGCCGCACGCTGCTGCCGTTGCGGTTCGAGGCGCGTGCCGCCCCGCCATGCAGCTCGGCAATTGCCGCGACCAGGGCGAGCCCCAACCCGGGGCCGCCGCCGGCCCGCGTCCGCGACTGGTCCGCGCGAAAGAACGGCTCGAAAATGTGCGGCAGGTCCGCGGAAGGGATCGCGGAGCCCGTATTCTCGACTCCGAACCGGACGCCGCGCGTGGCGGGGGCCGCCGGCTCGGTCGTGACGCGGATGCGCCCGCCCTCCGGCGTGTACTTCACCGCGTTATCGAGCAGGTGATCGAGCGCGCGCGACACGAGCTCCGGGTCGAGCGCCACGTCCTGGACGGCCCGATCGAGCGACTCGTCGAGTCGCAGATCCTTCTCTTCCAGCCGGCGGCGCACCTGCGCGACGCTGGCCCGCACCAGCGCGTTGGGATCGGTGGGGACGCGATGCGGCTCGACTTGATGACTCTCGGCGCGCGTAATGAGCAGCAGGTCGTCGCTCATCGCGCTGAGATGGGCGATTTCCTCGAGCGCGCTCCTCAATACCAGCTGATACTCGCGCGGCGATCGATCGGTGCGCAACGCGACCTCGATCTCGCCGCGCAATGCCGTGAGCGGCGTGCGCAGCTCATGCCCCACGTCGGCCGTAAGACGGCGTTGCGTTCGGAAGGCGTTGTCGAGCCGCTCGAGCATGCGATTGAGCACGGCCACGAGCCCGCGGTACTCGTCGGTTCCGGCATGTGCCGCAATGCGCCGCGACAGCGTCCCGGCTTCGATCTGCGTCGCCTGCCGGGTAATCTCGAGGACGGGCTCAACCGCGGAGCCCACGAAATTCCAGCCGCCCACGAGCGTCGCCACGGTGCCGAGCACCACCACGCCTGCAAGCGCGAGGAGCACGAGGTTTTCGGTGTGATGCAGCGGGCCGAGGTATGCCGCGACCTGCATCACCTGCTGGGCTCCGGTGCCGGCTTCGGGGACGATCCCATAAAGGCTTCGGACCGGCTGGCCCTTCCAGAGACCGTCGACCCAAATCGGCGACCCGACGCGGGCGCGCTCGAGCGCCGCCGAATCAACGGGGAGGTCGCTCGCGATCAGGGGGAACGCGCGGATCAGCTCCCCGGAAGGCCGGCGCAGCGCGGCGTAGCGGTTCACGGTGCGCGCATAGGCCGCCGGATCCGCGGAGGTCAGCAAGTCGGAAATCGAAGGGGGGGATCCGTTCTCGACCTGGCCCGCCACGAGCACTTCGGCCCCGGCCAGCGCCTGGTCGAACTGCTTGTGCATGAGATACGACATGCCGAGGAACAACGCTCCCGACACGAGCGCCAGTCCGGCGGCCATCGTCGCCGCGAACCGCACGGCGAGTGTCCGCCGGAGCGACTGCGTCATTCGTCTTCCTGATCGCCGGATTGCAGCCGGAACCCGACTCCGCGCACGGTGCGCAGGAGCTCCACGTGCGCCGCCTCGTGCAGCTTGCGGCGGAGATTCCCCACGTGCACGTCGACCACGTTGCTCTCCGGGTCGAAGTGCAGGTCCCACACTTTCTCGAGCAGCTCCGTGCGGCGCACGACCTCTTCGGGGCGCAGCAGGAAGTGCTCGAGCAGCTGAAACTCCTTCGGGGTCAGATCGAGCTTCTTGCCGTTCACCTTCGCCTTGTGCTTCAAGCGGTCGAGCTCGACCGGCCCGTAGCTCAAGAGCTCCGTTCGACTGGCTCCGCCCCGCCGGACGAGCGCACGCACCCGGGCGAGCAGCTCGTCGAACTTGAAGGGCTTGGTGAGGTAATCGTCGGCGCCGGCGTCGAGGCCCCGGACCACATCTTCGGTCGTGTCGCGCGCGGTGAGCATGAGAATCGGCGTCTTCCGCCCCTCGCGCCGCAGCTCGCTCGCGATCTGAAGCCCGGTTTTCTTGGGGAGCATGACATCGAGCACAACCAGGTCGTACTCGTACACATGCGCATTCATGGTCGCCTGCTCGCCGTCGAGCGCGACGTCCACCGCATACCCCTCTTCGCGCAAACCCTGCTCGATGAAGCCGGCAACTTTGCGATCGTCTTCGACCACGAGAATTTTCATGAGATCAGCCTAAGGGGTTCCATTTGAACCGGCGCTAAAGCATTTCTGAGGAATTCTTCATGCAGCGGACACCGGCAGGGTGAGGGTGAACGCCGCTCCCGCGCCGGGGGCGCTCTCCACGGTCAGCCGGCCCCCCAACACTTCCGCCAGGCGGCGCGACACGGGAAGCCCAAGCCCGGTGCCCAAACCGGAATGTGGATCGAACCGCTCGAAGGGCTCGAAGATGCGGCTCTGCAGCTCGAGTGGAATGCCGGGGCCCTGATCCCGCACGCAAAACAGGACCTCGCCATTCTGCGACTCAGCGCGTACGGTGATCGTGCCCCCTTCCGGACTGTGGCGGATCGCGTTGCTCATCAGGTTGACGAGAATCTGCTCCAGGCGCACGGGATCGGTACGCACCAGGGCGATGCCGTTCGCGTACTCTTCGTGCAGCAGGATCCGCTTCGCCTCCGCGGCCGGACGCACGTTCGCGAGCACCCGGCCGATCTCGCCGTGCACATCGAGATCGCGGAATACGGGGCGCACTTTCCCCGCATCGAGTCGGGTGAGATCGAGAAAATTGTTGAGCAGTGTGATGGTCCGTTCCGCGGCTTCGTAGACCTCCTGAGCCGCCTGGCCCTTCGATTCCGGGCTTCCCTTGCCGCGCACGAGCCGCTCCGCCCAGCCATACACGCCGGTGAGCGCGTTGCGTAGCTCATGGTTCATCATCGCGAAGAACAGATCGCGCTGGCGCTGCATGCCCTGCACCTGCTGCAACAATTCCTGTCTTTTCTCGTGGAGTCGCGCGTTTTCAACCGCCACAGCCGCCTTGGCCGCGAGGAAGACGGCGATCGCCTCGTCTTCGCCGGTGAATTCAGTCCCTCCAACCTTTTCGGTGAGATACAGGTTGCCGAATACGCAACCCTGCACAGCCACCGGGACGCCGAGAAACGATTGCATCGGCGGATGATTGGGCGGGAATCCGAAGCGCTGGGGGTGGTGTTTGATATCGGCGGAACGAATCGGATGGGGCTCGCGGATCACGAGACCGAGCAACCCGCGACCACTCGGCAGGTCGCCGATGTGCGCACGCTCGGCGTCTGAGAGCCCCGAGGTGACGAACTCGGACAGGCCTTTCCCGTCGGCCGACAGCACGCCCAGGGCAGCGTACTTGGCACCGACCACTTCTCGAGCGGAGTCGACCACCCGCTGCAGCACCGCCGCGAGCGTGTGCTCCGAGAAGATCGCGACGCCGGCATCGAGCAGCAGCTCGAACCGGCGGCGAACGCGTGCCACCTCAGTGGAATCGTTCCCCTGCACACTCCAAAAATACGTCGTCGCAGGCGATTATGTCTTGGCGCGCGCCACGGCCGAGACGATGTCGCTCTGCGAGATCACGCCCACCAGGGCTCCCTCCACCTCGACGAACAGCCGTTGCACGTCGAAATAGAGCATTTGTTTCGCCGCTTCCTGAACCGAGATTTCCGGGCCGATGGTCGGCGGCCAGGCGGACATGATCTCCAGCACGGTCGTGTGCTCGAACAGTATATCCCGTTCCTGCTGCCCCGCAAACGTGGCCTCCGCGTTCAGAATATCCTTGGTCGAGATCACGCCGACAGCGCGTCCAAACCGGTCGATTACCGGAAGCGCCGATACCTGCGCTTCCGCCAAGGCGTCCACGGCATCGCCTATGGTGGAATCGACACTGATCGTCTTCAACTCGGTGTGCATCAGCTCCGCGACGTTCATGGCACCGCTCCCTCCCCTGTGTCCGATCGGAATATCCGTCCGTCGCCATGAAGTCGAGATGAACCCCGCCTCTAGAATTCTTGGAGCAATCATCACGTTCGCTTCATCGTGCGCGCGCGAAGTTCAGGACACGAAGACGATGTGAGGAACTTCTTCCGGAGGGCATTATGGCGTGGAAACCCATTGTGGTCGGTATCGACAGCTCGCCGGAGGCGGCATGGGCTGGCGCGGTCGGCGCCAACTTGGCGAACACCGCGGGAACGAGCTGCCAGCTCGTTCACGCCGCGCGTGACGTATTGACCGCCTTCGCGATGGCGGAACTGCCGGAGCAGGCGCAGGAATTGAGCGAATCGCACCTGGCCCAGGCGAAGGACGAAGTGCAGCATGGACTGTGGGGAATCGTTCCACCCGAGCTTGCGGAGCACCTCATGATTCGTCCCGGGCGTCCGACCTGGGTGCTGAAGGAAGTCGCGACCGAGCTCGATGCCGGATTGATCGTGCTCGGCGGCAAACATCATACGCTGCTCGAGCGCTGGTTCGCGGGAAGCACCGCCCTGAATGTTGCGCGCACCACCGACGTGCCGCTGTTCGTAACGGGCGGGCTGCGCGCGCCGATTCGGCGGATTCTCGTGGCCGCGGATCAGTCCTATGCGGCGCAGCCGACGATCAAGACCGCGGAGCGGTTCGCGACGCTGCTGGGAGCCGAGCTGCGCGTCATGTGCGCGTTCGAGCCGCTGCCGATCCTTCCGGACGCGCCGACCTACGACGTGGAGTCGTATTACACCCTGCTGGACGAGCACGTGAAGCGCGAGGTGTGGCCGCTGGTGCTCGATCCCAGCGCCGAGAAGATCACGCGGCACGGACTCGCGTTCGACGCGATCGCGCGCGAAGTTGCCGACTGGCACGCGGACCTGCTCGTTGTAGGCTCGCATGGCAAGGGCTTCGTCGATCGCCTCTTGATCGGCAGCGTCACCGAACGGCTCTTGAATCAGCTGCCCACATCATTGCTCGTGGTGCCGGCCCATGCGCCGGTGACGGTCAAGGCAGCGGAGAGAAGCGGAGTATCGAGGGCGGAGCCGGCATTTACATAGAGATTCGGGAAGGGGGAAGGTACCCGGCGGTGTATTACGCCTCTTCCTTCCCTCTTCCCCCCAGAACTCTCCAACACGCCTTCGCGATCATCCAATCCTCTTCCGCGCGAATGATCAGCACGCGGACTCTCGACGCCGTCGACTGGATCTCGGCATCGGCCGGCGACGCAGCATTCTGCTCGTGATCGAGCTCGACCCCGAGGTGCGCGAGCCCCGCACAGGCTGCTGCGCGCACCTCCGCCGCGTGCTCTCCCACCCCGGCCGTAAACACGAGCGCATCGAGACCGCCGAGACTGGCGGTCATCGATGCGATTCCCGCACGCAGCCGATGCACGTAGATGTCGAAGGCCAGCGTGGCCTGTTCATGGCCCGCGCGGCGAGCCGCGAGCACGCGTCGCATGTCGCCCGAAACTCCGGATACGCCGAGCAGGCCTGACTGCGTATTGAGAACTACGTCAAGTTGAGACGCGTCGAGAGAGGATCGCCGGAGCAGATACGTGAGAATTCCCGGATCGATCGACCCCGAGCGCGTGCCCATCATCAGGCCATCGACCGGAGTGAATCCCATGGTGGTGTCGATGCTCGTGCCGTCTCGAATGGCGGCCAGCGAGCACCCGTTTCCCAGATGGCAGACGACCACCCGGCGGGACCCTTCCGCCCCGAGCCGCGCGGCTACGCGCTCCGCGCAGTACTGATGATTGATGCCGTGAAATCCGTAGCGCCTGATTCCAGTCCTGAACCAATCGTACGGGCCGGGATACACCGCGGCGGCGAGAGGAAGATGCCGATGAAACGCAGTATCGAAGACAGCGACTTGCGGGACTGGCCCGAGAAGACGCTCGACTGCGGCGATCCCGTCCAGCGCGGCGCGATTGTGCAGCGGAGCGTACTCCGCGACGCGCGCGATCTCGGCTTTGACGGTCTCGGTGATGCAAACAGGATCATCGTAATTCGGCCCCCCGTGCACCACGCGATGGCCCACCACGTCGATCGTCCGAGGAGAAGGAACGTGCTCGAGAATCTGGGCTACCGCGGCACCGTGGCTCCCGGGTGCTTCGCCCCATTCGAGGTTCCGTTCCCACACGGGCGGCGGCGGGTTGGACTCGGGTGGTCCCTCAAATTCATACACACGGCTCTTCTGGCTGCTCGACCCGAGATTCAGGACGAGAGTTCTCAATAGCGCCACGTCCAATCACGGATCTCGGGCGGATCCTCGCCGCGATCGCAGATGTAGGCGCGGTGCTCGAGCAGCCGCTCCTCCACGAACCGGCGGAAGCGCGGCGCATTGGCGGCAAACCGGCTGGCGCGCTCTACCGCATCGAGCGCCAGATGATATCGATCCAGCTCGTTCAACACGGTCATGTCGAATGGCGTCGTCGTGGTGCCTTCTTCACGATAGCCGTGTACGTGGAAGCTGTCGTGATTCGTCCGCCGGTACGTGAGGCGATGAATCAGCGCCGGATAACCGTGATACGCGAAGATGACAGGCCGGTCGCGCGTGAACATGGCGTCGAACCTGTCGTCGTCGATTCCGTGGGGGTGTTGGCTCGGCGGCTCCAGGGCCATCAGATCCACTACGTTCACGACGCGGATCCGCATGTCGGGATAGTGCTGGCGTAGCAGGTCGACGGCAGCCAGCGTTTCCGCGGTGGGAATGTCGCCGGCGCAGGCCATGACCACATCGGGCTCGCGACCGCCGTCGGTGCCGGCCCACGCCCAGACGCCCGCGCCCACGCGGCAATGCTCGATCGCGGCGTCCATGGGGAGCCACTGCAGCGCCGGCTGTTTCCCGGCCACGATCACGTTCACGTAGTGCCGGCTGCGCAAGCAGTGGTCGACGACGGACAATAGCGTGTTCGCATCGGGCGGCAGGTAGACCCGAACCACGTCCGCGCGCTTGTTGACGACGTGATCGATGAAGCCGGGGTCCTGGTGGCTGAAGCCGTTGTGATCCTGGCGCCAGACGTGCGAGGTCAGGAGATAATTCAGCGAGGCGATCGGCTTTCGCCACGGGATGTTGCGGCTCACCTTGAGCCACTTGGCGTGCTGATTGAACATCGCGTCCACGATGTGCGTGAACGCCTCGTAGCACGAGAACAGCCCGTGTCGGCCCGTGAGCAGGTACCCCTCGAGCCAACCCTCGCACAGGTGCTCGCTCAAGACCTCCATGACCCGGCCGTCGGGCGCGAGATGCTCGTCGGTGGGAATGATCGGTTCGAGCCAGGTCTTGTCCGTCACTTCATAGACTGCCTCGAGCCGGTTCGAGGCGGTCTCGTCCGGCCCGAACAACCGGAAATTTCTCGTGTTCTGCCGCATCACGTCGCGTAACAGCGTACCGGTCACGCGCGTGGCTTCCGCCAGGACGGTCCCCGGCTGCGGAACCGAAACCGCATACTCTCGGAAATCCGGCAGGCGAAGCGGCTCGAGCAGCAGGCCCCCATTCGCGTGCGGATTGGCGCTCATCCGCCGCGTGCCCTCGGGCGCGAGGGCAAGGAGCTCGGGGATCAGACGCCCGCTCGGGTCGAACAGCTCGTCGGGCCGATAGCTCCGCATCCAATCTTCGAGAATGCGCAGGTGCTCGGGATGGGCAGCCGGATCGGACACGGGCACCTGATGCGAGCGCCACGTTCCCTCCACGGGCTTGCCATCCACGAACTTGGGTCCGGTCCACCCCTTGGGAGAGCGCAACACGATCATCGGCCACTCAGGCCGCCCCTGCGCTTCACCCGCCCGCGCGGCTCGCTCGATCTCCCGGATGCGCTCAATGATCGCGTCCAGCGTGGCCGCCATTCGTTGGTGCATCTCGTCGGGGTCGTCGCCTTCGACAAAGCGCGGCTCCCAGCCGTACCCGGTGAATAGCTGCTGCAGCTCGGCATCGGACATCCGTCCCAGCACAGTGGGGTTCGCGATCTTGTATCCATTCAAATGCAGAATCGGGATTACGGCGCCGTCGCGCGCGGGATTGAGGAACTTGCTCGAGTGCCAGCTCGTGGCCAGCGGGCCGGTCTCGGCCTCACCGTCGCCAACCACGCAGCAGACCGTGAGACCGGGATTGTCGAACGCGGCGCCGAACGCATGCATGAGCGAGTATCCCAGCTCCCCGCCCTCATGAATCGAACCGGGGGTTTCGGGAGCGGCGTGGCTCGGGATGCCGCCGGGAAAGGAAAACTGTTTGAACAGCTTCTGCAGTCCCGCGACGTCCGGGGTGATATCCGGATACCGCTCAGTGTAGGTGCCCTCGAGATACGCGTTCGCGACCATCCCGGGGCCACCGTGACCGGGGCCGGCGATGTAGATCGCGTCGAGATTGTATTTCTTGATGACGCGGTTGAAATGCACGTAGATGAAGTTCAGGCCTGGCGTCGTTCCCCAATGGCCGAGGAGCCGCGGCTTCACGTGCTGCACGCGCAGCGGCTCCCGTAACAGCGGATTCGCGAGCAGATAGATCTGCCCGACGGAGAGGTAATTCGCGGCGCGCCAGTACGCGTCCGTGGCACGCGCCTCGTCGGCCGTCAAGGGTCCAGTGACGTTCGTCTCGACGGCCGTCATCGCCTAAAACGCGAGCTCCGGTTCTTCGGATACGACTTCCAATTCATCCTCGACCTTTGCGACGCCGGGCGCGCCCCACGCGGCTGCTTCGATCAGCGCACGGTCCGACCAGGAATGCACCTTCCCGCGAAGCGTTACTACGCTGCCGTCGGCTGCTACTTCGACATCCTGCGCATCGCGTGTCGCGAGATCGGCACGCCGCTTGAGCGCCGCGGTGATACGCTCCCGGATTTGCCCGGCCGGCGTACGGGGCTTCACCGCGATCAGGTTGCTCACACCACGCACGCCGAGTACCGGTTGCACGGCCGCTTCCGCCGCCACCCGTTGATACTGCCACTCGACCGTGCCATTCAACTCGATCCACCCGTCCACGACCCGCACCTGGATCTTATCCCGAGGAATCGTTGCATTCCACTGTAACAATCGCGTGACCGCCTGCGTGATCTCGGCGTCGCTGCGGCGATTGGCGATTGGAACGACCACGTCGAGCGCGTTCTTCACGCTGCGCACATCCCTGACCCGGTGCGACACGGCCTCGGCCGCGACCTTCTGTGCATAGCTCGTCACCGTCCCCTGCAGCGTTACCGCGCCATCATCCGTGAAAACACTAATGTGCGCGGGATGGAGCGATGGCTCCCCGCCCAGCTCGTCCCGTACCCGTCGTTTCAGCTCGAGTTCGCTTTGCATGGCACCCTCCTCTACTGGTTCGTGCTCTCGCCTAGGAGTGTGCGCGCGGCGCGTTAAAGTGGATATGAAGGAACTTGCAAGAACCATGCATCCCGTGCCCGACGCCGGTAATGGGCGATCAGACAACGCTGCGGGGCTGGAGCATTGAGCGCCGGGTCACGCGGGTCAGCGAACGGGGCACAGCGGGATCAGAACGGGGGAAAGGCGCGGGCTCGGGAGCCGCGAGGCGCCCGCAGACGCCCGGAATCGCGTCAGGGTTTAGCGATATGGAATCGATTCCGATCTTGACCAGCCAGCTTGCGAACTCCGGATAATCGCTCGGCGCCTGGCCGCAGATGCCCACCTTGCGCCCTTTCTCGTGCGCCGCGCGGATCACCTGGTCGATCAACCGTTTGACGCCCGGATCGCGCTCATCGAACAGGTGCGCCAGGAGGCTCGAATCGCGATCGACGCCCAGCGTGAGCTGCGTCAGGTCGTTCGATCCGATCGAGAAGCCGTCGAACAGCTCACTGAATTGATCGGCGAGCACGACATTGTTCGGGATCTCGCACATCACGTAGACCTCGAGACCCGACTCCCCGCGGCGCAGTCCGTTGTGCTCGAGTTCGGCGACCACGCGGCGACCTTCCTCGAGCGTCCGGCAGAAGGGGATCATGACGATCACGTTGCGGAGGCCCATCTCTTCGCGCACGCGGCGAACCGCCGCGCACTCCAAGGCGAAGCCCTCCCGATACCGCTCGTCGTAGTAGCGTGAGGCTCCGCGGAAGCCGATCATCGGGTTCGCCTCGACGGGTTCGAACGCCGCGCCACCAACGAGGCTTGCGTATTCGTTCGTCTTGAAGTCCGAAAATCGCACGATCACGGGACGAGGATAGAACGCAGCCGCGATCTGCCCCACCCCTGCGGCCAGCCGGTCCACGAAGAATTCGGCGGGTGACCCGAACCCCGCAGCGCGCTCCCGGATGGCCGCCTGGACGTCGCCATCGAGGACGCGCTCGGGATGCGCCGCGGCAAGAGGATGCATGCCGATCCAAGTCGAAACGATGAACTCGATGCGCGCGAGTCCGACGCCGGCGCTGGGGAGCCGCGAGAGCTGATATGCGCTCTCGGGGTTGCCGAGGTTCATCATGAGCGACACCGGCGGCCGGGGCAGCGTCGCGGGGTCGATTTCCCGTCGCTCGAAACGCAACAGTCCCTCGTACACCTTCCCCTCGTCGCCGGTCGCGCAGGACACGGTTACGGGACGCCCCGTTTCGAGCACCTCCGTCGCCTTCCCCGTCCCGACGACGCACGGAATCCCGAGCTCGCGGGAAACGATCGCGGCGTGACACGTGCGCCCGCCCTCGTTCGTCACTACCGCCGCGGCCCGCTTCAAGACCGGTTCCCAAGCCGGATCGGTCATGCGCGCGACCAGGACCTCTCCCTGGTGGAACTGATCGAGGTCCGCCGGTGAATGCATGACCCGCGTCGGCCCGGCGGCAATCTTCCCACCCACGCTCTTCCCTTCGAGCAGGACGCGACCGGGGTCGTGCAACGTGTACAGGTCGATTACCGGGTTCGAGACTTGGGCGTGTGCCGTCTCCGGCCTGGCCTGAAGGACGTACAACTGGCCGAGGCGGCCGTCCTTGGCCCACTCGATGTCCATGGGTGTGCGCCGACCGGCCCTGGCCGAATAATGGTCCTCGATGAGCATGCCCCAGCGCGCGAGTTGGAGGACCTCGTCATCCGAGAGGACGAGGCGCGCGCGGTCCGCATCGGGCACGCGGACCTCTTCCACCGATTTCACCCCGCCCGTGGCGTAAACGAGTTTCAGGTTCTTGGTGCCCCGCTCCCGGCGAATGATGGAACGGAACCCGCGCGCGAGGGTCGGCTTGTGCACCCAGTATTCATCCGGCTGGACCCGCCCCTGGACGACCGTCTCGGCGATCCCCCAAGCGCCCGTGATCAGGACGACGTCGGGGAATCCCGATTCCGTGTCGAGCGTGAACATCACGCCGGCGGAGGCGAGATCACTGCGGACCATCTTCTGAACCCCGACCGACAACGCCACGTCGCGGTGGGCGAACCCGTGCTCCACGCGGTACACGATCGCGCGGTCGGTGAACAGCGACGCGAAACAGCATCGCACGGCGGTGTCGAGATGCGTCATGCCGCGCACGTTGAGAAACGTCTCGTGCTGGCCCGCGAACGATGCGCCGGGCAGGTCCTCGGCGGTGGCGCTGGACCGCACGGCGACATCGGTCGCTGCTTCACCGTATTGCCCCGACAGGGCGGCATAGGCTGCATGGATCTGCTCGGCAATGACGTGTGGTAGGGGGGCCGCTGCCACACGTTCACGAATCTGTTCGCCGACCCGGGCCAGCGCCCGAACGTCGGTCACGTCGAGCCGCTCGAGGAGGGTGTAGATCTCGTCCGCCACTCCCGCGGCCGCGAGCGTGGCGCGGAACGCAGCGCCAGTGATCGCGAATCCGTGAGGGACCGCCACGCCTTTGGATTCGAGATTGCGCAGCAGCTCGCCAAGCGAGGCGTTTTTCCCGCCGACACTCGAAACATCCGCGAGCGTGACTTCGCGAAGTGGCATGACGTAGCGGGGCGAAGCAGCTGGCGTGGCTATCATCGGACCCACCGCAGAATGTCTGGAGGCTTGCGCGATACAGGCGGCGCGATGTCCGCCGGGACTCCCACGATGATTGGCGCTACGGCAGTGACATCGGCCGGAATGCCGAGTTCGCGCTTCACCTCCGCGGCATTCAACAGCGGGACCGCGAACCCGATACAGCAAGTTCCGAGTCCGAGCGCGTCCGCCGCCAGCATCAGGTTCTCGCCGGCGAGCCAGCAATCGGCGACCACGAACGCTCCCAGGGGCTTTCCGCAGATTACGATCAACGTTCCGGCCCCATGGAAGATGTCGCCGCCTGCCGCGACGAGTCGGGTCAGCCCGGCATCCGGCTTGACCATCGCGACAGCGCGATTCGAGTAGCGCTCGAGGACGGCGCGGTCCTGAATCACGACGAACGTCCAGGGCTCGAGATGCATCGCCGTGGGAGCCTGCACAGCGGCCGCGAGCAAGGTGCGGATGGTCTGCTCATCGATCCGGTCCGGGCCAAAGGAGCGCACCGCGCGGCGGTGATAAATGGTCTCGAGGACTGCCTGATCGCGACCCGTGACCTGGTCCATCAGATGACCCGTGTGGAAGAGGGTAGTGCGACCGGCGTGCTCGGCGCGCCGCTGAACGCGAACGCCACCAGGCGGAAGCTCAGCGCGTAGACCCCGCTCTCGATGATGGCGATCAGCAGGCCGCGCTCGGCTTCCGCGCCGCGCCCTACCCAAGCGAGTACCGTGACGAGCGCGCCCACAGCCCAGCCGCTCAAGAAGATCCAGCGCCAGTTCGCAGCGCCGCTCCGGAACCAGCAATACGACCACGCGAGGGCAATACCCACAAGCGTGCCCTGGAAGCCGAGGAGAGCAGCCCAGTCCCCTGCCAACGCCGCCCCAACAACCAGGGCGCTGGGCGCAAATGCGCCAAGCCAGAACGCGGCGATGCGCGTTCCCGTCATCATCGAGCTCTCGACTCTCCTCTGGACGCCGGCAGAACCATTCACGGCCCGTCCTCCTGGTAATGGCAGGGTATCGATTAGGGCCTGAAGACGATCCAAACGCAACGGGAAGAGAGCTTCATCGGAAACGTTCGTATGATCCTCAGCGCCCGTTCATTCCCGCGGTGACAAGATTCGGTCGTGCAATACAGGAGGAAGCCATGACCACTCGGGAAGTCATGATCTCAGCCAACGGAATTGCCCTTCCCGGTACGCTATCGCTGCCACAAGGCGGCCAGCGGGTCGTACTATTTGCGCACGGCAGCGGCTCGAGCCGCCTGAGCCCCAGGAATCAGTTCGTCGCCGAGGCCTTGCAGGGCGCCGGGATCGGGACGCTGCTGTTTGATCTGCTCACGGACTTGGAAGCCGACAATCGCCGGAATGTGTTTGCCATTGATCTGCTGGCGGAGCGCTTGGACCAGGCGCGTCGCTGGATCGTCTCCGAAACCGGGATCGACCCCGCGGGCCTCGGCTACTTCGGGGCCTCGACCGGCGCGGCGGCGGCTCTCGTGGCCGCGGCGGACAACCCGGGGACCGTCAGCGCGATCGTGTCGCGCGGCGGTCGTCCCGATCTGGCAGGAGAGGCATTGGGTCGCGTGACCGCGCCGACGCTGCTCATCGTCGGCGGAAACGATTGGGATGTGCTGGAATTGAACGAGGATGCGCTCGAGCGGCTCCGGTGCTCGAAACGGCTGATCGTCGTTCCTGGCGCGACGCATCTGTTCGAAGAATCGGGAACCCTGGAGCAGGTGGCGACGTTTGCGAGCGACTGGTTCACGACCCATCTCACGGGTCGCGCATCGATCCAATCGGGACATGCCTTGCGGTAAGGCGGCGTGCCCGTTCACCGACACGAGGAATGACATGCCTTTGACAAAAGCGCAACGCAAGCACCTGGAGCGAAGACTGCTGGAAGAGCGCGATCGGGTGACGCGGTCGCTCGCTCGTTACGCCGCCGAGACACGCGAAACGATCCAGGAAGAAACCGGGGAGCTTTCCACATTGCGATCACACCTGGCGGATCTCGGGACCGACACGGCCGACCGCGAGCTGGACGCTTCCAATGCGGCCCGTCAGACGAATGAGTTGGCGGAAATCGACGCCGCACTCGAGCGCCTGTACAACAAGCCTGCTGAATTTGGAGTTTGCGAGCGGGCAGGCGAGCCGATTCCGTTCGAGCGGCTCGACGTCCTGCCCTGGGCGCGCACCTGCCTCGCGCACGCGGCCTGAGCGGGGGAACCGTGCGCGAGGTGCAGAAGTCGATTCGGACGATTACTCGGCCGCCCGGCGCCGCGCGCGACGAATCGCGATAGTCGCCGCGGTAGCGGCGCCCGCCACGAGCGCGGCCTTCCCCACCACCTTGAGTGCCCGCTTCGTCGCCCGCCGGCGCTGGCGCCGCCTCGCCGCCTTCCCCGCCTCGACAATGGCCGCATCGGCCGCCACCACGAGCTGCTGCGCCGCCCGCTGAGCGGCACGCTTTCCTTCTGTGCGAGCCTGGTCTACCGCTCGCTCGGCCGCTTCCCTCAGAACCTTCTTTGTAATCGCCATGGCTAGTCTCCCGCGTGCTGGATTGCCGAACATCACCAATCATCACTCCAACGACCATTGATCCATCGCATTAATCATAGCGCACCGCGCGAAGCAAGGTTCGGGCCGCCTTCACTGCGTGGCGGATGTGGGTGGCTCGGGGCGGAGCACGAGATCAAAGCCCATCCAGAGCTGCTTCCAGATCCCCATCCCGACGCCAAGCGCCATGGCCTGCTTCGAGATCCCGTACTTGCTCCACAACTCGTTGGCGGTCATGTACCAGCGCCCCCGCACGCGTAGCATCCCGTTCTCATGCCAGGAGAGCAGGTGGACGGCAATGGGCGTGGATTTGCCGTGCAGCATCAACTCTCCCACCGCCAGCGCCGCCGTCGTATCGCCCGCACGCTTCACATCCATAATCTCGTCGATGTTGAAGACGATCTGGGGGTACTTGTCGGTCTCGAGGACGCTCGAGCGCGTGAACTCATCCCGCTGCTTCTCGCCGCTCACCAAGGCGGCCGCGTCGACGACGATCCGCCCCTGCGTCTCCGCCCACGTCGCGGTGTCCGGGGTCATGAGCTCACCATGCACGGCCTCGGTGCACACCGGCCGGACACGAATGCGCTGGAGCAGCGGAATGTGGACCGTATCCTCGGGCGGGAAATCGAACATATGCTCGTCGACGCCCATCCCCGAGCTGCGTCCTTCGCCAGGCAGCCATGACGGATCGAGCGGGCACGTGGTCGCCCAAAGATGTTTCATGTGGGGATTCACCTGCCACCACACCAGACTCGTGCGCGGGTCCACCGTGTAGTGCCGTACGTCGGCGCTCCCACTCTGCGTGCTCTGGGCACGAGCGACTCCGGCCAGAGCGAGCAAAAATCCGCTGCCCGCAAAAAGGATCATGGACACCACCCGCCGTCCTGCGTGCTTCCCGTTCATAACCGCCTCCGTAGGTTGCTTCGCTTATCCTCAAGCCTATCGGGAGCATCTGAGGAGTCCGTGAACCCCGCGTGAAGAACCGCTGCAGCGCGGGATGAGCCGGACCTACGAGATCGGCCGCTCGGTGCCGAACGTCTGGGGTGGTCCCTCAGGACCCTCGTTCAAGAACGCTATCAGACGGTCGGTAAGTACGTCGATGCCCGGGCTCCCCGTCTGGCCGCTGACGGTGTACGCCGTCAGCCCGTTCTCGCAATCGATCAGGGCGAGCACCGTGACGTCCACGATCACGACACCATCGACTAGGACGTCGGTGCGCTGGCAGATCTCCCGGATGGCCTCGTACTGCCTTTCCCACCGGCCGCCGCTCGCTACCGCCGGAATCCCCGCGGCGTTCAAGCGTTCGCGCACGTGCCTCGAAACCCGAATCGCGTCGTTCGACCCGTTCGCCGCAATCGTGGCGACGACGCGGAACTTGGCTCCCGGTTTGAGCCCGCGAGACTCGAGTGGTGGATGCGCCGTCATGATCACGGAGCCGCACGCGGCCATTCCGCATGCCACAAGAAGGACAGGAAGCAAGAATCTCACGGCAAACCTCACGGGAGCTGATGCCCCACACTACCCGCTCTCCCGTGAAGCCTTTCTGAAATCGCCCTGAGTGTTTCTCAGCGGGCCAACCCGGGATACAGGCGAGCCGCCAGGAGCACGAGCGCCGTGAGCAGCACGAACAGAAGCCCGAGATCCGTGAGCACACCGAACCGGCTCGTGGCGCCCGCGATCATCTCCGCCCGCAGCCCATCGACCAGATACGTCAGCGGATTGACGTGTGCGACGGCGCGGAGCCAGGCCGGCATCAGCTCGAGCGGATAGATCGCGTTACTCGCGAAGAACAGCGGCATCGTGAGCAGCTGCCCGATTCCCATGAACCGCTCGCGCGTCTTCACGATGCAGGCGACGATCAGTGAGAACGTGGCAAACGTGGCCGCGCCGAGGAGTACGAGCGCCAGCACGATCCCCAACGGGACGACGCCCAGCTCGAGGCGCAGTCCCAGCACCGCGGCGAGCACAAAAATGATGATCGCCTGGGGCAGGCCGCGCACGCCGGCGGCGATTGCCTTTCCCAGCACGAGGCTCGCCCGCGGTGCCGGACTCGCGAGCTGCTTGTGGATGATCCCGAGATCACGCTCCCAAATCACCGCAATTCCGTAGAAAATGGCCGTGAACAGCACGCCTTGCGCGAGCACGCCCGGAGCCATGAACTCCAGATAAGAGAGCGCCCCAGTCGGGATCGCCCGGGTTCGAGTGAACACTTGGCCAAAGACGATCAACCACAGCACCGGCTGCACGGCGCGGCTCACGAGCTCGGTGGGATCGCGCGCCAGCTTGCGCGCCTCCATCTCCGCGATCGCGAGTGCCGAGCTGACGAACCCCGCGATCGCGCCGCCCTTAGCCCAGCCGGTGGGCGGTGTTGCGCGCGCGACGGACGTCACGATAACTCCCTCCCTCCTCGATCGATCCGCCAACCGTGGCGATGAACACGTCCTCCAGTGTGGCATCCGTGCCGAGGGTGGCCTTGAGCGCTGCGGGCGCTCCCGCCAGCGCCACGAGGCCCTGATGCATGATGGCAAGCGTATCGCACAGCGCGTCGGCTTCCTCCATGTCATGGGTGGTGAGCAGGATCGTGGTCGCGGACCGGCGCTTGAGCTCGCGTAACCGCTCCCACACCGCGCGGCGCGCGACAGGATCCAATCCGATGGTGGGCTCATCGAGGAACAACACTTCGGGCTCGTGCAACATGGCCTGAGCAATCTCGAGGCGGCGAATCATTCCTCCGGAGTAGGTGCGCACGAGGTGGTCGGCCGCGTCCTCGAGGTCCATGAACGCCAGCGAATCCGCGATGCGGCGGTCGCGCGCGCCGGCCGGGACCCGGTACAGTCGCGCCGAGAGCAGCAGATTCTCGCGACCGGTCAATCCGCCGTCCGCGGAAAGCAGCTGCGGGACGTAGCCGATGCGTGTCCGCACGCGCGGTGCCTGCCGCTCGATATCAAACCCGGCGACCCGCGCGTGCCCGGATGTGGGGGGGAGCAGCGTCGTCAACATTTTGATCGTGGTGCTCTTCCCGGCGCCGTTCGGGCCGAGTAATCCGAAGATCACGCCCCGCGGGACGCGGAGATCGAGGTGATCGACGGCCGGCACTTCGCTTCCGCTGAAGATTCGCGTCAGCTGCTCGGTTTCGATGGCCGGCCGTTCATCCATATTCCTCTTCAGGTGCTACGGTGACACCCTGGCAATCGTTCGGAACCGAATCCAAGGAGCGGCATGAACACCGATGACGCGAAGCCACGAGTCGTGATCCCGACTCCCCCGCATCCGCAAGCCCGCCGTGAGCCGCTTCCGTCGGAGACCCCGAAATCTCCCGAGGAGGATCCTAGCGCTCCAGGGCGCGTCCGCGCCATCCTCGACAGTCCGAGCTACCGGCCGGCGGACCGGGACCTGGATTTTCTCGCGCGCGACGACATGCGCGCCGTGCGGTTACAGCTGGATTACTACAAGGCCGAACGGCTGCTCGAGCTGCACGGGATCCGGCACACTGTGGTGGTGTTCGGTGGGACACGCATCTGTGAGCCGAAAGCGGCGGGGCGCCGCGTCGCGGAGCTGCGCGCGCTGCTCGCGCGCGACCCGGCGAACCGCGAGACTCGCCGGAAGCTCCAGATTGCCGAGCGTATTCTCGCGAAGAGCGGCTACTACGATGTCGCGCGGGAATTCGGCCGGCTCTCCGAGCTCATGGCCAAGGCGGCGCCCGAGCGACGCACCGTGATCGTTACGGGCGGAGGCCCGGGGATCATGGAGGCGGCGAACCGGGGGGCGTACGATGTGGGCGTCAAGTCCGTCGGCCTGAATATCAACCTGCCGCAGGAACAGTTTCCGAACCCCTACGTCACACCCGAGCTGTGCCTCCAGTTCCACTACTTCGCCATGCGCAAGCTGCATTTCTTGTTGCGTGCCCGCGCCCTGGTTGCGTTTCCCGGCGGCTACGGAACGTTCGATGAGCTGTTCGAGACGCTCGCGTTGATTCAGACACGCAAGATCAAACCGCTCCCGGTGGTGCTCGTGGGTCGCGACTATTGGCGTCGCGCATTCGACGTGGATTTTCTCGTCGACGAAGGGGTGATCGAAGAAGAAGACCGAGAGCTGTTCTGGTACGCCGAAACTGCCGAGGAAATCTGGGACGGCATCAGGCATTGGCACGCGGCGAATGGGGAGCCGGCGTTTCCAGGTTGACGCTCGCGCTCGCGACCGTTCACCTCGAGGTGTGACACGGTCCCCGAATCACGATGGCCGCCTACGGCTCGCAGACCAGGTGCGAATCGGTCTGGCTCACGCCGGTAACCTGCTGGATCTTGTTCAGTACCAGTTCCTGGAGCGCCCGCACGTCGGCGGCTTCCGCCACCGCGATAATGTCGGGCTGTCCCCAACAGAGATCCGCGGTTTGGACACCCGGAATCCTGCGGACCTGTTGGGCCACCATTGCCGGACCGGCGGCAGTCGAAGCGCCGATAAACACGTAGGCTTTCATGAGTGCGTCAATCTCCTCCTCAGGTTCGTATTCCCTCAGCTCGTCAAGATTGGCTCCTGATGCTCCAGCAGGCGATGAATCGGACTGAACTCATCCGATAGAAGCTCGAGGATGTCGTCGAGACTGAGGATACCCACCAGAGTGTTGCCTTTGCCGATCACGACCAGCCGGCGCGCTCCCGCCTCGGCCATGCGCACGATCGCGTGCTCGATCGCCATGTCCTGATCGATCACGCGCAACGGCTGCGCCATGATGCTCGACACGGCCAGCGTATCAGGGTCGCGGCCCTCCGCTACGCACCGCATCGCAATGTCGCGATCCGTCACGATGCCGATGGGCTCATTCCCGCTGCCGCCCGCCTTCACCACGACCAGCGTACCCACGCCATGATGCGCCATTCGCTGTGCGGCCTCTCGCACCGACTCATCGGGAACCGCCGTGATGACGGTCCGACTGCAAATCCGACCTGCTGACATGTTTCCTCCCCGCGCGAAGGATCACTTTTCGTTGATACGCTGCCAGCTCTTGTCCGGCTGATGAGCGCCGAGCGCCTGGGCTGTTGCCGTCGTCTCCACGCCCAGGTCCTTCTGGTACACCACGCTGTCGGCTCCGGCGTAGAACGTCATCACGCCGGAAATGCCGTACTCCGCTGGATAGGCGATCGCCACCCGGCTCTCGCCCTGTTGCACCAGCCGATAGTGATAGCCTTGCCGCTCACCCGTGTCCGCTGCCACGCCCACCGCGACCTGGCGACAGATCGCGATGGCCGCGAGCTCGTTCTCGCCGATCCGGCGGAACAGGATCTCTTTCTTCCCCGCGTCGGCGTCGAAGTACCAGGCGCCATTCCGTTGGGCGAGAGGAATCGGTAGCGGCCAGTTCTCGGCTCCCACGTAGAGCGTGGTCGTGCCGTCGGCATTCTCCGCAGTCCGGTGCATTTCCTTGTAGTTCCGGACGAATTGGTCGATATCCCTGGCATCTCGTGCCGAGTCGCCCGAGAGCACGAGCTCCCGCCACGTCGGACCGAGGATCGCCTGCGCCGCTGTACTGTCATGTTGCTCCGCGGCGTTGAACAGGGCCGCGGCGGCTTCATCGGGCGATGCGAACGTCCGTTGCAGGGGTTGTTGCGCCGCAGACGGCGCGGCAATCGCCACGAGTATCAGCATCATCCCCATGAGCCGGGTCATTGTTTGTCTCTCCGGCTTTGTCCGCTCGACTTACGATCGCCGCCCTTGCGATCCGGTTTCGGCTTCTGCTTGTCCCTCGACCCGGCGCTCGCCTTGCCTCGGTCCGAGGCCCGTCGTGTCGTTCCTCCGGGAGCCTGGCCGCTGAACGCACCAGAGCTCGTGCCGCGAGTGTCGCGTGCACCAGGCGCCGGCCTGCGCTCGTTCGGGTTCGTCGGGCGGACGGGAGCGGGCCCCCCCGGATGGCGCCGGGCCACGAAGGTGTTCGTGTGCGATACGTAGGCCGTGCGGTCGTAGTACATGATGCGCCGGTGCCAATCCCATGACCACGCCCACCAGCGCCAGCCGCAACAGCGGCCGTGGACCGGCGGACCGATCCACACGCTGTTGTAAAAGACGATTTGCGGTGGCCGTGTCACGATACATCCGGTGACGAAGCCCGGATACATGACCACCGGTGCGCCGTAGACGTAGCAGGGGTCGAACACCGGGATCCACACCACGTCCGGCCCCACCGGCGCGATGATGATCACATCCCCGTCATTTTCGACCGTCTGCTGGGGCGTGCTGGTGAGCGTTCCGGCGCGGCGCGCGCGATCGCGCATTGCCTGCACCGCATCGAGCACATCGTCGGGTTGATTCACGTATGCGTCGCCAAGGGCGGACGTCCACGCCAGATTCGAATCGAGCATCGCCAGCACGACCGGGAACTGCGTCAGGCCCTTAACGCTCGGGTCCCAGTCCTCGCTGTCGACGGCGTCCGCGAGCATATCGCCCGTGAGATCGGGTCGGTCGGCGATCCATCGTTCGGCTTCGACGATCTGGACGGGATAGGTGGACGCGGCGAGAATCTGCGCCACGAGCGCGTCGGGATATAGCGCGATGGGCGCGACGAGCTGCTCGAGCTGTTCGGAGCTGAGCTGCCACTGTTCCGGTGCAGGCGGCGGAGCCGGCTGAGGCTTGGCGCATGCGGCCGCGATGAGGATCGCGGCGGTAGGCACAGCGTGGCGCGGACACCAGAATAACATGTGGCAAGGCCCAGCAACGGGATTGGGTCGGGCAAGCGGCGAACGACCGCTTACGGAAGGCCCCGAGTATCGGAGTCCTGGAGGTATCGGAACTGCAACCAGCACCTCCTAACTGCCCGACCCTTGAGCACAGGGTAATCAGCGTTGTGTTAGGAGAGTCTGAAAGTGCCGTGAAGAGGTTCTTCTGACCCTAGAGTGCAAGCAGCCGTTCGGCGTTCGTGTGCGCGATACGCTCACGGTCGGCAGGACTGACTGGCAGTTGGTCAAGGAACGCTCGAGCCGCGTGCATCGAGGCGTAGGGGTAATCCGCCGAAAACATGATTCGGTCCACACCGACTTCGAGCAAGAGATCGAGGAACGTAGCCGCGAAGTTGAACCCACTGATGGTATAGTGAATGTGGTCCCGGAGATACGCGCTGACGGGCCGCTCGAGCCGCGTCAGCGCGGGTGGCATGATGTCGAGCCGCCGAATCATGAACGGCAGTCCCTCACCCAGATGTCCGACGATGACTTGTAGTCGCGGGAAGCGATCGAACACACCACCAAGAATCATGCGGATCACGTGCACGGCCGTTTCGATGTGCCATCCCCAACCCGCGTTCGCGAGCAGGTAGCTGACACCAGGCGAAAATCCCTGATACCAGGTTTCGACGACGCCACGCGGCGGCTCCGTCGGATGGAGATAGATCGGGACGTTCAGCGACTGCGCGCGTTCGAGGATTGGCCAGAAGGCCTGGTCATCGAGATAGCGGCCGCGCGCGTGCCCGTTGATCATGACGCCTTTGAAACCGCGTGCGACGAGACGCTCCAGCTCGTCGGCTGCCGTGTGCGGCGATGCGACAGGAATCGTTCCGAACCCGGCGAACCGGTTCGGATGGCGCGCAACCGCCGCCGCGATGAAGTCGTTTGCATCGCGGGCTACGGTTTCGGCCTCGCTCCCGGTAAGCTGCTCCGCTCCCGGCGACGTGAGCGAGAGGACCTGCATGTCGATGCCAGCCGCGTCCATCTCGGACAGACGCCGCTCGTCCACATCGCGCAGCTGGTCGAGCAGCCCGGCGCCAAGGCCGGTGAAGTGAGTTGCGTGCCCTTGAAGGTGGCGTCCCGCTCCCTCGAGATATCCCGGGCTGGCGCAGTGTTCTTCGATAGTGATCGTTCTCATCTGACTGCGGCCTGGATCCACCGCAGAACATCGGGAGCTTTGCGAGGGATTGGTGCCGTATCGTCGCTCGGGACGCCAACGATGATCGGTGCAACTGCCGTTACATCAGCCGGAATGCCGAGCTCCTGCTTCACGTCTGCAGTGTTGAGCACTGGCACGGCAAAGCCAATGCAGCAGGTTCCGAGACCGAGCTCGCAGGCGGCGAGCATGAGGTTTCTGCGCCGCGATCGCGACAGTACGGTCGGAAAGCCGCTGTAACACCCCGCGGTCCTGGATAACGACAAACGCCCACGGCTCACGATGCATAGCCGTGGGCGCGAGCACCGCACGGACCGGCGCTTCTGGATCGTCTCCAGCACCGCAGACGTCGCCTCTTGGATCACGGCATTCATCACACGCCTCATCCGAAGTTCGGTTCGCCCGCGAACCTGCTCCAGGTCACCTGAAATCTTCCTGAAGTCTGGCGGAAACGTGCGCTGCATCGGGATTGGGAACCATAAGCGGATCTTCATGACCGAAGGGCGCTGGTGTTCATCATTGGATCTCTAAGGTTTGATCATCAAGGAGCGCCTGTGTTCATGATCAGAGGCAAGTATTCCATGAGCTTGGCACCCTCGAGCATCCTTCGGCCCCATTCCCCTGTCTCTCGCGACTCCCCCGATAGGGCGTTGATTCGCACGTTGGCCTGGGACATTGTTTTCAACACCACCGTGCCGGTCGTCTGCTACGTCGTAGCACGATGGTTCCTGTCAACTTCCGAGTTCCTGGCGCTTGCGATCGCCACCGCATTTCCACTGGTGAAGAGCGGGTACGATGTGTCTCGTCGGCGCGAGTTGGATCCGGTAACCATTCTCGTCGCCATCGGACTTCTGACGGGCATAGTCCCGGTATTCCTTGGCGGCGACCCTCGAATACTCCTCATTCGCGAGTCGTTTTCCACAGGAGCATTTGGCGCGCTGTGTTTGCTTTCGTTGTTGCTGCGCCGGCCGCTGATGTTCTATTTCGCGCGGTATTTCGTGGCCGGCAAAGACCTGGTGCGTCGCCTGGCTTTCAACGCTCAGGCAGAGAAACCTGCGCCCCGACGGGCCTACCGGCTCGTAACGACGGCATGGGGATTGGTCTTCGTCGGCGAGTTCATGCTGCGCGTTGCGCTGGTTTACACCTCGCCAGCCGTCGTCGTGCTCATCGTTTGCCCTATCGTGCTCGGACTTGCAACCATCGTCACCATTGTCTGGACATTCTGGTACGCGAATCGCATCGGCGCAGAAATTGTGCAGTTGCCGTCCCCGACGGGCGACAACCGCGCAGCCAGAAGAGAAAGCGACGCCGGATGAAGGTTCTCCTCGCCATCGATGAATCGGAGCCGTCCGAAGCCGCTACCCGCGCGGTGCTCGCGCGGGGGCCAGGTACCGAGGTGCGCATCCTCCACGTTGTCGAGCCCGCCGGTATTCTCATTCCATCACTCCTGTCCGGAGCCGAAATGGGCATGTGGAAACCGGCGGAGCTGGATGCCTTGCGTGAAGCACGGTTGCGAAAGGCCGACGCGCTCGTACGCAGGGCGGCAGACACGCTCAAGAAAGGGGGGCTCGAGGTCGTCGCCGCAGTTGAAGAGGGCGACCCGCGCGCCCTGATCCTGGACATTGCAGCGGACTGGCATCCCGATGTGATCGTGGTCGGCTCACACGGCCGCACCGGATTAGATCGCTTCCTGCTAGGGAGCGTCTCTGAAGCCGTCGCGCGCCACGCGCCCTGTTCTGTAGAAATCGCGCGCGTGCACGAATAGCCCGCCTCCCCGGTCGCAAGCTCGAACGCGATTCCCCCGTGTTCAACGCACTGGGATCGCGCCTCCTCCAACGACCACAGCTCGACGGGCAAACGGCCGGGCGCCGAGTTACTGCCGCGAAGACAAGCGTACCCGCACGCCGGGTGGAGGCGTCGCCCGGATTCGCAGGTCCAGAGGCACCGTGGGCGTCAAGCCGCTCGCCGTGTGGAGCGCCGCGATGGATGCGGAAAGCAGCGCTTCGAGCAGGAACGGATTGTGGACGCCGTTGCCCGCGGACGCGTGCGCGGCCCAGCTCTTCCCGAACACGGTGCCGGCCAGCCAATAGGTCCGGTCATCGGTGGCCCCGAGAGCAGCGTTCCAGATCGTTCCCTTCGCGACGGTCGTTGTGCTGCTGCCGAAATTCAGCTGCGCGGAATCGGCGGCGCTGCCGCGGGCGACCATCTGCGCCAGCAGCCCGCCGTCGGTCGCATCGATGATCCCGTTGTTGTTCGAGTCCACCCACAGTTGATCCAGCAGATTGTCGAGACTGGCCTGCTCCGCCTGGAATGCGGAGCTCGCCGCTTGAGCGGTCAAGTGACAGCCGGAATTGACGCACGCATTGAAATCCCGCTGCCCAATGGGACACGACGTGCTGGTCGTAGGCAGGCCGGTACCCGGATCGATGCACGACGCGGCGGTGAACAGATGGCCCACACTCTGGAATTGGAAGGCACCCGTCGCCTTATCGGTGATCGTCTCGGTCGAGACGTGGCAGGTGGCGCAGAGGCGCGGATTTGCCGCTGTGCCGTGACTCGAGACGATTTGATTCGTATCGTATTGGAAGTTGGGCGGAATCCACCCGACGTTCTGACCGATAACGAGCAGACCTTGCGCGCCGTGCGGACCACGGGATGCCGAGGTGCCTGTGGCCACCGGCCACGGCGGTGTGGCCGTGCGGGAGTGGCAGGACACGCACAGATTGTCCGTCGTGGGGGTCGCAATCGATGCCCGCAACTGGCCTTCGTAGCCGGCGGTCCCGTGGGGATCGTGGCATACCGTGCACACGATCCGTTGATTCGAGGTATCGGTCTTCTCGACGAACGCTCCCGTCACGTGAAACTTGACCGTCATGGCAGCTTTGCCTTCGTGGCAGGGCGTGCAGCTCGTGTTCCCCACCGCGTGCGCGAACCCGGGACCCGAACCATGCGCGGATTGCACCCACTGATCAACAAAGGGCTCATGGACTCCGGTGTGGCAGCCGCCACAGCCATTGGTCAGCCCTGTGTCCACGTGGATCGACGCGAGTGGTTCGTTGGCCTGCGTGGGGCTCGAGGCGTGTGTGTGCCCTGGGCCGTGGCAATTCTCGCATTGCACGTCGTGATAGGCCGAATCGGAGGCGACCAGATAACCGGCCGGGTGTCCGACGCTATTGCCTAACTGGGAAACGGCATGGCATCCATTGCAGGAGCTCGATGCATGTCCCGATCCCTGGAGATCGGCCCACGCCTGCGCGTGCTTCGTCCCGATCCAGGACGTCTGCGCACTCACATGGCAATTTCCGCAATTCGTCTGCTTCGTGCTGACCGTGTAGTAGCCGAGGAATCCATTTGTCGAATCCGGTCCCGGCTTGAATTGCGGCTGCGCGACGTATTGCACCTCGGTTGTCTTACAGCCACCGATGAACAACACCACGCCGCAACACAGACCAGCGCCGGCGATCGAGCCGAACCAATGACCTCGCATCACGAGACTCCTTCTAGCGGCTTTCCCGTGGACCCGGAACTTCAAACCGTAAGGATGTTCCCTAAGCATTAGGGATGCGTTCGGTTCAGCCAATTATCTAGGATTAACCCTGAGATACAAGTAGGATAGAACCCGAAGAGCGCAGAAAGCCGGTTCCCTTTAGTACTACGTCAGTGAGCGGTTCATGGCCCCACCACGAGTCACCACACAGCTCCAACCGCGAGCGCAGCTCGAGCGACTGCTTTCCGCGGGCCTCGATATCTTCGCCGAGCATACGCTGGGCGGCGTGTTGCAACGCGTCGCGGACGCCGCCCGGGATATCGTGGGCGCGCGGTATGCGGCGCTGGGAGTGCTCAACGAACAACACACGGCGCTGGTGGAGTTTGTCACATCGGGGTTAACGGCCACACAGCGCGACCGAATTGGGGCGTTGCCCAGCGGGCACGGACTGCTGGGCGTCGTGATTCGCGACCCGCGTCCCGTGCGCATCGCCGATATCCAGCAGCATGCCGCACGGTACGGATTCCCGTCGCATCATCCGGCCATGCGATCGTTTCTGGGCGTGCCGATCATGGCGCAACACCGAGTGTTCGGAAATCTCTACCTCACGGAGAAGCAGGGGGCGGACGAATTCAGCGCCGAGGACGAACGGATCGCGATGCTGCTGGCGCGCAAAGCCGGCGTTGCCATCGAAAATGCCCGGCTGATGCAACAGCTGCGGGAGTTTCAGTCTTCGCGTGACCGGTTCTACGCGATGATGAATCACGAACTGCGCAATGCGCTCACGGGGGTGTACGGGTGGCTCGACCTTCTGGTACGCGGCAGCGGGAAGTCGCCACCTCCCGCCGCGCTGCACGCCATGGAAGCAGCCGAGGATTCGGTGCAGCTGCTGAACGACCTGCTCGATCTCTCGCGCCTGGATGCGGGACGACTGCGGATCACGCCTGAGGAGGCCGGCGCCGACAGCATTCTCGCAGAAGCGCTGCGGACGGTCGGGCCCATGGCTGATAGCGCGGGTGTGCGGCTGGAAATCCCGGCAATTCACACTGCGATCCCTGCCCTGGTCGACTGCAAGCGCGTCCGGCAAATCCTCGTGAATCTCCTACGGAACGCGATTCAACACAGTCCTCCGACGGCCCGTGTCGAGATCACCGTGCGGGCCACCGACGAGACGCTGTCCTTCTGTATTGCCGATCAGGGGCCGGGCATTGCGCCGGAACGCCACGAGCAAGTGTTCAACGCCTACGTTGGATCACAGCAGGAGATCGCAGGAACTGGATTGGCCCTGACGTTGTCACGCCGGCTGGCGCGGATGATGGGAGGCGAGATCGCGCTCGAGAGCACGCCTGGCAACGGCTCGACGTTCATGGTGCGCATTCCACGATTTCCCGCCCGCGCCGATCGAGCTCACGGACTCTGACGGCGCGCGAGCCCGGCCACAACTGCGCGAAGCGAGCCAATTAGTCTGGGATAGCGAGCGTGAGTAGCGACAGTGGGTCTACCAGCACGGCCCCGTAGGACGCACTCCAGTGCAAGTGAGGGCCCGTGACACGCCCGGTCGCCCCGACGAGTCCAATCACCTGGCCGCGTGCCACCGTGTCGCCCACGGCGACCTCTACGCGGCTGAGATGCTGATAGGCCGTCACCAGTCCACCGCCGTGGTCGACGAAGATCACCGTGCCGCCGTAATACCAGTCTCCGACGATCACCACGACTCCGCGATTTGCGACCCGCACCCGCGTTCCGGCAGCGCCTGCGAGGTCGACGCCATCGTGGAATGCGCCCGGCGCGGTGTCGGCCTCGTTCCCCGGCCATGCCCGGTGGGCCGCGAACGGACTCGTGACCCTGCCGGCAACGGGTCGGAGAAAGGCATGCGTCCACAACCGCGGCATGTCCTGAGAGCGGGCGCGCGCCTCGCGCGCGATTTCCCGCTCCCGCGCGACGCGCTCGAGCAGTGCCGAATCCACCGGCTCCGCGAAACGCGGCGCCACGCGCAGCCGCTCGCCTGGCTCGGAACGCGTCACGACCGGCACATACACGAGTGTGGTCTCGGAGCTGCCGCCGACGTCGAAGTCGGCATGCCAGGTTTCGATCGTCACGGGCAGACTCTCGCGCTGAAACAGCGGAATGCCCAGGATCGCCCAGTAGCCGGCCGAGTCGGTATGGAAATGGAGAGGCTCGCCCGCCGCTGCTCCTTCAGGCAATCGGTCGCTCGAAGCGAGCGAGATAACGGCGAGCGAGCCCTGCTCCGGGCGTTCAGGGCGAATGGACACGGCCACGGGCGGCGCGATCGCACCAACCAACGCCACGCAGCTCAGCAGCGCGAGCCTACTCGTACCGCAGTGCCTCGATCGGATCGAGTCGCGCGGCCCGGCGGGCGGGCCAGATCCCGAAGAACAGGCCAACCGCGGCGCTGAAGCCAAACGCGATCGCGACCGCGCTCGGCGCAATCGTCGTGTTCCAGTGCGCGACCGATGAGACGCCGAGCGCGCCAATCACCCCGAATGTGATTCCGATCGCTCCCCCTGAGAGCGCCAGCACCAGCGCTTCCACCAGGAACTGCAGCAGAATGTCGACCGACCTGGCGCCGGCGGCTTTGCGCAACCCGATTTCGCGGGTCCGCTCGGTCACGGACACGAGCATGATGTTCATGATCCCGATGCCGCCCACCAGCAGACTGATGGCGGCAATGCTCGCGAGCAGCGCGGAGAATGTCTCGGCGGTCTCCTGAAACGTGCTCAGGATCGACGTCGGGCTGAGGATCTGAAAGTCGTTGTCCTCACCGGGGCGGATATGATGCTGTCGCCTGAGTACGCGTTCGATCTCGATCATCGTGAGATTCATGGAATCTATGTTCGCCGCCTGGACCGTGATGCTGCGCAGCCGGTCGGTGCCGAGCACGCGATAGCGGGCGGTAGCAAGCGGGACGAGAATCTGCTCGTCGGGGTTCGTGAACGAGCCCTGGGAACCCTTCTCCGACAGCACGCCGACCACTTCGAACGGAATTCCCCGAACAAGGATCTGCGTTCCGACGATGGCCTGCCGATCGGAGTTGACCATCGCGGGAATGGACGCCCCGAGCACCGCGATGCGCCGTCGCGCCGCGTCATCACCGGTTGTGAACATGCGGCCGGCGGTGACGGTGTACTCGTGGACCCGAGCATAATTGGCCGTCGTTCCCACGACATTCACGTTGATATTCTGGTCGCCTTGCTGGATCTGCAGATTCCGCACCAGTTCGGGCACGACCGCGCTCATCAACCGAGGGTGGCTCGCGAGCGCGGTATCGTCGTCGAGCGTGAGACTCACGCGCGTGCCGCTCGCGACGCCGCGCGTGAAGCTCTGGCCCGGGTACACCGTCAGCAGCGTGGGGCCGAGTGCCTGAATGCGGGCTTGAATGGCGCGCTGAGCGCCCGAGCCGAGGGCAACCATTGTGATCACGGCCCCTACCCCGATGATAATCCCGAGCATCGTGAGCAGGGAGCGGAGCGCGTTGGTGCGCAACGATTCGAACGCGACGCCAAACGTTTCCCGCCAAGCCAGTCGGATGCCCGTCTTCCGGACGATCGACCCGGGGGGCGACTGCACCGGCGCCATGGCGGGTCGAGCCCACGTCTCCACCGGTGCAGCGTGCGTCATTACGCCTCGGCCGGCGCGACTTCGATCTCGTCCAGCACGCCCGTGACCCCGGGGGCCGACCAGGCTGCCGTCTCCGCTGCGTCACGCTCCGCCCACGACTGCACCCTGCCGCGAAGCATCACGACCCGTCCCTGAACGTCGACGTCGATCGCCTGGGCGTCCAGCTCGGCGGAGCGCCGCAGCGCGGCCTCGATGAGCGCCTTGACGTTGGGAACGGTCAGCTGAGACGAGACCTTGATCAGATTGGTCACGCCTTTGACGCCGGCCAGGCGGTGCACCGCTTCTGCGGCCGCCTCGCGCTGGTAGTTCCAATCGACCTGCCCCTCGAGACGCACGCAGCCGTCCGCGACGCGCGCCTGAATCCGCCTCGGGGGAACGAGCACGTCCCACTCGAGCGCTTGCACGACGGCGTCCGCCAAATCCACGTCGCTCCGCTCGTGTGAGCTCGCGAGGCGCACATCGAGTTCGTTCACCACCGATTGCACGCCTTTGACGCGCCGCGCCGCCCGTTCGGCCGTCACCTTCTCGGCGTAGTTCCGGACCACTCCCGTCAGCACGATCACGCCATTTGGGCGCCCCATCACGTCGACGTTCAATGCGTCCACCGAGGGCTCCCACACGAGCTCCTTGTAGACCTCGCGTTCCAGAGCGTCGGCCTGTGGCTCGATGTCGATTGCCATACGAATCCTCCGGGTGAATGAGACTTTCGAATGCTGGCATCGGCCCCGTGAGGGGACGGTGAAGGCGATGCGAGAGAAGCTTGCAGGCGATCTCAGCGATTCTTCATGGCTCGTGGGGCAGGTTACCGGGGAATCCAATTACGGAGGTTCCATGTTGCCGCCCCGCATTGTGGCCAAATCCATCTCCCTCACTCCGGAAATCGAGCGAGACGTCCGCGAACGCATCGAGCGGCTGAATCATGCATACGGCCGTATCACGAGCTGCGGCGTTACGATCGAGATCCCACGACGCAGGCATCTGAGCGATAGCGATCAATACCAGGTGCGCCTCGATCTGGGGTTGCCGGGAGGGGAAGTCGTCGTCAATCGCCAACCTGCCAACGAGCTGCGGACGGCGCTCGACGAGGCATTCCACGCCGCGCGGCGGCGTCTCGAGGACTTCGCCCGCGTGCAGCGCGGTGCCGTGAAACAGCACGAGCACGAGCCGGTCGGAACGGTGACGCAATACTACCCGCTCAGTGGCTACGGATTTCTCGAATCGGCGGACGGCCGTGACATCTACTTCGACGCGCACAGCGTGCTGGATGACGCATTTGGCCGTCTGGACGTCGGCAGTCTCGTCCACTTCCACGAAGAGCCGGGGGACCTGGGCCCGCAGGCCTCGAGCGTCCGGCTCGCCGCCCGCCAATCGGCAAAGACGCAGGGCTAAGGAGAGCGCATGGCACACAAACAGTTGACCTTCGAGGCCGCGGCGCGGGAAAAAGTCCTGCGCGGGGCCACCACCTTGGCCGACGCCGTGCGCGTGACCCTGGGCCCGAAATCGAAGTGCGTGCTGATCGAAAAGAAGTGGGGCACGCCCCTTGTCTGCAACGACGGAGTCACCATCGCCAAAGAGGTCGACTTGAAGGACCCGGAGGAGAACCTCGGCGCGCAGGTGCTCCGCGAGGCCGCTTCTCGAACCGGGGACGCCGTGGGCGATGGAACCACGACCGCCACGCTGTTGGCCCATGCGATCTTCGCGGAAGGGCTCAAGAACGTCGCGGCTGGTGCGAGCGCCATCGATTTGAAACGCGGGCTCGATCGCGCCCTACATCTCACTGTCGATTCGATCAAACAGCTCTCACAGCCGGTCAAGACTCGGCGTGAGAAGGCTCAGGTCGCGGCTATTTCCGCTCACAACGATCCCGCCATCGGCGAGCTGGTCGCCGACGCGGTGGAGAAAGTGGGCCCTGAAGGCGCGATCACCGTCGAAGAGGCCAAGGGCACCGAAACGGCGCTCGAAGTCGTCAAGGGGATGCAATTCGACCGCGGCTATCTCTCGCCCTACTTCGTGACGGATCCCACGAAAATGGAGGCGGCGCTCGAGCACCCGTATCTGTTGCTGTACGAGAAACGCATCACGAACCTCAAGGATCTGCTCCCGCTGCTCGAGCAGGTCGCCAAGGAAGGCCGCGGACTCCTGGTTGTCGCCGAGGACGTGGAGGGGGAAGCCCTCGCCACGCTGGTCGTGAACAAGATCCGCGGCACCCTCGGTTGTATCGCCGTGAAGGCCCCCGGATTTGGCGATCGCCGCAAAGCCATGCTCGAGGACATGGCGATTCTCACCGGCGGACGGCTCATCGCCGAAGAGATCGGCGTCAAGCTCGAGCACGTTTCACTCGCCGACCTGGGCCAGGCCGAGCGCGTGGTCTCCGACCGAGAGGATACGACGATCATCGGGGGCGTTGGGGCGAAACCCGTCATCACCGGCCGCTGTGACGAGCTGCGTAAACAGATCAAGGACGCTACCTCTGACTACGATCGGGAAAAGCTCGAGGAACGTCTGGCCAAGCTGGCCGGTGGAGTGGCGGTGATCCGCGTAGGGGCGCCGTCGGAGACGGAGCTCAAGAGCCGGAAGGAAGCCTTCGATGACGCCATCAGCGCCACCAAGGCCGCCATTGCCGAGGGCATCGTGCCGGGAGGCGGGCTCTCCCTGCTCCGGGCGATCGAACCGCTCGAGCGCGAGGCCGAGAAGGCCGCTGGGGACGAGCGCACCGGCATGCTGATCCTCCGGCATGCGCTCGAGATCCCCACGCGGCAGATCGCGGAGAATTCGGCCGTGGATGGCGGGGTGGTCGTCGATCGCATGCGCGCGGGCACGGGCGACTTTGGCTTCGATGCGGCGC
>Ga0335080_10000360_pt1 | contig 41565 bp, 23 predicted proteins | sample Lox_Sample_34_FD_206720 | JGI IMG/M metagenome (GOLD analysis project Ga0335080, IMG submission 206720) | Soil microbial communities from Loxahatchee National Wildlife Refuge, Florida, United States - Lox_Sample_3.4 | ecosystem: Environmental > Terrestrial > Soil > Wetlands | place: USA... | reverse complement strand
CAGACCGTAAAAGACCTCCGCGCCTTCCAACCCTTCTTCGTCGAACACGATCCTCCTCGCATCCTCACGCAGGGCGACGAAATCTCCTATCCGCTGGTGCTGCGCAACTATCTCGACAAGGCGCAGACTCTCAGGGCTTCCATCAAGCCAGAACCTTGGTTCACGTTGCTCAGCGCAGCAGACGTCCCCGTGAGCATCGATCCGGGCGATGCGGCCCACGCTCTCTTCCGCTACCGCGCCGTTGCCTCCGTCATAGACGGCAAGCAGCAAGTCAGCGCTGCCAACTCCGAGATCAGTGACGCGGCGCAGAAACCCGTGGATGTCCATCCGCTCGGCCGCCCGCTCTCGGTCACTTCTGCCGACGTGATCGATCAGAAGGGCGTGCTCACCGTCAGCATCCCCGAAGATACGATCCCAGGCTCATTGCATGCGCGCCTGAAGGTTTATCCGAACTTGCTGGCCCACGTCATGGAAAATCTCGAAGCAGGCTTGGAAAAGCCCAACGGATGCGGCGAACAGACGATCTCCTCAACCTATCCCAGCCTGCTCGTGGCACAGATCTTCGTGAAGGCTGATCCCAAGCCAGCGGTCGCTCTCAAAGCTCAGCGATATCTCGTCGCCGGATACGAACGTCTCCTCCACTATCAATCGGAATCCGGCGGCTTCTCTTACTGGGGACACGGCGAAGCTCCCGACCCGGCTCTGACTGTCTATGGGCTTGAGTTCCTCGACCAGGCACGTGGTTTGATCACCGTCGACGAGTCCGTCATGCGGAACGCACAAGAATGGCTCCTGCAGCAGCAGCGTCCCGATGGATCATGGCGCGGGCACTGGGACAAAAATGACAAAGACGCGCTCCTACTCACCGCCTACCTGGCACAAACTCTCGCTGCGCTCAAGTGGAAGGATAACGACACGGAAGCCCCAGAAACAAAAGACACGCGCCGCGCCAGTCTGAATCGCGCGCTGGCGTTTCTCGCCGCTCATCGTGACCTGCTCGACGAACCCTATATCGTCGCCAGCTATGCCCTCGCCGCCAAAGCGACTGGAAACGCAACTGTGCACGCTGAACTCCTCGATTGGCTGCGCAAGAACGCGCACGGCCAGAACAACGCCGCCTACTGGATGCTCGAGCGCAACACACCGTTCTACGGTTGGGGACGTACCGGCGAACTCGAGTCCACGGCGCTCGCGCTGCAGGCCCTGGCCAGCGCCCCAACTCCTTCCGACGCCGACCAGATTCTCATTCGCAAAGGCCTGCTCTTTCTCTTGCGTAATCAGGACAAGGACGGCATGTGGTACTGCGGACAAACAACCATTCACGTTCTCAAAACGTTGCTGGCCCTGGTCTCGCCCCGCAGTGATGAAGCGGCCGCCAAACTCTCTACACGGGTGAACGGCAATGCTTCAAGCACCGTGGACCTGCCGCCAGCACATACGGTAGTCGCCCCAATAGAAATCGACATCAGCACGATGATGTCACCCGGCGAAAATCGCGTCGAACTCGACGCCACAACGCAAGCCATGATGAGCGTCCAGTTGGTCGTCGATTCCTACGTTCCTTGGGATCGCAATCCATCGATCGCGTCGAAACCTGAGCCCAACGCGACCAGTGCTCTGCGGTTCTTCGTCGAATACTCGAACACGAAGCCAACGAGCGGTGAGAATGTCGAGTGTCGAGTCCGCATAGAACGCGTGGGCTATCGCGGTTACGGCATGATGCTGGGAGAAGTCGGCCTGCCTCCCGGAGTTGACGTCGATCGCGAAAGTCTCGAGCACGCTCTTGAAGGAAACTATTCCCTCGACCGCTACGACGTGATGCCCGACCGCGTCATCCTTTATATATGGCCCGAAGCCGGCGGATCGGCATTCACTTTCCGCTTCCGGCCAAGATTCGGCATGTCGGCGGAAACCGCCCCGTCGCTCCTCTACGATTACTACAACCCGGAATCGTCGGTAACGTTGAAGCCGACTCACTTCAACGTGGAGCAAGCCAAGGTCGACTAAGCATGGACCCATGCATGACCTTGGTAGACTGTACGACAAACAACTAGACAAGAATCTATGACTTGGAAAGCGCACACACTGACGGCTCTCATACTCTTTTTACTCATGGGCTCGGGAACAGCGCTCTCCCAGTTTCCTCCGTTCCAATTTCTGCAAAAGCCTGGGCCTTATCCCGTGGGCCTGAAGGTGGTGAACCAATACGATCCCTCGCGAAAGTTTCCCGCTACACCTGATCGTGCCCCCGCGCCAGGACAAGAAGCCCGTCCGCTGCAGACGCTCATCTGGTATCCAGCGCTCGAAAGCAGTAACAAGCCCATGACAGTTGGAGATTATGTAGCGTTGGCGGATACAGAGATCCACTTTGACGCGCCGGACCGAGAGCACAACAAATGGCGTACGCGGTTGAAGAGTTCCTTCGATATTTCTCTGTGGGCGGTACGCGACGCGAAACCCGTTGAACAACGCTACCCGGTTGTCATTTACGCTCCCAGCGATTCATCCATTGCATGGGAGAACGCCGATCTTTGCGAGTACCTTGCCAGTCATGGCTATGTCGTTCTAGCTAGCCCTTCAACGGGGGCGTCAACGCGCGATATGACTGACAACTTGGCGGGGATTAATACGCAAGCTCTCGACATCTCATTTCTTGTTTCTTATTCAGCTACGCTGCCGGATGCGGACTCTTCGAAGGTTGCCGTGGTGAGCTTTAGTTGGGGAGGAATATCGAGTTTGTTCGCGGCTGCGCGGGACCCCCGCATTCAGGTCCTGGCTGAGATGGACGGCAGCATGCGCTACTATCCGGGACTCGTCGAAAGCGCTGGAGACATTCATCCAGAGCAGTTGCAGATGCCACTTCTGTTCTTTACCGGAAACGACATGAGTTACATTGAAAATCTTGACGCCTATCGTGGCCCGCTGAGTGAAAGACTTGGACGCAGCGTTCTTAACGCATGGACGCACGGAGATGTCACCACCGTAAACATGGTGGGCATGTCCCATCCTGAATTCTGTTCGATGTATGAGCGGATGAAGAACGCCGCAACATTCGCGGAGGATCAGGTCGCCGATTATGGACGGGCGGACGCAAATACAGGTCATTCGTGGGTTGCGCTCTACGTGCTTCAGTTTCTGAATGCCTACGTCAAGCATGACGCTGCAGCGAAGGCGTTTCTTGGCAGACCTACCACTGACAACGGCGTCCCCCAGCACATCATGGAGATCAAATTCAGCCCGAAGTCGTTTGCCGAGATCATGCGATCCGCAGCCCGGACGGGCGAAGAGAGCGCGTGGAAGGCATTCCAGAGCTTCGCTGCCGATCCCATGCATCGTTACATGACTGGAGAAGAGAGAACGATAAATAAGCTTGGCTATGCCTGCCTTCAGGAAAAGGATCCTTCGTCAGCCATCGTGCTGTTCAAATTGAACACAAAGGCTTATCCCGATTCCGCGAATGCATGGGACAGCCTTGGAGATGGCTACGAGGCGACGAACGATATCCCAGATGCACGTATGGCATATACGCGGTCTGTCGAGCTGAATCCGGGCAATGAACACGCTAAACGTGAGCTGGTTAAATTGCGCAAATAGCGCCTACGCCATAGGAGAAAGCCGGCACTTGACCTGCTGCCACTCGACATCGTGAAGGCGGTTTGGGGAGCACGTCTGCTAGAAACGGCGCCGCGGATATAAGCTTCTACCGTCCCTTCCGTCGAGGTTCCGCCGGCTTGCTCGAAACAACGCCTTCCCCTTCGCGCACGACATAAAAGCGGTCGGCCGCCAGATTCGTCAGCGTTTCCGTCTTTCCGTTCGGCCAGATCACTTCCGCCCGATCCAGATGGTCATGATTTCCCAGCCCAAAGTGCAGGCGCACATCGTGCTGCGACAGATAGCTCCCGCCACTCAGCACTTCCCCTGTCTGCACCAGATCCCCCGCCGTCGCCCGCACCCGCGCATTTAGCGCCAGCCGATTGCACTTTACCCCTTCCAACTGGAAACTGATCCAGTGATTCGCCGGACCGCCTTCCGCCGCCAGAATCATCGGCTTGCCGACAAGATTTTCTACTACCACTTCCATCCTTCCGTCATTAAACAGATCGCCGACGGCAACGCCACGGCTCACTTGCGGAATCTGCAGTGCCGGGCCCACCTGTCGGCTGATGTTCCGAAACGTCCCATCTTTCTGGTTCAGGAACAGAAACTTAGGCTCCAAATACCGCGTCCCGCGCGGAATCGTATCTACCTGTGGATACACGTGCCCGTTCACGAGAAAAAAATCAGTCCACCCGTCGTTATCGAAATCGATAAACGCGTCGCCCCAGCCCACAAAGCCCTGTGTACCTCTCGCAATTCCTGACGAGATCGACACGTCCGCAAAATTCATCTCACCGTCGTTGCGATAGAGCGCCGCATACTCAACATCGAAATGCGAGATCACCACACCCGTGCGCCCCGTATGCAGGAAATCCCCGATCGTCAGGCCCATATTCGCCTGCGCCAGCCCATCTTCATCCTCGGCCACACCAGAGATCAGCCCCACATCTTCGAACTTGCCCTTGCCATCCCCCTGATAAAGATAGTTCGCCTCGCCGTCATTCGTGACGAACAAGTCCAGCTTGCCGTCGTTGTTGAAATCCGACCAGACTGCAGTCAGCCCGTACCTCCGCTCGGGATCATCCACTCCCGCTTTCTTCGATACGTCGGTGAACGTTCCGTCCCCATTGTTGTGATACAGATTATCCGGCCATCCCTTCAACCCGCGCGGGCCGCACTGCACATCGATGCCCATGTACTTGCACGACTTGCTCGAGCCGAATACCGGCAGATCGTTCAGGTGAAAGTCCACATAGTGCGAAACAAAAAGATCGACGTACCCATCCCCGTCATAGTCCCCAAAAGCCGCGCCCGTGGCCCATCCCGCATCGCTGCCCAGTCCGCTCGCCTTGGTCGCATCGGTAAATGTTCCGTCGCCGTTGTTCTTGTACAGGACAATTCCATCCAGACAAGTCACCAACAGATCAGGCCAGCCGTCGTTGTTGTAGTCGCCGACCGACGCACCAAACGCCCAGCACGGATATCCGACTCCCGCCTTGTCGGTCACATCGGTAAACGTTCCATCGTGATTGTTGTGGTAGAGGGCGCTCTTGGCCTTGACGCCGTGCAGCGCCATGTCGACGTTCTGCGCGCCCGTGAAATAGATATCCGGCCAGCCGTCACGGTCGTAATCGATCAGCGCCACTCCGCCGCTCATCGACTCCGCAATGAACTTCGCCTCCGGACTCGACAGATGCTCAAAGCGGATCCCCGTCGATTCTGTGATGTCCACCAGGTGCGGATAGTTCGCGAGTTGGCCTGTCGTTTTTCGTTCTTCCTCTGCCTTCTCCCGTTCCTTGGGAGAAAGCGGGGTGGGTGTCCCCATCTGCGCTAGGGCGGCGCACGACAACAACAATAAGAAGAGCACGACGCAGATCTTCCTGATCACAGCGTGCATCCCCAGTCCGGCCCCGACAGTTCGCGCGTCGCCATTTCTCGTACGGCACATCCGCATTGGATTGCTGATCGCGAATCGCCAATACCTACCGTTCGCAGCGAGCGCGATCCTCACGACACACCGCGCCGCCAGCGGAACACCAGACTCCACAGTCGGCGCCCGTGCGGCGCATTACGAGATTATAGGGCTTGGCTGATTTCTCCGAGGCAGGCGATCCAATCCGCAAACCGCAACGAAGAGCGCGTTGCTCCTACCGAGACGTTCCCTTCCCCTACTGCTCGGCCACGACGATCGCTGGATGCAGGTTGGTTGGAGATTCGTCGATGTAGAAGGTCACATTCCCGTTGCTCACCGAGACTGTGCTTCCGCCGAACGTTCCTGTGCCGTCAGGGTTGATCGAATACGAGCCAGTAACCAGCTGACTCGGTATCAGCAGACAACTCGGCCGCGGCGCCTGCTCCTCACAGCTGTAGCTGACATCCTGGAAGTATGACTGCCGGATCGAGGGGTTCGCCCCGAAGACGCCGCCCGTTGTCGATGCGCCACTCGGCTGCGCATACACCACTCCCTCGTACGCAACCGAGCGCTGGTCGAGCAGTTCGTCGATTCCGTAGGAGTAGTCCCCAGCGACATAGGTATTCACGAACGGAGGAGGCGGCGCCAGCAGCACGGTCTGGAACTCAAGGCTCCCACCCTGGGCCGTAGCGTCAGTGCCCACCAGGAATCCAGCGACGCAGTTCGCGGGCACGCTGCAATTCTGGCGGCTTGCGCTCTGCGACTGAGGAATGATGTACCCAACGAACGGGTGCGCCCCGATCGTCTGTCCTTGTACTGGCGCCGAAAACACCGTCCGGCCAGTCGTCGAGTCCACCGAATAGATCGCGCTTACCTTCGTGGTCGCGAGTGTGCCCGCCTGATCCTGATAGATGGTACCGCCCAGCGCCCCAATTCCGTCGTACGAAAGCACACCCACGCTGACGTCCGGACCATTCGCCGAAACGCCGCCCATATGGAAGATCTCCGTCGCCTGCAGCGAATCGTTCCCGAACGACGTTCCCGTCGTGATCGCCTCTCCACTCAGAATTGCCCCCGCACTCGCCGGCACCGTCGACAGGAACGCTTCGTTTTTGCTGATCACGTACGCCGAGATCGGCAGCGTCGTGCCGCCCATAGTCAGTGTCCCGGTGGAGTTTCCGAAGGCGTCGGTCGCACCCAGGCTTCCTGTACCGCCGGTCAAGGCGGAAGTCAGTGTCCCCGCGTCGTTGAGGTCGGCTGCCAGAGCGCTGATCTGCCCGCCACTCGCCTGGAACATTCCCGCCGCCGCATAATGGCCATTGGCCGCGTCCCAGCCGCTAAGGCCGAAGGCATACGGTCCGCTCAGAGCGTTGGTGAAAGCTGAAGAATCCTGCCACCTGAGAATTCCTGCCGCTCGCGTCGACCCGGTGCAATACGACAGCTTGCCGGGAGTGCATTGATCGAACTCGATGATGCGCCCGGTCGTGAAATAGCCCGCCGCGACGTTCTGGCCGCCATTATCTTGTTTCATGCCGCACGCATTGTTGTTAGTCGTCGTGAGGTGGTTCTCGGTCCAGTGGTTCGAACAGCCGGCCAGCGTAAATGCAAACGCCGTATTCCCGGCTGAAGTCGCCAGTGTCATGCAGCCGCGGCTGTAAGAGGCGTATGCAATGCCGTTCGAGCCGCTCGACGCAGTACCCACGGCGTAAGCGCTTGCCGGGTTCGCAGACGACGGCTGGATGGCAAGGTGCTGGGAACCGGTACTCCGTGTCACATCCTCTTCTCCTCCTGTGATGCCACCATTCCCGTCCAGTGCCACACTGCCAGCGATCACAACCGGACCGTTGGCGTCGAAGCCGCGCAACATGAATGCCATCGACCCATGCACATAAGACTCCGCCGCCACCGCGCCACCGCTCGGGATACCACCGTTGATCGCGATTCCCAGAGGCTGAATCGGCGGCGCCTGATTTGTCGCCGAGCACGGCTGCGTGAGGTTCAGATCCTGCATGTTCGACAAGTTGGCGAGTCCCACTGCCGGATAAGGCAACTCGCTGTCGCTCACATTCACGGCTGAGGGATACGCGCCTGGGCTGCTTCCTTTGATGTTGTTTTGCGCTTCGTTCCCGGCGTTGGGTGTCCCCTCGAGGGTGACCACGCTTGAGGTAGACGCGGTCAGCGCCAAGCCCGGCGGAAATGTAGATCCGGGGTTCCCTGGATTGTCTTCGGCCCACGTGAATGGACCCACCCCGTTGGTCACCGTCAGCGCCAGTGGGGGATACACAGTTCCCGGGTCGCCATCCTGCGATGAATCGTTGTACGCTGCCGCGTACGACGGCAAGGTGATCTTCAACGCTGGCGGTATCACCACAACATGGAACGTGCTCGAACCAGAAACGCCTTTCGAGTCCGTAATCTTCAGCGCGAAGGTCGAGCATCCTGAGGTAATCGGTGTGCCCAGCAGGAAGATGTTCGCGCTGTCGCTGCCAGGATTCATAGTCACGCCATCGGGCAGAGATCCCGAATCAAGTTGCCAGGTGTAGGGCGCCACGCCGCCGGCGGCTGTCAGTGGCCCGATGCTCGTGAAACGACCGACCTGCGATGTGCTTCCACCCGTGGCGCTGATCGGCGGTTGAATCACTGTCTGTGTCGAGGCTGGTGGACAACAGCTGACTCCCGGCGGGCAGCAGGTCCCCCCCGCAGAGGTGCACCCGGTTCCGTTGAATGATCCCGATGCCGCGTTAGAAATATTCGGCGGCGCCGCCACCACGCGTACGCTCAGCGTGGCGTTGTTGTTCGAGCTGTCGGTCGCAATCACAACATCCTGCAGAGGATTGCAGACACTGCTCGGCGCCGACGCCGGAGCCGTATACGTGACCGACGTGCTGGTTTGATTGCTCAGCGTGCCAATCGGTTTCCCGATCCCGCATCCGCTCTGTAGATTCCAGTTCTGGGCGGTACCGTTCACCGTCAGCACGATCGTCTCCGGAGGATTCATCACCTCCAACGTCGGACTGCTGGTCGGCGACGTAAACTGAAAATTTGGCGGCGGATTATTGTTGCCACTCTTGGAACTCGAGCATCCCACTCCCAGGCAGATCAACGCTACACACAAAACGACTTGACTCCGGTTTACGATTGCGGTCATTTCTTCTCCAAATTCATGCGGCGATTGCGTGGTCGCCTGCCATCAGGACCATCAGCAACCACTCAGGTACACATCGAATCCAAGCTCGCCTTATTTCTGCGGCGACGTATTGTGCTCCTGCGCCGCCATCGGCTTCTCGACGGCTGCAGCGGTCGTTCCTGTATTGCGCGCGTCCGCTGGACGAATCTGTTTCTTCATCCAGTCGAAAAGCGCTCCCTGCGCCTCTTTAGTCGTCAATTCGCGGTTTGTCACGAAGGGGACGATCTCGGCTTGCTTCGGCGCCGCCGCCTTGATCTTGTCCTTGCACTCCATCGGCGTCGGCTGGTACTGGCTTACTTGTTGAATCCGGACCGGTACCTTCAACTCGGGCAGCCATTTCACTGGGTCGAGCGGGGCAACTCTTTTGAGGAAGTCCGCTTTCGCGTAATTAGCGCGGTCCGGATCAGGCTCCACGACCGGAGACTTGGTAAGGAAGTCCGGCCAGTCGCCCCATGGATTCAGCGTATCCACCGCCTTGATCCGCGGATCCGCCGCGGCTGCCATGATTGCGATCGCGCCTCCCGAGCCTTCGCCGAACATTCCAATGTGATCCATGTCGATGTCGCCGCGTTCGGCAAGGTAGTCAAGGATGAATTTCACGTCGTGCACCGTGCTGCCCAGCGATTCCTGCAATTCGCTGATGAACCACTGCTTCATCGGCCGATCATGAAAACGGTGCCCGGACAACGCGGACACAAATCCAACCGCGGCGACTCCGCCACTGGTCGCGTATTCGGCCCATATATTGTTCCGGAATCGCCCCGTGTCCTCCGTCGCACTGTACAGATACAAAACTGCCGGCGGCTTGCTCACTCCCTTCGGCAGAATGATCCAGAGATCGAGCGCGTCACCCGGGCGCCATTGCACCTGCACCAGGATTCGCTTGAACTTCTCCTGATCCTCCACCTCGCCCACGACAGGCGCCCGCGGTTTCAGATCGCTCACACCTATCTGAAGCGAGCTCCAGTCCTCCTGAATTGTCTGGTAGGTGGGAATCATTTTCTCCGCGTCGAAGCCCGGAGGCACCGTCGGACCCGGAATCGCCGGTTGCGGGCTCGTGGGCTGCGCTTGAGGTGCTGATGCTCCAGAAGATGCCGGCTGGGACGGCTGCGCACCGCCAGAATTCTTGGCCGCCGGTTGTTCCTGGGCTGGCGCAGGTACGACTGATAGAACGAAGGCAAGAACAGCTGAAAACAGAATCGCGACACCGATACACGGCCGTCTCAACTGCATGAAAACTCCCCCGGAATTCTTGTCAGATCCACATATTTCGACATTGGGAAACCCACGATACACAAAAACAACCGGAGAAAGAAGGGCTCGGCGCCCATTCTTTCTCCAGCTGTACAAAGGTAAGCTTCTTCCCCGTAGTTACTGCAGCATGCCGTACAGCTCGATCGGCTTCGTCGCAGCGCCCACGTTGAACAGCGCGTTGTCGACGTTGAAGTCGAAGTCGGCCTGAACGGTCAGTACGGAACCGCCCATGTCGCCGCCCTTGTCAATCAAGCACGTCGAGCTGGTCTTGCTGCCGCCAACGATGTTGATGGCGGTGTATTTGCCGGCGCAATCCGAGTGCCCGTTGTCCGGGTTGATCGCGGACTGCTTGTAGTGCGAGCGGAATACGCCCAGGTTCAGGTCGCCAGTCGGTGCAGTTCCGGCGTTCCATACATATTGAACCTGCGTCGCAGCCGTCTTCGAACCGGTGATCGTGATGTGTGTTGGCGAGTCGATGGTCGAGATCAACAGAGCCGTGCCGCCGATGTTGATCGGCTGCGACGTGCCCGTGCAGGTGACCGGGAACGTGTTCGGCGGGTTGCCGCACCATTGAGAATCGAACAGATCGCCCGATGCCCAAGTTACGCTGTTTCCGGCGGAGGTCACGCCACCGATACCCTGCAAATAGGGCGAGGTGGTGACGTTCTTCAGTAGCGGAACGAAATCCGACAGAAGAACTGTCGGGTCGTTGGCTTCCGTCTCAGCAGCCGCCAGCAAGTTGATGGCGCCATGCGGAGTAACCTGCTTGCCGGTTACGTTCGCGAAAGTCGCGAAACGAAGCAATGACCACAGCGGATACGATCCGTCGTAGATGTGGGTGAACGGAATCTGCAGGCAGGGGAACGAGTTGGTGGTCGACTGTACCAGTCCGCACTGCGGGAAGTTATAGGCGCCGTTCGGGTTGGACGGGGTGGTGTCGAGCGCGCCACCAGGAGTGATGAAGAACGGGTCAATTCCATCGACCGTCAGGTAGTGCGCCGCGTAAGTCGAGCAGGTTACGTCGCCGCTGGTACCCGTCTGGCAGCCACTAGCCGCCGGCTTCATGTTCTGATAGCTCCAGAACGCGTAGCCAATCGAGTTGGTGGTTGGCAATCCGGCATTGGTCAATCCGCCGGTCAGTACTTTCACAACGTTGCCCGTGCCGATGGCACGCGCCTTGAAGCTGGTCCCACTGGTGCAGCTGCCCTTCGAGGGGTTATACAGAGGATCGCCGCAGGGCTTTGCGTTGGTTACAGCACCCGCGCCGCAGGCCGGATCGCCGAAGTTCGTCGCCGGACCGGTTGTGAGGTTGCCATAAGGATCGAGTTCCTGGCCGCTGTAGTCACTGCTCAGCCAAGAGGTGCTCGAAGCCGTGTTCTGCTTCACGGCGATGGCGGCGCTGCCAGACAGCGTCTTCACGCCCGTGAACTCCATCGTGTTGTAGGTGCCGGAGAGAGGCTCACGCACAATCGTCGCCAGCGAGTTGCCCGATGCTGCCACGGTGCCCGGGATGGGAAGTAGGTCGCCCGTGCAACCCAGCGTTCCCTGGAAAACTTCCGACAGAACCGCTCGGTTGATGTTGTTGAACTTGTAAGTGCCGCCCGTGACATTGCCAAGTCCCAGGCTGCTGGTGTCGGCATTGCGCACCAGCACCGCGACCGGGGCTGCGCCCGTGCTCAGCGTGGTGTAGACAGGAACGGTCGCGGCCGTAACCGGATCCGTCGCGCTGATCTTGAAGCTCAGAACGTTGAACTTCTTGCTGGTATCGAACGCGTCGAAAATCGGGCAGCCTTGGGTCGTGCCCACGGCGCCGCAGGCAGCCTGGTTGTAGCCAAGTCCAGACAGGCTGGAGGTCGTGCTGTACGCGCTCAACGCGCGCGTGGTGGCATACAGAGCATCTTCAGGGCGAATGTCAGTCATGCCCGCCGAGATGAAGCAGAACAGTGTTGTGGCCGTGACTGCGCCTTGCTGTCCGCAACCCGGCTGAGGAATCTGGGTCGTGGAGGTCGGCTGAGGTGAGGTCGTCTCGAATGTCTGAATCGCGGTCGGCGGAACGCCCGTATCCGGAATTCCAGGCACCTTGGCAGCGCCCGCAGCACTGGTCCACCCGCCGGGTACGCCGAACACGGCGCCCCACTCGCGGGCTGCAGAACCACCGGATACCGTACCCTTCGTGTAAGCGAAGAAGTCCTTCACGCCAACGGCTGAGTCGATATTGAAGTAGATGTAAACGTTGCAAACCGTATTGTTGTCCCATGCCACGAATGCGGTGACGCCAGTGTCCGTGATCGCAGGGGTAAAGCGCGTATCTTGCAGCTGGGCGCTGCCGGTAGTCCAGAAGTTTGGCAGCCCCAGGCCCTTGTTGGCAGCGTACGCAAAGCTGTTGAACTGGGCCGAAGAGCCCGCGCCAACAAACTGTGCTGCAACTCCGCCGTCACAAGCTGCGCCGAAGCCATTGGTTGCAAGTAGCACTGTCGCTAACAGCGCGCAGGCTACGAGAACATTCTTCTTCGTCATCTCGGAAGTCTCCTTTTGAATTCGAACGGTTGTAGTGGTGGATCGGTGAACGTTGGGGTACTTCCCGTTACCCCACGAGAGACTGCTGTCGCCGCAACCAGACACACGCCGAACTGGGATCAGACGCGGTGTTTGAGTGCTTGCGCGAGTAAATATCTGCAATGCATGTTACGCAGAGATGATGGAAATATTAAAAGCGAGTGAATTTTCTAAACACACCGCACCGTCTCCGTGGATAACCCGGCAGAAATGCAGGCCCTATCAGACGGCGCCAACTTGGCCTCAGCACGGCCATTTCCGTAAGTCTTTGCACCAGAATCGCTGCACAATGCAACCTCCACCAGTACTTCCCCTCTGTCACGTGGAATTAACCGCTCATTCATTGTGTTGTAACAATCTCGGGCTAGACTTTCCGTTCTTCTCAGACCGCCGCCTTCAGAGAAACCAACAAATGAGTGTGTCTGCTCGGAGGTTCTGCTGTGAGACATCCGTCATCGGTACTGATCTTGAAGTTCCTGGCATTTTTATGTATTTCGGCGCTGTGTTTCTCGTCCTCCGCATTGGGCCTGCCGCCTGCGAGTGAAGGATCGATACATGGCACCGTAATCGTGCTTTCTGGTATGCCGCTCCCCAATGCGGTGGTCACGGCAGAAGGCCCCGGGGGCGGAGCCGCGACCACCAATGCACGCGGCGAGTACCGAATCGGCGATCTCGCGAAAGGGTCCTACAAAGTACGCGTAGAGGCCCCCGGATACCAGGCATTCGAAGTCCAGATCACTGTCACCGCTGGGATGGACACGGAAGCGGACGCCGTTCTCATGGTCGTGCCGCCGCCCCCGCCAGCGCCGGAAGCCGCCGCTCCAGAAGCCACGCCGGGTGCGCCGTCCGAAACCGAACCCGCTCAGAGCACTCCGCAGGCCGCACAACCGGCACAAACCACCACTGCACCCAATCTCTCGGTCAAAGCTCAGGCGGGGAAATCGGCGCTGTACGGGCTGGTTCAGGACCAGTCGGGAGCTCTTATTGCCGGCGCTGTGGTCACGATTTCCGGCCAGGGCGCTCCGGTCAAAATCACGGCCAACGCGCAAGGAGCATACATCGCCAATGGTTTGGCGCCCGGCAAGTATCACCTCAGCGTGTCAGCCCCAGGATTTGCCGCCTTTGAAACCGACCTCACCTTAACGGTCGATCAAGCTGTCGAGATCGACGCGCCGATGAGCCCTCCGTCTGAAATTCAAACCGTAAACGTCGAGGCTCAAGGTGCGTCGCAGGTCAGTACGGGCGAATCTCACATCGAAGGAACGATTACCGAAAAAGAAGTCCAGGCCACGGGGTTGAACGGCCGCAACTTCACGCAGTTGATTGCCCTCGCTCCCGGCGTCAGCAATCAGACTGGGCAGGACGAGGCTCTCGTTGGCCTGAAGGGTAGCGTCAAATACAGCGTCAACGGCGGGCGTGTTGAGTACAACAACTTCGACGTCGATGGCAGTGACGTGCTGAACGCCGGCCTCAACGGCGCCGAGAGCACACTGATGGTCTACCCCAGCCTCGACGGCATTCAGGAAGTCAAAGTGCTGACCTCAAATTACGGCGCCATGTACGGACGCAGCGCTTCCGGCACAGTACTCGTCACCACTAAGTCGGGCACCAAAAACTTCCACGGCGGTGCCTACGACTTCTTGCGCAACGAATTCTTCAACGCGCGCAACTACTTCGATCAGACGACCAAGGCGCCGCTCTATCGCCGGCAAGATTTCGGCGGAACCATCGGTGGCCCCCTGTACATTCCGGGGGTCTTCAACTTGAAAAAGGACAAGACTTTCTTTTTCTGGTCGGAAGAATTTCGACTGGAAAAGACGCCGCAGGAATTTAACCAGGCGGTTCCCAGTCTCGCCGAGCGCGGTATCGGCGTAAACTGTCCGAACGGTTTCTACCCGAATGGGATTAACAGCTGCGCCGACTTCAGCGATGTCTGCCCCGTCGCCGGAACCGCGCAGGTCGATACCCGCCTCTTCCCCGACTGCCCCATCCCGTTCGATCAGTTCCGGCCGTTTAACAACAACATCGTTCCCATCGACATCACTTCGTCGTCCTTCCTGAAGGCCTCGCTGATCCCGTTGCCGAATTCGTCCTTCGGCTGCAACTCGAATCTGGCGGGAACCCTGAACGTCTCCACCGGCCAGCCGAATGTGGTTTGCTACAACGATGTCATTTCGCCTTCCACCTACTGGCGAGAAGAACTCGCCCGTCTGGATCACAACTTCACCACGAATCTGCGGCTCTCGTTCCGCTACATCCACGATTCCTGGGATACGACTGTCCTGACGCCGCAGTGGGGATATGTGCAGAACAGCTTCCCCACCATTCAGAACCGGCTGAATGGCCCCGGCACCAGCCTCGTCGCCCGTCTGACTGACACCATTACGCCCACCATGCTGAACGACTTCTTCGTCAGCTATGTTGATGCTCACATCACCATTGCCGACAAATTGCCGGCTGGCGTGACCATTCCCCCCATCGACAATTGCGCGACGGTCGGACAGGCTCCCTGCATGGGGTATATTTTCAAGAACTCCGCCGGAGGCAAAATCCCAGGGCTGGCAATCGCCGGCACCAACGCAGCCTATGGCGGCAACGGCTTCGTCGTGGATCCGTCGTACATTCCGTGGAACCACACCAACCCCACCTATAGCGTGGGAGACGGCCTGAGTTGGGCATGGAAGGAGCACACCTTCCAGTTCGGTATCCAGGCTGTGGACGCACGGCGGAAGGAAAACAACGGCGCGATCGGCGCCGCCACCGGCGACCTGCAAGGACTGTTGACTTTCAGCAACCAGAACAATCTCACTCTGGGAAATGCCTTCGCCGATTTCTTGAGTAACGCGAACAACGCGAACTACATCAAAAGCTATCAACAGGACAGCCGCCAGCTCACTTACTACAACGACTATCGTATCGTTGAGCCCTACATTCAGGATGACTGGCGCGTCAACCGTAAACTGACCGTTAACCTTGGCCTTCGCGTCAGCCTCTTCTGGAACTACCACGAAAAAAATATGTCGGCCTGGAATTGGGTGCCCGGCAACTACGATGCCTCGAGCGTAGCCAACGTCACCATCGCACCCTACTCCTTCCCGATCAATGGCGGCTACTTCGAGACCGTTCAGGGCAACTGCGTAAGGAACAACACTTGCGCCCCAATCCCGTTTGATGCGAGCAATCCCAGCACTCTCAGCCCGCAGTTAGCCAGTATCCTTACCAATGGTCTGATGCAATGCGGCAAGGGCGGTGTGCCCGGCAGTTGCATGAGTGAGCACGTTTTCAATCCCGCGCCCCGCATCGGATTTGCCTGGGATCCTCAGGGAAATGGCAAGACTTCCATCCGCGGCGGCTACGGTATGTTCTTCGAACACGGCACCGCCAAGGAAGCCAATACCGGCTCTCTCGAAGGCAGCTCGCCGCCAGTCCTCACCATGACCGCGCCGCTTCCTTTCACGTATCAGGCGATTGGCCTGTCATGCAACGGCTGCGATACGCAAGTGGCATTTCCGATCGACGTTACCTCCATCCCCACCAAGACCAATTGGCCATATGTGCAGCAATGGAGCTTGAGCGTCCAGCGCCAATTGAACAAAGACATGGTTGCGACCGTCGCCTACGTGGGCAGCAAAGGCACACACCTCAGCGCAGAACTGCAGCTGAATCAGCTGACCCCTCCTCCCACTGGACCTGATACCGGAATTTTCCCCACTGGAAATCCGTTCAACCCGGGCCAGCCGCTCACCGTGTCCGGAGACTGCGCGTCCTTTCAGAATGGCGTATTCTTCGTCAACGGAATCGCCGTCACGCCGTCTCAACCCGCGTACCCGAATCTCGCAGCAGCATGCTTCGGTGTCAGAGATCCCATCAAGGGCACCATCATTCCCGGCATCCCGGATCCCAACTTGAACCGGCCGTACTTCGGCTTCCAGCGGGTTCTGGCTCTGCGCGATGTCGCAGACTCTCAGTACCATGCCCTGCAAGCCACTCTGCGCCGGACTCGTGGTCCGGTCACCGTCGGCCTTTCCTACACGTATAGCCATTCGTTCGACGACGCCTCAGACCGGTCGGACGCATCGTTCGTCAACTCGTCCGACATCCGCTCCAGTTGGGCCAGTTCCAACTTCGACCAGAGACACCTCTTCAACTTCAACTACATCTGGGACCTTCCCAAGCTCGGCACCACTTTCGAACGCTGGATCGGAGTCAAAGAAAACGCGGCTGATATCTCCGACCAGGCTCCCGCTGCTCAGGAGCCTTCCCGCCCCTCCCATCTGTTCGGCATCCTGTTCGACGGCTGGCAACTCTCCGGCATTACCACCTTCCAGTCCGGCACGCCGTTCAGCGTGATCAATGGCGGCAGCACCAACGGAATTTCCGTGCTTGATAACGCCGGTGTGGCCAACGGCGCAGGATCCGGTTCCTATCCAGACATCGTCACCAGCCCGAAAACGGCGTTGCCCTCTGGCGTCACTCGCTTCAACTCACAGAGCATCGGACCTCTCCTCTTCAACCCAGCCGCATTCGCCGCGCCGACAGGCCTTACTTTTGGAAACGCGGGCAGGAATTTCCTGAATAATCCGCACCGCCTTAACTTCGATCTTTCCATGTTTAAGAACTTCAAGGTCACCGAAAGAGGGACGGTTGAGTTCCGCATGGAAGCATTCAATGTGTTCAACCACACCCAGTTCCGCATCTTCAACCCCAACGTCGGCAATGCCGCCAACAACATCATCAACTGCTACGGCGGGGGCCAAGGCGCGCCCTATACGGCCGCAGGTGGATTCACCATCCTTCCGGGAACCACCACGACTCAGCCCCAATTCGTCAACTGCACGGGAGGAAGCGCCTTCCTCCACCCGGTTGATGCGCATCGTCCTCGCACCATCCAACTGGGGTTGAAATACAGCTTCTAATGGAGAACCGTAGCTTCGGTTACCGCAAGCCCGTCAGCGACACGCCCCGTGCGTCGCGCGGATACGTACTACTCGGCCTGCTGCTGACCATGGCCTTGTTGATCATCGCCGCCGCAGTGGTGGTCCCCAGTATCACGTTCGAGATCAGGCGGGACCGGGAAGAGGAATTGATTCACCGAGGCGCTCAGTATTCTCGCGCCATCCGCGCCTACGTCAAGAAGTCTGGACGGTATCCGACACGGATCGAGGAACTCCAGCAACCCGGCGGATTGAAGTTCCTCCGCAAAGCCTACAAGGACCCCATCACCGGAGGTGACTTCCGTCTCCTGCACATGAACGACATCACGGGGCTTCCCAGTGGGATTCCAAATCTCAATTCGTCGTCTTCGAGTCCGAACGACAGCGGTCAGCCCGACTCGAACTCCGGAGACAATCCCGACTCTTCCAACGAGAGCCCCAATCCCGATGACGCTTCTAACGGTCAGCCCGCCGCACAGAAAACTCCGGCCACTCCTCCGCCGGGAACACCCCCAACATTAAAGAGCATCGGAACCATGAACACCGGCGCTCCTTCCGGATTGCTGATTGTGGGGGTCGCCAGCAAGAGCAAATCTCAGAGTATTCGAGAGTTCGATCACAAGAATCACTACAAGGATTGGCTCTTCTTCTTTGACCCGAAGTATGACCGCGGTCAGGAGATCAAAGGGCCGACCTCCCTGACTCCTCTACCGGCTCCGCAGGTTGGCACTCCAGTCCAGAACCTCCAGCCCGGACAAGCCCCGGGCGCTCCCAATCCCAACCCGCCGCAACCGCCGTCCGACCAACCACAGCAACAGCAATAGCTGGAAGGCACCTTACAGATTGGTTTGGGTAGGGCACGGCTTTAGCCGTGCCGGACAAGCCTGCAAGGACGAGGGGCTTTAGCCCCGAGGGCCGCATCGTTCTAATGGCTTCTATTGCTTCGAACTACGATCGAGTCCCGCGATGGCGCTCTGCGCGGGCGCGAACCTTGGATCAAGTTTCAGTGCGGCTTCGAACGACGTCCGCGCCTCTGGAATGTGTCCGGCAGACTGCTGCAGCTCTCCCAATTCAAAATACGCGTTGCTGGTCGGACGTTTTGCCGCTGCGGTCGCCAGCTGCTGAATGCTCTCCTCCATCGCCAGCTTTCCCATGCTGATGAATACCGCCCGATTCGCCGGATCCAGCTTCAGGACCTCGTTGTAGTATTGGCGCGCAACCGCGTAGTTCCCCAGTTGCTGATTCGCGGCCCCAAGATCCGTCAGCGCTTTCAGCCGCAGATGACGTTCCTGCGCCACCCGCAACACGATTTCATATTCCTGCACGGCCTCCGGGAGTTGACCGTGTTCGTGCAGATACGCGCCGATGTTCAGATGACCAATCGCATCTTGCGGGTTGATGCGAACCGCGTTGCGGAAGTGAGTCAGTGCCTCCTCCGAATACCGCTGCCCGGACGCCTCATACGCTTTCACCAGAAGCGCGCTTCCCACGTAGTCTTCCGCCCAATAATTGTCGGCCGTCACCTCGATGGCGTGAGACCACAGATCGTAACTGCTGTTCCAGACTCGGATCTGCCGCCACGTCAGCCACGAACATGCAACCAGCACCGCAGCCGCGGCGACCACTTTCAAACGAGGAATCCACCCTCTGCCCCGCAATACGTCATCCGCAATCCAGACGATCATCCAGAAGATTCCGATCAGCGGCAGATACGCGTAACGGTCTGCTCTCGATTGTTGCCCAACCTGAATCAGGCCGATCACAGGGATCATCGTCCCAAGAAACCAACACCAACCCACCACCAGATACATCCGCCGCCTTCGCTCGCGCCACACCCAGACCGTGACACCTGCCAGGAATAGCAGGCTCAAGAGAAACACCGCACTGGTCACCGACGACGGCGTATACGGATAAAATGCTGCCAGTCGTGTCGGCCAAACTGCGCTCAGCACGTACACCGCATACGCGTGGACGGCGTTCAGCAAGCGGGCAAGCAGCGGCAGACTCTGGCTATCAGCGATGGCTCCTCGCTGCGCGTGCATGGTGATCACGCTGCTCGCAACCGAGAGAGCCAGCAGCGGCACTTTTTCCAACGCCAGTTTCAAGAACGAAGACTGCGCAACGCGAAGGACATCAGAACCAGGCAAACCCTCCACCCGCCCCAGCGGCCAAAAATCCAGCAGAAGCAGGACGAACGGCAGCGTGACCAGCATCGGCTTGGCCGCTAAGCCGAGCGCGAACAACAGCGCCACTATCAGATATCGCATGACGCCGGGCCGCTTGGCGTACCAGCCATACGCCCCCAAAGAAAGAAGGAAGAACAATGTGGATAGAAGATTCTTTCGCTCGGCAATCCAGGCAACGCTCTCCACGTTCATCGGATGCAGCGCAAACAGTGCTGCAACGACGAAGCTTCGCCCCACCGCCCCAGTCGCGGCCGCCAGAAGCAAGAACAGCAAAATGGCATTGACCCCATGCCACACCACGCTACTCGCGTGATGCCCCGCGGCATTTAGCCCGAACAACTGACAGTCGAGCGCGTGCGACATCCACGTTACGGGATGCCAGTTGTCGTCCTCGGTCGAGGTCAGAGCCCAGCGCAAGGTCCCCAGCGTGACTCCATGTTGGACATGTTCGTTCTCGACCACATAACCCTGATCGTCGTAATTGACGAACGGGTTCCTGGTCGCCCGGAAATAGACGACAGCAACCATTACCGCCAGCAGCAAACAGCCCGCAACCAGTTTCTTGCGATTCTCCGCGAGTGGTCTTTTCGCGATGCCGGTCACAACCGGTGGCGCCACCTGTATCGGAGCAAGGACTCGCGCAGCGCTCGGCGTTGCGACCTTCGCTCGAGCTTTGACCTTGGACTTGGATTTAACCGTCATGTTCAAACGTCGGAGTTATGGGAACGCGGCGCGCTTAGCCGGTGTGCTTGCGAAGACGAACTGTATTCTGAGCGCAGGATGGCTCCCTTGTCCGGCATTCTCCCTACTGCCCCACTAGAGCCGATTCAAACCCCATTGGTGGAACAGCCGTCGGATCCATCTGTCTGGCGCGGGCATACGCTTCTCTCGCTTGTGCGGGCTGATCCACCAGTTGCAGCAGCAATCCCAGCCGCAGATATCCCTTCGCATCCGGATTTGCCACCACAGCCTTTGCCAACTGACTAATCATCCGCACCACGGCATCTTCATCCGTTTCCAAACCCTTTCGCGCCAACTGCTTTGCCTTGGCCACATCCCCGAGCTGCGCATAGATCAGTCCCATGTTCACGAAGTTGAGGGCCATGAGGCTGCTCGCATCCGGCATGGGCCCGTATTTTTCCAGCACCTGCACGGCATGAATTGAGGCGTCGTATTCCGCGATCGCATCCGACCACTGTCCTCTGTCCTGCAGCACCGATCCCAGACGCGCGTGCGCACCCGCATCGAGCGGCAATAGGTGCGAGTAGTTTTTCAGGTGCACCACTCCCTCTTGATACCGGCCGTCGGCGAACAACGCGTTCGCCAGGAAGCCTTCCGCAATCCCGTTGTTCTCGGTTACCTGCACCGTGTGCGCCCAGACGTCGGCCGTGCTCCTCCAGAACCCAAGTTGCCGCCACGTCATAAGAGCCAGCGCGCCCAGCAAGACCAGCGCCACAGCGTCTTTCCAGACAAAGCTTGCGCGACCGTTGTCCGTGCCAGAGAACAGAGTCCAAGCGAGAATGACGAACAGCCCAATCAAGGGCACGTAGGCATACCGGTCCGCCGTCGCCTGTGCGCCCACTTGCATGATTCCGATGATCGGCACCGCAGTGCCCAGATACCAACACCAACCCATGGCAATGTAAGGCCGCTTCTTGCGCTGTCGCCACGCGATCACGCTCACCGCAATCAGCAGCATCGCGCTGAGCAAGGGCTTCCACCAGTCGAGAGTGCGTCCGGGGTGGGGATACATCAGAGCCAGCCGTGTTGGCCAGAACATCTGCCAGATGTAGGCCGCGTACGCGTAAATCGAAGTCTGCAGCCGCACTCCCAAGGGAAGGATCTCGGTCAGCACTTCAGCTGGCTTTTGCGCAAAGATCGTAATCGCAGCGCTCCCTGCCGATAGGCCGACTAACGGCAGCTTCTCCAGCAGCAGATGCCGCCAGCCGCATTGCTTCACCGGAAACGCTGCGGAAGGCTCAACCCATCCCTCGATGCGTTGCAGGGGCCAGAAATCCAGCAGCAGCAGCACGAACGGCAACGTGATCACCATCGGCTTTGAAGCCAGGCCGAGAAAGAAGAGACCCGTGAGCAAGAGATACCGGCCGACGCCGGGCTTCCTTGCATACCAGCCATACGCACCCAGCGCCAGTAAGAAGAACAACGTGCTTAGCACATTCTTGCGCTCAGCGATCCACGCTACGGACTCCACATTCAACGGATGCAGCGCAAATAGGGTCGCTACAAACACACTCGCCCGCACTGCGCCCGTCGCGCGCAGTAAAAGAAGAAACAGCAGCAGGACATCGATGACATGCAGCGCAACGTTCGTCCAGTGGTGCCCCCCAGCTTGCAACCCAAACATTTCGCAGTCGAATGCATGCGACAACCACGTCACCGGGTGCCAGTTGCTCGCTTCTACTGACGTAAGCGCCCAACTGATCGTGTTCCAGCTCAGCCCATCCTTCACATGATCGTTTTCCGTGACGTAGGCCTGATCGTCGTACTGAATGAATGGGTGCGATCCAACTCTGCTATAGACGCCAAGGGTGAACGCCGCCAGCAAAACACAGCTGACAATTACCAGCGTTCTCGAGGGCGGCACCGCTGGTTGCGTCGCCGTCATTTCGACTTCCAGCTTCTTCCGTCGGGTTCGCGCGGTGACCGGCGAGGGTGCTAAAACAGCTCGGGAGTGCATATTCATTGCGGGAGATGAGGAACTCAGAACCTGCTAGTTGAGGATACCGAAAACGCGCCCTGAGGAAGCCACTGCGCTCTCAATTTTCACAGTCCTTTAACATCTTCGCGCAGATTTACGGCTGAGTTCGCTTGATGGACGCCAATTCCGCCTGAGCTTGCGGGTTCTTGGGATCCAGGCTAGCCGCTCGTTCGAATGAGGCCTCAGCTTGGTCGCGATGCCCCAGATCGCGCTGCATTCTTCCGATCTCGATGTACGCCCACGCAGTCGGGTGACTTCGAGCCTCCTCTGACATCCGCGCGACTCGCTCCTCAATCTCCAGTTGCGCCATTGCCGACTGCAACTCCCGATCCCTGGGATGAATCTTCATTCCATCTTCAAAGTAACCCCGGGCCATCGCAAATTCCCCGGATTGCTGAAGAGCCGCCCCCAGGTTGAGGTCAGCGTGAACCTTCAAGTAATCCGTGGGAGCAAACTGAAGTGCCTCCTTGTACTCCGCAATCGCCGCGCTCAAGTCCCCATGCGCCTGATCGCAGTAACCTGTGTTCAGGTGCCCGAGCGCATCGTGCGGATTGACTCGTACCGCGTTCTGGAAGTGAGCGAGCGCATCCGGAACGCAGCTCTGCCCCGTCTTCTGAAATCCCTCCTCCAGCAAGGTTGCGCCCACATAGTCCTCCGCCACATAGTTCTCGCTCGAGACAGCCAGCGAGTGACTCCACATGGCGAACGTGCTCTCCCAGCTTCGCAACTGGCGGCGCGTGAGGCACAGCATGGCACCAAGCACAATCGCTGTTACCCCAACCCTGACCCAGAGAGGAACCTTGAACCCATCCGCCAACTCCGACAGTCCCCACACACAACCCACAAATATGCCCAGCAGCGGAAGGTAAGTGTATCGGTCCGCCATTCCCTGTTCGCCCGCCTGCACCAGCCCGATCATCGGGACCAGCGTCCCCAGGTACCACAGCCAGCCAATTCGCAGATAATCGCGCGAACGAATCTTCCACACCGCCACCGTCACCGCGATCAGCACAATGAACGCCAGCGTCGCCCGCCAGATCGCAATCCGACTCCCCTCATGCGCGTAGAACACTCCTAGGCGCAGCGGCCAGATCACTTTCCCCAGATACAGAAGGTACGACACCACCGCGTTCTTGATGCGCGCGTCCAGAGGAATCGCCAGAGTCGTCTTCAGCGCAGGCTTCTGCGCCACGATCGTAATCACGCTGCTCGCAACGGAAAGCGCTAGCAGTGGCAACTTCTCGCGGATGAGTTCTGCCAGCGGCCTCTGCCGCAGACCCGGAACGGTTTGCTCGTACGGCGTGCCCCCGAGAACGCGTTGCAATGGCCAGAAGTCGATCAATAACAACACACACGGCAGCGTCACCACCATGGGTTTGGCAGCCAGCGCCAGCACGGCAAGGCCAATGACCACCGCATAACGGCCAGCCGCCGGTTTGCGCGCATACCATCCGTATGCACCCAGCGTGAGCAGGAAGAAGAACATGCTCAGCAGCGTCTTGCGCTCTGCCACCCACGCCACGCTCTCCACGTTCAACGGATGCAGTGCAAACAGTGCCGCAACCAGGAAACTCACCCCGCTGCGCTTCGACGACCATGCCAAAAGCAGAAACATCAGAATCACATTCGCCGCGTGGATCACGACGCTCGTCACGTGATGTCCCGCAGGATCCAGACCGAACATTTCGCAGTCCAGCGCATGCGACATCCACGTCACCGGATGCCAGTTCGAACAAGCAGTCGTCCCCAGCGCCCAAGTCAGGGTGTCGACGCTCAAGCCCTCTTGCACTGCCTTGTTCTCGGTGATGTAGTCCGGATCGTCGTACCCGACGAAGGGGTGATGGATGGCTGGAAAGTATGCGATGAGCGTGATCATCAACAACGCCACGATCAGAGCCCAATCCGATCGCATTCGGGCGAAGTCTTTACTCTCGGCTACAGGCCGGAACGATCGTCCGCCCGACATCTTTCGACCCTTGGCTGATTTCGCTGCCGTGGACATGAGTAAGCAGGACTCTTCGCCATTCAGCGATTCGCCCCAGGGCCCCGAGGGTCGAGCGCGTCAGTCTCGGCCGGTCAACTTTCGGCAATTCCCGCAAAGGCACTGAAATGCCGGCTGGTCGCTTCGAATGAGGTGTCTGCAGTTCGTGCAGTAGAACATTCTTGCGTTGCCTCGAGTCAGGTCAAGCATCGCCCTGAACTCGCCACCCGCGACGCAGAACGGACATCGAACAACCTCCACGTCGGGTTCTCTGACCTGAAACGCGGATTGTCCCTCAGCCCCCCTCATAAGCCCCGACAGGCTACTCCTCGAATGTTAAGCCACCATGAAAAACGCGGAAGGGGATAGTCCCAGGACCAGCGGGCAGCGAGACAAACGGAACGTTCTGTTGCCTATGTCTCGGAAAAGGACAAAGAAAGAATGGCTCCTCAGGTAGGACTCGAACCTACAACCCTCCGGTTAACAGCCGGATGCTCTGCCATTGAGCTACTGAGGAGTGTAGCGGGACTGCATTGACCTTTTGATCATAGCATTTTCGCCCGACGCTTGGGAATTTGATACGCTTCCTTTAGTCGAGGTGTTCATGCACGGAGGGCTCGGTTTCGTGGTGCTTCTCTCGCTTATTTCTTCGCAAACGTCCAACCCGACCGCCGCCCCTCCCAAGGCTGAGCCCAAGCCCGTCGTCGACATCTACCACGGCACCAAAATCGTCGACAATTACCGCTGGCTCGAGGACGGAAACTCTCCCGAAACCCAGAAGTGGGTCGCCGACGAGATGGCCTACACTCGCTCGCTGCTTGATCCCCTTCCCGACCGCGACGCGATTCACAAACGGCTGACCGAACTGCTCTCCATCGGCAACATTACTCCGCCGATGATCGCGGGCAAGCACTACTTCTATACCAAGCGCGAGGGCATGCAGAACCAGCCCGTTCTTTATGTGCGCGATGAACTCAACGGCCCCGATCGCGTTCTCGTCGACGCCAACGCGCTCGCCGCCGACGGCACCGTCGCGCTCGACTGGTTCCAGCCGTCGTACAACGGCAAGTACGTCGCCTATGGAACCTCGCAGAGCGGTTCTGAGATGTCCACCCTCCACATCATCGAAACCAAAACCGGAACGATTCTTCCCGACGTCATCGAGCGCACGCGCGCCGCTTCCATCGCATGGCTGCACGACAACTCCGGCTTCTACTACACGCGCTATCCCAAGAAAGGCGATGTCCCCGCCGGACAGGAGATGTACAACCGCCACGTCTTCTTCCACGAACTCGGCGCCGATCCCGACACTGAAGATAGCCTCGTCTTCGGCGAAGGCCGCGATCCCGAAGACTGGCCCAGCGTCTCTCTCTCGAACGACGCCCGCTGGCTGCTCATTCACGTCTCCCAGGGATGGACCAAGTCCGAACTCTTTCTGAAGGATCTGCAGGGAAAGAATCCTCCGTCGCGCCTGAGCACCGGCAAGAACTTCAACTACGGCGCCGAAGTCTACGAAGGCAAGATTTACATCACGACCAATGAGGATGCGCCACGCTATCGTGTGTTCGTCACCGATGCGGGTAACTTCGATCGCGATGCGTGGAAGGAAATCATTCCGCAGACGGATGCCGTGCTGCAGGGCGTGTCCGTTTACGGGGGAAAGCTCTTCGCGCAGTACGAGCAGAATGCGACGTCGCAGTTAGAGCTGTTCGACCTCGACGGGAATAAGCGGGACGACTTGCCTCTCCCCGGCATTGGCACTGCTTTCGCTGTCACGGGCCGATGGGATCGAAAGGAAATCTTTGTTGGATTTCACTCCTTCACGACTCCACCAACGATCCTTCGTTTCGACGTGACTTGGCACGACGAGGTGCGCCCCGACGGAAAGTATATTGCCCTCGTGGTCCGTAAAATCACTCCCTGGTTGACCGTCTCCGCCCCGTCCATCGATCCCTCCGCCTACGAAGTCGCGCAGGAATGGTCCAAGTCGAAAGACGGAACGCGCGTCCCCATGTTCATCGTCCATAAGAAAGGATTGGAAAAGAACGGCCACAACCCCACGCTCCTCACCGCTTACGGAGGCTTCAACATCAGTCTCACTCCCACCTTCAGCCGCACGGCTTATTTGTGGATGGAGCATGGCGGCGTCTTCGCCGTCGCCAACCTGCGCGGCGGCGCCGAGTTCGGTGAGGACTGGCACCGCGCCGGCATGCTCGATAAGAAGCAAAACGTCTTCGATGACATGATCGCCGCCGCCGAGCACGTCATCTCCGAAAAATACACAGACAAGAATCACCTCGCCATCCAGGGCGGATCGAACGGCGGCCTCCTCATGGGCGCCATGATCACCCAGCGTCCTGACCTCTTCCGCGCCGTCGTGTGCCAGGTCCCGCTGCTCGACATGATCCGCTACCAGAATTTCCAGATCGCCAAGCTCTGGATCCCCGAATATGGCAGCGCCGAAAATCCCGACCAGTTCAAGTGGCTCTACGCCTACAGCCCGTACCACCACGTGAAGCCGGGCACGGAGTATCCCGCAATTCTATTTATGACGGGAGATTTCGACACACGCGTCGACCCCATGCACGCCAAGAAGATGTCGGCGGAGATGCAAACCGAAGCCAAGAACGGCCAGAGCAAAACGCGTCCAATCTTGCTGAGGATTGAACAGAAAGCTGGGCACGGCGCGGGAAAGCCGGTGACCAAGCAAATCGAGGAGTTTACAGATGTGTATTCGTTCTTGTTCTGGCAGTTGGGAATGAAAGAATAGAGCGGAGGTTGGTCATCGGCCCTCAGCCATCGGACATCGGCCATTCGCCTGATGGATCACCCCGGTCACTGTGGCAAGTCCATCGCTTTCCGGGCTTCTTCACGCAGCAGACTCTCGCGCACGTAGGCAAAGTCCGCAAACAGAGCGCGGCCGCCACGATGGTAAGGTTGAGACAGCCGATACAATCCAAACCCTCGCTCCACCAGCAATTGATGGATCTCCGCAAAACCGCCCTCCTCCTGATAGTGAGGAGTGAAGTTCACCTCCGTGATCAACGACAAGGTTTTGCTCAACCCTTCGGCAGCATGGGTTAGGACCAGTTTCTCGGCACCCTGGATGTCCAGCTTCAGGATTGACACCTCTTGCTCGGACTGCACCAGTTCGTCGTAACCAATCGTCTGCACCTGGATTTCTTCCTTAACCTCCCATTTGCGCTGAAACTCGTTTCCGATCTCCGGCCGTGGCACGAGAAGGGACGAACTAGCGGGATGCTGCAATCGGTGAAAAGAAGCGGTTCCTCGACCGGCAGACAACGCCATATCCATGACCGCAACCTGCGGCGCATTTTGAAATCGTTTCCGAAGACGCTCAACCAATCGAGGTTCGCATTCCAATGCGAGCACCCGCTTGGGTCGAAACAAGTCGAGCAACGATGCCGTCCACGCTCCTTCATGTGCTCCGGCATCCACGCACGTGTTCAGCCGATCCGTAATCACTCTGGGCAGCAAATCGAGGCGAGCATCGCAAAAGTTTTCGTAGCGGCGCGGTGAGAGCGCAATCCAACTCGCATCATGGCTGTCGAAACCCTGCCGCAGAAAGGCATGACGCCGGATTGAGTATTCGCAAATCCCCTGCGGCAAGAATTGTTTGAGGAAAGCTCTGATGCCCCCGCTCATATTTCGGAAGTGTAGCATCAACGAAACGGTGCTCCGGCACCCGGCCGCGGGCCCACTCAACGCGCCTTCAAAGTCCGCATACGGAACTTCGCAAAGCCGAGACGCAGGAACTGGAACGGACGTTCCCCGGTTTCGTGCGACAATGTTTTCCATGGCTGGCGCGATGACGCTTATGAACAACGACTCCAGTTCGTGGCAGACGCTCTCGAGTACTTTCGCGCGCTCCCCACGAAGATCGTTGAGCGCCGCAACCGCAGGACCAGGTTGCGCTGGCGAAGACCGTTTTCTGGCAGGCGGCCTCAGTTTGAGTCGGTCAGGTCTGTAGCTTATTTCTCATGAAGAAGAGGAGAGGCCAAACATGGCAATCAAATACCGCGTAGTCCAAGTCAAGGGATCCAAGCCCGAGACCTTCATCGTCATCGGCATCGACTTCGCCACCAGCGCCATCACCAGCACGTCCGAGTCGATGTATGAAACCGAAATGCGCGGCTATCTTCAAAAACAGGGCGCAGCCAAGAAAGATATCGACGCTTGGATCAAGCAGGCCCGCAACTATCCGGCGTAAAGCGCGCTCGCAACGGTCAAACCGAACCATGACGCGGGTGGCGCAGCGCTACCAGCGTCGCATTTGGTGTGGCGCAGCACTAGCGGCACTAAGTTTTGGGGTGGCACAGCGCCTTCAGCGCTGCGTTTCCAGCCTCACGCTCGATAACGGCTTCAGCCACTGAGGTGCCCTCCCACCACTGCCACGACGACCTCCCATGAATGCCTTCCTCTCCGCCCGCAATCGATATATACTGCTTCGCGCAAAAGCCCCCGGTTTCAATTAACGTCACAAACGAAAAGGAGCCTTTATGGGATACGAAGGCGATCTCCTGCTCATGTGCCCCGCCGACGAATTCGATTTTTCCAACACCTACGCCGTCGTCGTCAGTGGCGACTTCCCGAATCCCTGCGGTCACCTCATTCTCAATCTCGGAGGCCTCGGAGGCATGTACTTCCACGTCGCCGGCGTTCACACCTTTCCCCGCCAGATGACCGAAGCCGGCTACCGTCTCTATTTGAAAGACACCGGCAAGAAGGAACTCAAGCGCTTCAAGGTGTCGATCAGCAAGCCCGACGCAGCTATGCTGAAGCTGGAAGAATTGCTATCCGAGAAATGGACATGGGGCGTCCTCCCTCACAACTGCGCCTCCTTTGTGGAAGACGTCGTCCAGGCCGGAGGCAGCGCCGCCGGTCTGTACTCCAACTGTCCGAGGCTGGAAGACTTCGACTGAAGCCGACCCGCAGGTTGCCCCACCCTTGTCGCGTTCTGTGCGACAGGGTGGGGATTTTGATGTCCCCGTCAGATCCCAAACCATCCTGACCGCGGCGCCCCATCCTTTCGCGCAAGTTGCGAAAGGGTGGGAATTCGTGAAGCCGACACCATGGGATTCTGATTGCTCCACGCCTGGACAATCTTCACGAGTCGACGATTCCCATCGCCGAAGAACCGTTCTCTGCCTTCGGCACGGCTCAGCCTGCCGCCTTCCTTCCAACGCATCATTCCTGTTCCCAACGTCATCATTCAATAGAACCCGCCGGTTCCGAGAAATCTCCTGCTCTCCGGGGAACCTGCTCGTTCAACCTGCTCTCCGCAAGTTTTAAAGATCAATCCGCCCCCGTTCGTGTATTTTGGCCCCAAGGAGCATCTTCATGGACCCAGACATTCTCATCGGAATCGTCATCGGCTTTGTGCTCTGGTTCCTCGTGCGTTATCTCGCCGGAGGCATCTACACCGTCGATCAGAACGAGCGGGCGGTAAAGACCAGCTTTGGGCGGGCCGAACGCATTCCTCGAGCCACGACTCTCAACGATCCCATATCGGCCACGCTGGATGCCGACGAAAAACAGCGTTATCAATATCCGCAGGTTCGCGTCATCATGCCCGGCGGCCCGTTTTTCAAGTGGCCGTGGCAAAGAATCTATAAGGTCTCCGTTGCCACTCAAACCGTCAACATGGCGTTCGACCCCGATTCTCCCGGTGCCAATCAGTCCGGCACCGTCGTCGAGGCCGTCACAAAGGACCAGCTCAACACCGGACTGACCGGCCAGATCCGCTACCACATCTCCGAGCGGAATCTGTACGCCAATCTCTTCGGCGTCAAGCGCCCCATCTCGCACGTGATCGGCTATTTCGTTTCTATCTTGCGCGAGCGCATCGCCACCTTTGAAGCGCCCGCCCAGCCCGGGTCGCCGGAGGCGGGAAGCAGCGGCGTCTCCATCAACGATCTGCGCAAGAATCTGCGCGACCTGAACGAGCACATGGACCGCGAATGCGCGTCCTCGGAAGCGCGCTACGGCATTGTGCTCGACGCGTCTCTGATCACCGGCATCGATCCTCCGCCGGAAGTCGAGTCCGCACTCGCCGCCATCAACACCGCGCACAACATGGTTTCGTCGGACATCAGCCTGGCGCAAGCCACCGCCGATCAGCGCATCGAACAATCCAAACGCGCCGCCGAGATCGAAACCCTGAAGGCCCAGGCCGAAGTCCAGCCTCTCGTGTCTCTGGCCAGTCAGCTCGCGGCATTGAAGACCATCGGCGAATCGGCTCTGCGCGCCTACGTTCGCAACGTCCGCCTCGGGCTCTTCGGAAATGCCCAGCAGGTCATCGTGGAGACGAAGGAATGAACACCCTCATCGCGGTTGCTGCAACATTCGCCCTCTGCTTCGTGCTTGTGCCGGCCTTCTTTGCCATCCTGCGCTTCTTCGGCGTCTACGCTATCGTCGAAGAACGCACCTGCCTCGTCTACGTTCTCTTCGGCAAAGTCGTCGCCATCCTCAACGAACCGGGACTCAACATCCTCCTCTTCACCCTCGGCCTGAAGGCTCCCATCGTCCGCTGGCTTGGTCGTGTCTATACCCTCGACATGCGCATCGATCAGCAATACTTGCGCAGCCAGCCTGTCAATTCTGAAGAAGGCGCGCCCATTGGAATCGGGATTTGGTACGAGATGTTCATCAGCGATCCCCTGGCTTACCTCTTTAAGAACGCGGATCCCCGCGGTTCACTGGCCACTAACGTCAGTAATTCCACGGTTCGTTGCCTCAGCAACCTGAAGCTTGGCGACCTGCTGCAAAACCGCCACACCATGAGCCAGACCGTCCGCGCCGAAGTCTCCCCGCAGTCGCACGAGTGGGGATACAAGTTGGGCTCGGTCTACATCCGCAAAGTCCACTTCCGCGACAGCCAGATGATCAAGCAGATCGAAGAAAAAGTTGTGAACCGCCTGCGCCAGGTGACCTCCTCCATCAAGCAGGACGGCGCCAACCAGGTCAGCATCATCACCAGCACCGCCGAACGCCAGGCTGCCGTCGAGTTCGCGCGCGCAGCCGCCATGCGTCCCCGCATCGTTGGGGAAGCGCTCAATCAAGTTGCCGCAGACCCCGAGGTCGAAGCCGCGATGTTCGAGATCCTTGAGACGCAGAAAATCATCGAGAGCAAAGCCCGCATCACTCTGATTCCCCAGAAGAGCGGCATCCTCTCCGAACTCATGGTTTCCTGTGCTCGTTCTCCGGAGCCTCAGCCGTCTAAGAGTCCAACGAAGTAACCTCAGCCCGGTTGCCCCACCCTTGTCGCGTTCTTTGCGACAGGGTGGGGATTTTGACGTCCCCGTCAGATTCCCAACCGTCGCGACCGCCCAGACGGTGCAACCCCGAGCAATGGGGGGGAACGACACCGTCGCCCGACCAGCGCAGGCGAAGCCAAGCATCGGTGTAGGGGCGGACGCCCTCGTCCGCCCCGCGCAGTGAGCGAAGCGAAGGGCGCGTTCCCGCAGCCGAAGCTGCAAGCCGTGGCTGGAAGGGCGAAGCAGGCGTCTCTTTCAAAACTCTTGGTTGTCGGCATAGCGAAGCGGGATAGAATCGTCCGCATTCGCTGTCGCTCGGGAGGAATACTTTGTCACAACTCAAGAGACTGTCTCTGCTGACTGTGGTTTGCCTCATACCAATCTTCGCCGCCGGCGCAGGCCCCAGAGCCTCGACCGTGGGAGACTGGCGCACTCGACTGCATAAGGAACTCCCGCTGCTCGGCCATCGCAACTGGATCGCTGTGGTCGATTCCGCGTATCCGCTGCAAACCAGCGCGGGCATCGAGACGATCGAAACTGACGCCGACCATCTCGACGTCGTACGCGCCGTCTTGGATGAATTTGCCAAATCCAGGCACGTCCGCCCCCTCATCTTCACCGATGCCGAATTGAAATTCGTGCCAGAAGCAGATGCGCCAGGCGTGACGACTTATCGCGAAGCTCTGGGCAAGACACTGAAGGGCATGCAACCTGAATCGCTTCCGCACGAAGAGATCATTTCCAAACTCGACGAGGCGGGCAAGACGTTTCACATCCTCGTGCTGAAAACCAGGCTAACGATTCCCTATACATCGGTTTTCATTCGCCTCGATTGCGGCTACTGGAGCGCCGACGCCGAGAAGCGCCTGCGCGAGAAAATGGCGAAGCCATGAACGTGCGAGTTGGCACCGCCGGAGTGATTTCTGCCATGACAAGACCGAATCACACGCTCTTCTTTCTGCTGTTGGCCCTCGTACTGACCGTCGGGTGCAAGAGTCCTCCGCCGACAACCCAACGGCAGGAGGCGCCGTCTCAAACTTCGCGCCATTCGCGCCGCGCTCGGGGCACCCTGGGAGAACCGGGTGACTTCGACTACTACGTGCTGGCGCTCTCGTGGTCACCGGAGTTCTGCCACGGTCATCCGGACAAGCCGGAGTGCGCCTCCGGGCGATTCGGCTTCGTGGTCCACGGCCTGTGGCCACAGAACACCGACAATTATCCGGAGAACTGTTCGACGCAGCCGGGCCTCTCGGATCCCACCCGCATGACGGATATCATGCCGGACCCCGGGCTGGTTGCTCATGAATGGAGCACGCACGGAACCTGCAGCGGGCTCGATGCCGACGCATATTTCGATAGGGTTCGGCAGGCATTCGCGTCGGTGAAGGTTCCGCCGCGGCTGGCGGCTCCGGGCCGAACATTCTCGATCACTCCGAGAGACTTGAAACAGGAGTTTCTCTCGGCGAATCCACGACTGAAAGAGGAGAACCTAGCGGTCAGCTGCGGGAACAACTATTTGACAGGCATCTCCGTCTGCATGGACAAGCAGCTTCAACCCCGAGCCTGCGAGGGACTTCGCGACTGCCGTGCCAACGTCATCAAAGTGCCGCCGGTGCGCGGAGGTGAATACTAAGCCGGCGGGCTCTTCGAAACTGGGCTCGCTCTCGCCTAGTATCCTGTAATTCTATTTCGTCCCCGCGGAACGCGCCCTTCTCTGGTCCACTGCGGCGATAAACCCTGGCCAATTCAGGCTAAACGAATTTTTCAAATCGTCGCTGTAACCGAACACCGCCCACGGCGCTCTCTCGGCAAGCAGCGCGAGTATCGCGTCAATCTTGCTCTGGCGGGCCCGCAACTGCAGCGGCTTTCCGAACCGGTCATACATGATGACCTCGTAGGTCTTCCCCGTCGGGATCAAGTTGACGGAGTGCTTCGTCACTTTCTTGTAAGCCCAGATGAGATCGGGAATGCGGCAGAGGGACAAAGTGAAACTGGTCGGATAGAAAACCCAGGACTGAGTCACAGTCGCGCCACCAATCTTGACCGTCGGCCCTTGCAGGTCCATGTCAAGTTGCTGGGCAACGTCCGCGAGATTGCCGTAGACGACGGCCCGTTTAACCACGGGGTGCGTCGCGGGATCGGCGCTGCGGCGCATGACCGTCACGATCAGCCAGCCAGCTAGCAGGATCGCGGGAATGCCAAATCCGAGGGCGACATATCCTTCGTCGCGGAAACCGGTCGTATCCAGCATGAACGGCAAGAACGCCCGGTTGGCATCGGGGTGCTCCTTGAGCAGAGGAGTGATGACATGATCGCGCACATCAGGAGGAATTTCGGCGATCTCTCCCGTGTAGGCTACTCCATCTTCCTTCGGTTCGCACTTGACGACGAGCAGCCGCTCGGCCACGCGCAGCACAGAGTACTTGGCCTTTACAGTTTCACTTTTCACCTTGCCGTTTTCCGTCTCAGTCTCGATCTGCTGGATACCGGTTTCGTAGGTTTCGTCGCCTTTCGCCTTGACGAAGTAGTGCGACACCAGACCCGGCTGCTGAACGGCGATCAACTGCGTCTCGCTGACTTCGAACGGTCCGGCAAAAAAGTTGTAGAGGTACCGGCGCTCCGCTACCGCGTACGTAACGACCGCGGCAATCAGGAAGAGGCTGATCAGGAGCAGACTGCGGTTGGTCCGATGAATCTGGCGATCGAGAAAAGATCCGCTGGCGGGCGCGGAGATGGAACCGGCATCCATAAGCACCGTCCAAATGAAGCAGGCAATTGTCACTCGGGCTCGATTCGCCCAGTGGACTCGACACGGCGCGAAGGACTTCCCCGAGCGAGAGAATCATACCGTGTAGGAAATGTGCTGCCTATTGGAGAAGTCGGCAACCGGAAAAACGCCACCGGCCGGCTCGCCGCGAGGAACCCGCCGGCCCGGAACGGCCAGTTCTAGGAATTCGCGGCCTGGGGCAGGCCGGGACGATCGCGCGAGATGCGGTTCGCCGCATTCGACATGCGATGGCATCGCGCGCAGGTGCACCGGAGATAGGGGTCCCCGGGTGAACTCAGGTGGCCACACGTGGCGCAGGCGAAGTTCTGCTCCGATTGACGCAACATAGGCCGGAAATCGCCGTCCTGAACACAATACGGACAGCGGACCGTCTCTTGCTCTTGCGACATTCTCTCCGCACTCCTTACTTTCACACGTGCATCCATTCGGACGTTCCGCAACGTCCAAGGATCGTGCTTGCAGGGGAAAGCACGAAGCGGCCGCGCAGCCGCTCGCACGTTCATGATGCTTGCGAAGTAGTTACCTTAGAGGAATTACTCCACGGAAGGAATAGCCCGAAGGTTTCAGAGGAATGGCCCAAAGGTCACATAGACCAGTTTCATGACGAATCTCCAGGAATCTCCATAATTGATTCTCACTAGTGAAACGGAAACAGGGAGTGGCTAGAATGGCGCGTTCTGATGACCGCGAAATCCTATCTCGCGTGCGCACTGTTCTTCCTCGCTGTAGCAGTGCCAGCCTTCTCCATCGAGCATCCCGGAGCGGAAGACACTATTTAAAGATGGCCGTTGCGGCGCTCACTCCTCCGGGCAAGTAATACAACTCACTCCTACTTAGTGGGTCGGCCGATTTCCCAGTGATGCCCGAAGGGATCGACCACTCGACCCACCCGCCAGTCGTGCTCCTCAGCGACGGGGTAGATTTCCTTGGCCCCGGCTTTGGTGGCGCTGGCGAAGACTGCATCGGGGTCGGCCACAGTAAGTATGATGCGAGTCGTGATGCCGCCCAGCGACTCGGGACTGTGATTGTGGTGCTCGGGGGATTCGTCACTGAGCCAGAATTCCGCGCCTTCTACAGACAAGCGTGCAACGACGTTGTCCTCATCTCCCATACGGAACAGTTCAACCGCTCCAAATGCTTTCTTGTAGAACTCGACAGCACGAGCGCCTCCGCGCACGCAGAGCCATGGGGCGATGGTCGTCGGGATTTTCGGCATTCCGGTCCCCCAGAAAAGGTTGAGACATATGAACACGAGTAGAGCTGGATTCGCAAATGGAACGAACTTCGGCAGTGCTCGGGAGATCCTTCGCTCCTCCGAAATTACGGCCGCGCTCAGGATGACGCCGCGCAGGCGCAGATTGTGCCAGGACGATCGGGATTTTCCGCTTGACGGGTCCGCGCATTCCTCAGTAAAAGCGTTGTGGTTGGGTGCACTTATCCAGATGAGGACTCTGATGAAACTCACGCTTACAGTGGTTACCTGTTTTGTGTTATCCGCGAGCTATCTCGCTGCACAGGCTGGGGGAGGGGTGTTGGCCTATCCGAAAGCGAAGACGGTGGATCAGGTCGATGACTATCACGGAACGAAAGTCGCCGATCCGTACCGCTGGCTCGAGGACACGGACTCGGCCGACACTGCCGCTTGGGTCGCAGCGGAGAACAAGCTGACGTTTGGATATCTGGAGCAGATTCCGTATCGCAGTGCGATCCGCGACCGGATGACGAAGCTGTGGAATTTCGAGCGCTTCGCCGTTCCCGAGAAGCAGGGCATGCGCTATTTCTTTCAGCATAACAACGGACTGCAGAATCAGAACGTGCTGTTCGTGAGCGAGTCGCTGAATGCCGAGCCGCGGATGCTGCTCGATCCGAATACGCTTTCGTCGGATGGAACCGTGGCGCTGGCGGGCGAGGCGTTCACCGACGACGGCAAATTGATGGCGTACGGAACGGCGGCGTCGGGATCGGACTGGGAGGAGTGGCATGTCCGCGACGTGGATACGGGCAAGGATATCCCTGACCTGATCAAGTGGGTAAAATTCTCCGGCGCCTCGTGGTCGAAGGACGGCAAAGGCTTCTACTACAGCCGCTACGACGAACCAAAGGGCACGGCGCTGCGCGATGCCAACTACTTTCAGAAACTCTACTATCACGTGCTGGGCACGCCGCAATCAGACGACAAGCTGATCTACGATCGCCCCGACAACAAGGAACTCGGATTCGGCGGTGCGGTTACGAACGACGGGCACTACCTGATGATCGTGGTTTGGCAGGGAACCTCGCCGAAGAACCGCCTTTACTACAAAGACCTGACGCAGCCGAATTCTGAAGTCGTGAAGTTGCTCGATGACTTCGACGCCGAGTACCGCTTCATCGACAACGATGGGCCGGTGTTCTGGATTCGCACCGATCTGGATGCGCCACGCGGTCGGCTGATCGCGATCGATACGCGCCATCCGGAGAAAACAAACTGGAAGACGGTCGTGCCGCAGAGCGCCGACAAACTGGAGGACGCCAGCGTCGTCGACAACGTATTCCTGCTTGGATACCTGAAAGACGCGAAGACCGAGGTGCGCGTCCACGATTTGAGCGGGAAATTCCTGCGCAACGTGGACCTGCCCGGCATCGGAACCGCGAACGGGTTCGGGGGCAAGCGCAAGGACAAGGAGACGTTCTATTCGTTCACCAGCTTCACGTCGCCGACTACGATCTACCGCTATGAGCCAGGAGCGGGAAAGAGCGCGATCTTCAAGCAGCCCAAGGTCGACTTCGACTCGTCGAAGTACGAGACGAAGCAGGTCTTCTACAACAGCAAGGACGGAACGAAGATTCCGATGTTCCTAATCTATAAGAAAGGGCTGAAACTCGACGGGCAGAATCCGACGTTGCTGTATGCGTATGGCGGGTTCGACATTTCGCTCACCCCGGCATTCTCGATTCCCAACGTCGTTTGGCTCGAGATGGGGGGCGTCTACGCGCAGCCGAACCTGCGCGGCGGCGGCGAGTACGGCGAGGAATGGCATCTGGCTGGGACGAAGGAAAGAAAGCAGAACGTGTTCGACGACTTCATCGCGGCGGCGGAGTGGCTGATCGCCAACAAGTACACCTCGACGCCGAAGCTGGCGATCCGCGGCGGGAGCAACGGCGGCCTGTTGATCGGCGCAATGCTGACGCAGCGTCCGGATCTGTTTGGCGCCACGTTGCCGCTGGTCGGCGTCATGGACATGCTGCGCTTCCAGAAATTCACCATCGGATGGGCCTGGACCTCAGACTTCGGATCCTCGGATAATCCGGAAGACTTCAAGTGGCTCTACGCGTATTCGCCGCTGCATAACCTGAAGCCGGGGACGAAATATCCGCCGACCATGATCTCGACGGCCGACCACGATGACCGTGTGGTGCCGGGGCACAGCTTTAAGTTCGCAGCCACGATGCAGGCCGATCAGGCCGGACCGTCTCCGGTGCTGATCCGCATTGAGACCAAAGCTGGACACGGCGCGGGCAAACCGATCTCAAAGACGATTGAGGAGATGGCGGATGAGTGGTCGTTTGTGGCGCATAATTTGGCGATGAGTGTGGACCTGCAGTAGATCCGGAGATTCGGAAGGAACCGACGGCAACAATATCGCGATCCTCTACGGCCAGGCAGACGGCAATCTTTCCGCGCCGACCAACGATCACGTCCGAAAGGCCGTCACCGTTCACATCGGCAGCCACAACCGAAGTCGGAAGCTCCACGCCATCCCAAAAGCCCGGCACGGCCTGCATGACCTGCGGTCCGGGTTGGAGAGGCGTTACGGTCAGTGGCAGCGGATTCGAGACGAACGTACCACCCATGATCGTGATCTGATGGGTGCCGACCGGCACCATCGTGCTGGGGATCTCGCCTTGCACGACGCCAGATGGGAAGAAGTAGGTCTGATCGACGGTGACGCCGTCCACCTGCATTTGCGCGTTGTGATAGAGGTGTGTGCCGTAGACCATGACGGGCGTCAGTGGCTGACCTGCCTGAATGGACGAGGGCACAAGCTGCGAGATAACGGGCGCGCCTCCGCCACCGCCGCCACCTCCTCCCCCACCGCCTCCACTCCCGCCCGAACCGCTGCCCCCACAGCCAGAGAGGCATAAGGCGAATGCAAGGCAAGCGATGGTCGAGATGGAATTACGATTCGTCATTTATCGGTTTCTGTGCCATAGCAAAATCTGATACGTTTTCGCCGGTTCCCGACGGGGACTTTGCTCCACGACTCCCCGTCGCAATGCCCCTCATTTCTCAGACTTGTACGTCCGTCGTTCCCACCCTTGCAACGAACGGCGGGTGGCCCAGCCTTCCAATCGCGGACACGAACAATAAGAGTGGGCACGATGCAGCTTGCAGTGCCGGTTTTGACTTCCTCGAAATCTCATCGTACATACAGCATCGTACCCGCCCCTGCAACAAACGCAGGAGCGGGGCACCCACGGCAGTGGTGGCGTTGGCAACTCAAAGGCTGGGCCACCCGCCCATTCCCGTCATTGAACAGCAAACAGACTTGCTGGCTTGACATCAATCCCACAACCAGATCGGGTCGGCCATCGCCGTTGAAGTCTGCCACCCCGAGCCCGCCAGGATATTGGCCGCAATCCAATTTTACTGCCTGGTAGAAAGTCCCATCGCCTCTGCTGTAGTAGATCGAAATGACGGTCTCACCCGCCAAGTTGATGACAACGTCGTCTTTTCCATCGCCATTGAAATCACCGGTCGCAAGAAGATACGCATCATCCAGCCCGAGGTTGTCATACGGTATCTCTTGGAACGTTCGCCCGCCAGTGTTCAGATACGTAGTCCCGCCGGTATAGGTTGCGATGTCGAGTCTTCTGTCCCCGTTAAAGTCTCCGATTACGTAGATGTCACTGAGGTTCGTAAGGGGCATCGGAGTGAACTGATACGAACAATCGCCAAAGAAGATTTGGCCCGTTGCGGAGAGAATGTCAGCACAGCCGTCACCGTCCATATCGGCAACGGAGATGTATCCGGCCACCCACGGCAACGTAATGAAGGAGGAGGAAAAGTTCGGCGTTCCGTTGTTCGGCCAAATCGCTGGATAGTTGCCTGCCCCGCCGATCAGATCAACCACGCCTTTGCCGGTCATATCCGCTAGCCTGAACGCGCTCGGAGGAGTATTCGCAGCGAACTGAAACGAACCGTTACCCAGATTTTGGAAGACGGTCCCGGGAATGTCGTAGTAGGAGTTACCACCGACGAGAATATCGGGCAGGCCGTTGGGGGTAATCTTGCCGGTATATAGGGTGGTCACTGTCGTCGGGAACAAAGCCGCCGGAGATGGGAAGTTGCGGTCATTCCGGCCCAGCGCTAAGGAGACAAACCAGAGCGGGTCTGGCACGACTACGTCGGGAATTCCATCGCCATTGAAATCGCCTACCGCAGCGTACTGTCCGGATGGCCCGACTACCGACTTTGTTGTGAAGTTGCCGCGCCCGTCTCCGAACAGATACATAATTCCCGCGGGCTCCGGTCCGATCGTGCCAACCAGATCGGGAAACCCGTCATGGTCGAAATCGCCGGTGGCAAGCGGCCAAAAGCCGGGGCTGATACTGGCGACCTGCGTGAATGAACCGTCACCATTTCCCGCGAAGGAATACAGCAGGCCGCTGCCTTGTGTGTTGCTTTGTACGGCCAGATCGGGAATGCCATCAAGATTGAAGTCAATAACCCAGGCTGCGGCGGTCAAGCTGTTCATGGATAGCCCCGCCGCCGGTTGGTCATGGAATTGGCCGTTTCCCTGATTCAGCAGAATATGAAACGACAAATCGGTTGACGCATATAGTACGTCCGGCCTGCCATCGTGGTTGAAGTCAGCGATGGAGACCGTCCCACCATAGCCGTTGGTCAGCGTTACGGCCGACCCGAAATTTCCTCCACCCAAGTTTCTGAGCCAAACCAGAGTGTAGGTCCCGTCGTTATTCCCGAGCCCCATTAGTACATCGGGCCTGCCATCCCCGTCGAAGTCGGCGAGGTGGGCTGCAGCTCCGGGTGGCGCTGGAGGACTTTGCGGCATTGAGGACGACCGGAAGTTGCCGTGCCCGTCGCCCAGCAATGTGAACACCGTGCTTTGAAATCCGCCATTCTCGACGTAAACCAAATCAACATTTCCGTCGCCGTCCACATCCGCTGCGGCGAGGCTTGCGACAGGGCCGGACGTGGAGACATATTGCGGCGCGGAGAGGTTGCCGTCTGCCTGACCGTACAGGATGGCGATATTGTTGGGACCGGTGCCTGTCCCCGCCACGATCACATCCGAAAGGCCGTCGCCGTTCACATCGGCGGCCACAACCGAAGTCGGAAGCTCCACGCCATCATAAAAGCCTGGCACGGCCTGCATCACCTGCGGTCCGGGCTGCGGTGGTGTTACGGTCAGTGGCAGCGGATTCGAGACAAAGGTGCCACCCATGATCGTAATCTGATGGGTGCCGACTGGCACCATCGCACTGGGAATCTCGCCTTGCACGACGCCAGACGGGAAGAAGTAGGTCTGATCGACGGTGACGCCGTCCACCTGCATTTGCGCGTTGTGATAAAGGTGTATCCCGTAGACCAGGACCGGCGTCAGTGGCTGGCCTGCCTGAATCGACGAGGGCACAAGCTGCGAGATGACGGGCGCGCCTCCGCCACCGCCGCCACCTCCTCCCCCACCGCCTCCGCTTCCGCCCGAACCGCTGCCTCCGCAGGCGGATAGGGTTAAGGCGAACGCTAGGAACGCAATGGTCGAGATGGAACTACGATTGGTCATTTATCGGTTTCTGTGCCATCGCAAAATCTAATACGTTCTCGCCGGTTCCCGACGGCGGCGCTGCTCCCACAGACCGCCCGTCGCAATGTCCCTCATTTCCCAGACTTGTAGGTCCGTGGCTCCCACCCTTGCAACGAACGCAAGGATGGGGCACCCGGCCTTCGTCATGCCGTTGCAAGTTCGGCGTCTTGGGCTGCCAAATGGATGAAGCATTTCCGGTCCCTCAGCAGAAAGCTGTAAAGGAAAGAACCGGCTGGAAGTACCTGGCGATACGCCTCCAAGTTAGGCAGCTCAGCTTCTGTTGGGACGCACCCCTCTATCCATTCTCGCCTCCCAAAAGAAAACCTCTTTCGAAGATCCGGTGACTCTACAATGAACAGAGAGAG
>Ga0335080_10000359_pt1 | contig 41579 bp, 29 predicted proteins | sample Lox_Sample_34_FD_206720 | JGI IMG/M metagenome (GOLD analysis project Ga0335080, IMG submission 206720) | Soil microbial communities from Loxahatchee National Wildlife Refuge, Florida, United States - Lox_Sample_3.4 | ecosystem: Environmental > Terrestrial > Soil > Wetlands | place: USA... | reverse complement strand
GCGTCGGTGATGGGCCGATCGATCAGGTCGAGGTTGGCGCCGCGGCCGGGGTCGATGGCGAAATAGCGTGGGACGCTGAGCTGCATGCGGACGCTTTGGAAGAGAGCCTCGGCCAGCTCGAAGACGCGGGCGCGCAACGCAGCGCCGGCGGACGGATCTGCGGTGAGTTCCGATTCCGCGGCGGCGAGGGAGGGCAGGCTGAGGCCTGGCCTGCGGAGGCGTTCGAGGGCGCGGCGCTCTCGGGCAGTCTCGTCGGTGAGGCGGGCGCGGAGGTAGGCGTCGTAATAGGCCCGGTAGAGCGCCTGCTGGAAACGCCAGTTCAGCTTCTGCTGCGGCGTGGCGCGGCGTTCGAGATCCTGGAACTGGGCGAGTGTCACATCCGCCGCAGAATTGGTGAGCAGCGGTCCGCGCCAATTGCGTTCCAGAGCCAGCAGGCCGTGAGCGAAGCCGTCGGCCATGTCGGGGCCGATGAAGTAGCGGGCGTACTCGCGCAACACCTCGGCGACGTCGGCGTCGGGGTTCCAGGCGAGGGCGCTCCAGACGGCCTTGTTCACGTCGTCGTTGCAGCCTTCGGAGTAGGACAGGAACCCGGCTTCGGCGAACGGCTGGAGGACGCGGAAGATCTGCGCTTCATCCAGCGGGCGCGGGTTGATGACTTCCCGTTCCTCGGTCTGCGCGTAGGCTACGTCCCAATCGTTGACGGTGAACTCGGCATTGGTGCTGTGGGTGATGTCGGGATAGAAGCGGATGGGGTATTGCTTCGGAATGCGCCGGCGCAGGTCGGGCAGGTTGACGCGCACCTGCGGGCCGAATACGATGCCGGAAAGCCAGGAGGGGTGCTGGTCCATGAGCCCGAAGAACTGTTCCATCCAGGCGGCGTTGAATCCCTGCGGCGAGACCCACATCGTGGCCTTCGGGTGGTACTTGCGAAGGTTGGCGGTCTGTTTTTCGAGTAGGGCGAACAGGACTTTTGGTTCGGTGTGGCCGGGATCGCCGCCGGGGACGAACACGGCGTCGATGCGCGGGAGTTGCCGGAAAACTTCACCCCACTCTTTGAGGGCGGCCTCGACCGTGGCCGGGTTGGCGTAGTCCGGGTCCATGGCGGGATACCAGATCCAGCATTGGAGGCCGTATTCCTGCGCCAGGCGCGACATCTCGACCATCATCTGCATCGGCGGCAGCGGAAAGAGCGGGCTGTCGGCAGCGTCGTCGGAGCGCGGCGGGATGAGCTCGATGGCGTTGGCGCCGAACACGGCGAGGTCGCGGATGTAGCTTTCCCACATGGGGACGGTCCAGCCGTCGTAGGAGTTGGTCTTGGGGCGATAGCCCAACTGGTGGCCGCGGAGCGCGTATTTGGGTGCGGTGCGAATGTCGAGAGGGCGCGGCAGGGCGACCGAATCGCGGCGCATTTCGAGAGCGCGCAGCAGGGCGCCGACGCCGAACAGGACGCCGCGCTCGTCGTTGCCGCCGATCTCGATGGAGCTGCCGGAGGAACGAAGCTGGTAGCCTTCGGGCGGGCCGGCGGGCATGCGGCGGATGCGGATCACCGGGCTGCCGGGAGCGGGATCCGAGGCGGCCACGGGCCAGGTGATGCGGGTGCGCTCGCGGACAGCATCGACGAGGAGGGCGACGGCTTTGCGCTCGGGGCCGGAGAGGCTCGAGGGCGCGACCACGGTCGCGTGCGTGAAATCGGCGGCCGGGGCGAGGACGGCTGAAATGAGAAGCAGGGCCAGCGTTCCTGTAGGGTAGGCCTCCTGGCCTGCCCCGCGCCGAAGGCGCGCTACGCGCGCGGGCAGGCCAGGAGGCCTACCCCACAAAGACAATAGCGGCATGGTTGAAATATATCCTCTTACGCGGTAGTGGAGATCCCGAAGGGCTGGAGCACCTGGCGGGCGCCCAACTCCATCAGGCCGATTTCGGTCGGCATCTGAAAAAGCAGAAAACCCTGGTCCATGAACTGGCGGACCTTTTCCGGCCTCGCGGCGGGACGGCCGAGGTACTTGCCGTGGCGTCGCGCGGCTTCGGCGATGCGCGCGATGGCGCGGTCAAGCTCGGGGTCATCCTGGCGGCCGCGGAGCCCGAGCGAGAACGAAAGGTCGCTGGTGCCGATGAAGAGCACGTCGATGCCGGGGGTGGCGGCGATGGCGTCGATTTCGTCGAGCGCCGAAGCTTCCTCGACGACGCAGATGGTCATAACCTCGCGGTCGGCCGAATCGTAATAGTTGGCGGGATCAGGCCAGGTGCGGATCGCCGTGCCGGCGCCCGATCCGCGCCGGCCCGTTGGAGGATAGCGGCACGCGGCAGCGGCGACCGCGGCCTTGGCGGCAGTACCGGTGAACGGGAAGATCACGCCGTGGACGCCCTGATCGAGCACGCGCTTCGCTGTCCAGAGTTCCACCACCGGTACGCGCGCGAAGACCGCGGCCGGCAGCCCCCTCGTGGCCATGACCATCAGGCGGAGGGTCTCCAGCGTCACTGGCGAGTGCTCCATCTCGATCCACAGGAAGTGGAAGCCCAGAGTGGCGAGGTGGGCGGCGGCTTCCACGGAGGCCGAGGTGATGGTGACGGCGAAAACGGGCTGCCCGGCGGCGAGGCGGGCACGCACAGGGTTGGACCACGCGGGTTGATCGCTCATGTCTAACGATTCTGGCGCATTCCAGGGCCGGCGTGGGATGTGGCGGCGGCGATCCTGTGGGGCCGCCCATCGTCAGGAATCCGAACCTCTGGTGTGCCGCGAGAGGCGGACGGGTGGATGGAGAAGACGAAGTCGCGGCGGCCGGGATCGAATGAGCCTTCGGGAGCGCCGAGTTCGATCTGGTTGCGGCGGAAGCTGACCGTGGTGCGTCGGAATTTTCCTTGGCGGTAGTCTTCGGTGACACCGTCGTCTTCATACAGTGTTGCTGATGCCTGGCCTTGGGCGTCGGGATAGATTTCGAATCGCACGGGATCTGTGGGTTTCTCGCCGACGTAGTTCATTTCGGGGCTGGTGGGCAGAATTGCTCCGGCGCGCACGAAGAGCGGCGCGGTTTCGAGCGGCGCTTCCACGCGGATCATGTGCCCGCCTTGATGAGCGGCGCCGGTCCAATAATCGAACCAGAGGCCCCTGGGCAGATAGACCAGGCGGGCTGTGAGGTTGGGCTTCAGGATGGGCGCTGCGAGCAGGTCGGCGCCGATCATGAATTCGTCGTCGATGCCGAGGACGTTTTCATCGTCCTGGTAGTTGAGGAGCAGCGGGCGGAGCATCGGCAGGCCGGTGCGGTGGGACTCTTCGAGAGCGGTGTAGAGAAACGGCAGGAGGCGATAGCGGAGCTTCAGGTATTTGCGAATGATGTCTTCGTAATATTTGCCGAAGCGCCACGGCTCGTGATCGGGGGAGTCTATGCCGGCGTGGTTGCGGCAGAAAGGCGTCAGGAATCCGACCTGGTACCAGCGCACCAGCAGCTCGGGATCGGTGCGGCCCATGAAGCCGCCGATGTCGGCTCCGGAGAACGGCTCGCCGGAAAGGCCGAGCGTCATGAACATGGGCAGGCTCAGTGCGAGCGCGTCCCAGGTGCTGCGATTGTCGCCGGTCCACACGGTGGCGTAGCGTTGGATGCCCGCGTACCCGGCGCGCGTGATTACGTATGGGCGCTGGTTGGGGCGGAGGCGCTGAAGGCCTTCGTAGGTGGCGCGAGCCTCGTTCAGCGCGAAAACGTTTCGATATTGCGCGTAGGGTGAATTCTCGCCGCCATCGTAGGCGACCACGTCCATCTGCGATTTGCCGGTCTGGTCGTTGAAATCGGAGGGCTCGTTCATGTCGTTCCAGATACCGGCGACACCGGCGTCGGTGTAGGCGCGGTGGAGGTCGCCCCACCAGCGCGCGGCGGCCTCCTTGGTGAAGTCAACGAAGACGGAATCGCCGGGCCAGACCCGGGCCACGTAGGGGCGGCCATCGGATCGCTTGAGGAAGAAATCCTGCGCCGCGCCATCTTCGTAGACCGAGTAGCCGGGATCGCGATACTTGATGCCGGGGTCGACAATGGTTACCACCTTGACGCCCCGTGCACGGAGCTTGTCGGTGAAGGCCTTCGGGTTGGGGAAGCGCTGCGGATTCCAGGTGAAGACGCGGAACCCGTCCATGTAGTGGATGTCGAGGTGGAGCACGTCGAGCGGCAGGTCTTCCTGGCGATAGCGGCGGACGATTTCTTCCGCGAGCGTGTCGGGATAGTAGCTGTAGCGGCTCTGCTGGTGACCGAGCGCCCACATCGGCGGCAGGGGCATGCGGCCGGTGAGTTCGGTGTAGCGCGCCAGGATCTTGCGGATGGACGGCCCCTGGAAAAAGTAGTAGTTCATCTCGCCGCCCTCGGCGGAGAAAGCGGCATACTCCTGTGAGGATGCGCCGAAATCGAAGTGCGTGCGATAGCTGTTGTCGAAGAAGATGCCGAAAGCAGCGCCGCGCTGCCAGCCGAGATAGAACGGGATGCTCTGATAAACGGGGTCGGTGCCCTCCTGGTAGCCGAACGTGTCGGAGTTCCACATGCTGAATTCGCCGCGGCGCTTATCGAGGTGGGCGGCCTTTTCGCCGAGGCCGTAGAAGTGCTCGTCGAGGCCGAGTCTGCGGGCGGCGGCAACGCTGTCCGATTGCGGATCGAATAGCATGGGCTGCTGGTCGGCATCGATTTCCCGGTGGGTTTTGGCATCGCGGAATTCGAGCAGGAGCGGCGCGCGGCGCACGATGAGCTCGATTTCATCGGTTGCGAGGCGAAGGGCGGCAGGATCCTCGGTGAGGGTCCAGTGCGGGACCTCCCAGGACGTTTTGTCGATCGCCCAGGAGTGGTCGTGGGCAGGCAGCTTTTTCAGAAATCCGGCGCGCACGCGAATGAGATCGGGCGCGAGCACCGCGATGCGGACCTCCGACTGGTCGGTACAGGTCAGGGTGAGGCCCGAATCGGTCTTGACGAATCCGGCCACGCCGCCGATGTGCCGCAGGCCCGTCAAGTCGATCGCGGCCGCGCGGCTGCAAATCAGCACAACGCACAGGGCGAGCTTCGTCATAGGTTACTCGGCTTTCAACTGCTGGCCCTCGGTGCACTGCCAGGAGCCGGAGCGCACGTTCTTGAATTCCTGGGTGGCGCCGCTGGGCCACTCGATCACGAGGCGTGCGGCGGTGTCGCGGCGCCCGAGGCCGAAGGTCAACGGCAGCTCGGATTGCGAAAGATAGCTGGAACCGGATTTCACGCGCCGGGATTGCGTGCCTTCGGGGCCGAAGACGCGCGCCACGGCGCCAATCGCGTCGCGGTTCGATTTCGTGCCGGTGAGGCGGAGCCGCAGCCCGTGGTTTCCGGCTGGCAGGTTGTTACGGTAGAGATAGGCCGGGCCCTGGTTGGTGGTGATGAGGAGGTCGAGGTCGCCGTCGCGGTCGAAATCGCCGTAGGCCAGCCCGCGGGCGACCTTCGGGGCTGCGAAACCCGCGCCTGCCTCCGCCGCGATGTCGTGGAAGCCGGCCTTGCCGTCGTTCAGAAACAGGTGCGGCGGCTGGGCGTAGCCGACGTTGCCGTGAATCCGGCGCACGGTCTCGTCGATGTGGCCGTTCACGGCGGCCAGGTCCAGGAAACCATCCAGGTTGATGTCCAGGAACGCGCAGCCGAAACCCAGGCTGGATTTGGAGGCCGCTCCGATTCCCGAGCGCTGCGCGATGTCCTGGTAAACGCCGTCGCGACCGGTACGATAGAGGGCCATCATTTCGTTATCGAAGTTGGTGATGGCGATGCCTTCGGCGCCCGAGTTGTCGAAATCGGCGGCGTCGATTCCCATGCCCGCGCGTGCCTTGCCATCCTCGCTGAAGGCGACACCGGCGCGGACGCCCGTCTCCTCGAACGTGCCGTTGCGCTGGTTGCGGTAGAGCTTGTTGGGCTGGGTGTCGTTGGCGATCAGGAGGTCGGGCCAGCCATCCCGGTCGAAATCTAGCAGGGTCACGCCGAGGGATTTGGAGGTGCTGTCGAAGATGCCGCTCTTGGCCGTGACGTCCTCGAAGGTGCCGTTGCCACGGTTGCGAAATAGCCAGCAGGTTTCGCCGTGATATGCCTCGGGAGTGCAGTAGGATTTCCGCTTGCCGTCGACGCTGCAGAAGACGTCGCGCTCGGGCGACCATTTGACGTAATTGCAGACCAGCAGGTCGAGCAGGCCGTCGCGGTCGAAATCGAACCACATGGCGGACGTGCTGAAGGCGTTGCGTCCACCGAGGCCGGCCTTTTCGGTGACGTCGATGAATGCGCCGCGGCCGTTGTTTTGGAACAGCCGGTTCTGGCCGACGGCGGTGACGAGCAAGTCGGGGAAGCCGTCGTTGTTGTAGTCGCCGATGGCGATGCCCAAGCCGTACATCTCGACCGCGAGGCCGGCGCGCGCCGTCACGTCGGTGAATGTGCCGTCGCGATTGTTGTGGTAGAGGCGCATGGTGGAGGGACGGCGGGCATCGCGTCGATCCGGCCACTCCATTCCATTCACCAGCAGAATGTCGGGCCAGCCGTCGGCGTCGTAATCGATGAAGGCGCATCCGGGACCCATGGTTTCGGGCAGGCGCTTGGCGCCGTATGCGCCGCTGGTGTGATGGAACTGGATGCCGGCGGCAGCAGTGACGTCGGTGAGGCGCACGCCGGTTGGCGGCGAGGCGCGGAGAAGCGCCGCGCCGGCGAGGAAAGTCCGGCGCGTCACGTGATGCTCACCAGGCCCTGGCGGATGGCGTAGACCACCAGCTCGGCGGTGTTGTGGATGCCAAAGGCTTGCATGATATTGGCGCGGTGCACGGCGACCGTGTTGGCGCTCAGCCCCAGGACGGTGGCAATTTCCTTGTTCGATTTTCCGTGCACGATCAACTGGAGGACTTCGAGCTCGCGCGTGCTCAACTGGGCTTCCGCGGTTTCGGCAATCGTGCCCAGGCGCGGATCGAGGACCTGCTTGCCCGCTGCCACCCGCTTGACCGCTGAGACCATTTCCAGGTCCATGGCGTTCTTGAGAAGGTAGCCGCGCGCTCCGGCATCGAGACAGGTGCGCACGTAGGCGGGTTCGGAGTGCATGCTGAGAATGAGAACGGCGGTCTTGGGGGCGGAGCGCAGGATCTGGCGCGCGGCCACTGCGCCGTTCATGCTGGGAAGCGCGAAATCCATGACGATCACACGGGGGCAAAGATCGCGGGCCAGCTCGATGGCCTGCGGCCCGTCCTCAGCCTCCCCAACCACCTGGATTTCGGGATCGTCTTCGAGCAGGCGCCGGAAGCCGCGGCGCACCAGGCTGTGGTCGTCCACAAGTAGCACCGTGATCGGGGCTTCAGGCATGTGCTTTCTCCGGTACGGTAAGACGCACCCGGGCGCCGCCGCCGCTGCGGTTCTCGAATTCCACCGTCCCCTTAACCAGTTCCGCCCGTTCGCGCATGGAAACTAGACCCATCCCCTGCCCCTGCGATGCACTGAAGCCGACACCATTATCTTCCACCTCGAGTACCACGGATTCGGGCAGATAGCGCAGCCGCACGGCAGCCTGGCTGGAATGCGCGTGTCGTGCGACGTTGTTCAGGGCTTCCTGCATCACGCGATAGACGTGGATGGTGACTTCGCGGTCGAGGTCGCGGCTGGCGCCGGATTTCTCGTAGCGTACCTCGATGCCGGTCTGCTTCTGAAAGCCCGGCAGGTACTGACCGACGGCACTTTCGAAATCCATGTCGTCGAGGATCACCGGATGCAGGGCGTGGGAAAGCGAACGCACCTTATCGAGCGTGGCCTGCACGATTTCCTGCACCTCGCGCAGCTCGGCGCGAAACGCCTCGGCCTCCTGCCCGAGGCGCCGGGTGGCGCGCTGAAGCATCGTGCCCACCGCGGTGAGAATCTGGCCGAAATCGTCGTGGAGGTCGCGCGAGATGGATCGGAAGGTGCTTTCCTGCATGGCGATCAGTTGGCGGGCAAGCTCGCTGCGGCGCGCGGAGATGGCGGCGACCTCCGCAAAAATGCGGCGATTGTACTGCACCATGTAGGCCCCAGTGAGCAGGATCAGCACCAGCATGGCAACGACGAAAATGTACAGATTGCGTTCGACGCCGGCGTAGATCCCGCGGGTGCGCGCCGCGGCCTGCTGCTCGGATTCGTTGTTGCGGACCAGAAGGCGCGCCACGGCGGCGCTGAGGGCTTCCTGGCGGGCCTGGAGCGACAGGCGGATCAGGTCGCGGGCTTCCGCTTGCCGTCCGGTTTCGGCAAGGGTAAAGATGCGATCGAGGGCATCCCAGAACTGCGCCAGCGACGTCATCAGGTATTGCCGCTGGCCGGGATCGCGATCCGCCGGCGAGTATCGCGACTCGCGGGCGAGCGCGTCTTCGAGATCGTTGCGGATGCGGCGGAACTGGGGTTGCCAGGCGGTCAGGGGATAGGGCTCGCTGCCCTCGAGCATGTCGCGCATAGCGAGGGCAAGGCCATTGAGGTCGTTCTGGATGCGCAGCAGAAGCAGGGAGTCGGCTCGGTTGCGGTCGATGATTTCGTCCTGGAGGCGCTCGAGTCCGCGGAGCTGAGAGATGGTGTATCCGGAATAGAGGGCAACCGCTGAGAGCGTAATCGCCAAGCCGGCCACCAGGCGAAGTGTGGGCGACCGGCTCATGAGAGAAGTGGCATGTCCCCGCCCGAGACCATGGGTCCAGTTTACCTCCGGGGATCCGTGAGCTCGTAGGGTAGGCGTCCTCGCCTGCCCGCGCGCGCAGCGCGCCTTCGGCGCTCCGCGTTACTGCGGGCGCATCCAGATGTCTTCGAGCACGACTACCGAAGACGTTACCGTCTTGCCGCCGGCGGTGAGCCTGACCATATAAGTTCCGGGTTCGAGGATGGGGGGCTGAGCCGCACCGAATCCGAATCCGCCGCCACCACCGCCACGTCCGCCGGCCGCTTCGGCTGCTGCCGGGGGCGGCTGCTGGCCGGTGAAGACATTGGCCCCACCGCCGCCACCGCCGCCGCCGAATCCGCCGCGACCGCTCAGCACGAAGGGTATCCCGCCGCTGCCGCCCCGCCCTCCACGTCCGCCACCGGTTTGTGCGGCTGCTTCGGTACCGGCTGCAGGCGCCTGCGGGTTTTCCGCGGCGCCACCGCCCCGCCGGCCGCCGCGTCCCGTGCCTGCGGTCGCTGCGGCCGCCGGAATGCCGCGCACGCCCCATTGGAAGCGGTTCATGCCCTGCTTGATTTCGACGTCCATGCTGCTGACGACGTTGTTGTTCTGCAGGAACTCGACCTTGCCCGCGCCGATTGCGCTTTTTGCCAGGATGCTGATTGCAGTGCCGCCCTGCGGATTCTGACCCTTGAAATCGCGGTTGGTGGCATGGCGTTGGGCTTGCGGATCGTTCTTCCAGAGGACCACCGGGCGTGGATCGAAAAGAGCCAGGTCACTGTCCAGACCTGCATTCATCTGCTCGAGAGGCGTAATGTCGTCGCAGATCCAGATCGACCGTCCGTGCGTGGCGACGATCAGATCGCGTTCGCGCGGGTGAATCAGGATGTCGTCCACGCGCACGCTGGGAAGGCCGGTCATGAACTTCCTCCACTCTTTGCCACCGTCCAGCGTCACGTACAGCCCGAACTCCGTGCCGGCAAAGATGAGGTTCGGGTTGTCGTAGTCTTCGCGCAAGGCATTGATGTTTCCGTTTCCCGGCAGATTGCCGGTGACATTCGTCCAGGTCCGGCCGTAGTCCGTCGTCTTGAACAGGTACGGTTTCCAATCGTCGTTGCGATGGTTATCCAGCGCGACGTAGGTGGTGCCGGGATCGAAATGGGAAGGCTCGATGCGCGAAATCTGCACGTAGCCCCTGGGCGCCCCGGTAATGTTGTCGTAGACGTTGGTGAAGCTTTCACCGCCGTCCCTGCTCACTTGCAGGTTGCCATCGTCGGTGCCGATCCAGAGGACGCCCGGGCGCGACGGAGACTCGCGAACCTGGGTGGCCAGAGAACTGGCCGCGTAGCCATCGTGTTTGGACGCCATCGGCTTGTCGCCGGCCACGCCCATAATGGCCTGCTCCGGAGCCCAGCGGTTCACGTTCTTGGAAAGGTCGGTCTTGTTCATCCACCACGTGTCGCCGCGGTTGGTGGACTTGAAAAAATATTGGGCCGCCATGTAGACCACCGCCGGATTGTGCGGCGAGATTTCCATGGGCGCGTTCCAGTAGAACCGGAGGGCTTCTGGGTTCGGGGGAGCGTTGATGATGTTGGGTGGCCCGCCGCGTCCGCCGAAGCCGCCGCCCGTCGCTGCGGCGCCGCGCCCGCCGGGTTGATCCGCGCCTGCGGGAGGAATGGATGGGGTCGGCGTTTCGGTTGCAGCCGCCGGGGGCTGGCCGGCTCCCTGCGCCGCCGCGCCGCGTCCGGCGGGACCCGTGCTGGGCCGGATACTCTTTTGCGTGCCGTTGCGCAGGTCGTGCCGTACCATGTTGCCGTCCTGCGACTCAGCGTAAACGATGGCCCAATCGGTCGGATCCTGGCGCGTGTAGAAGCCGTCGCCGCCCGCCACGGTGAACCAGTCCGTGTTGACCGGGCCGGTGTTGGATCGCATCGCGCTGGGACCGCACCATGCGTTGTTATCCTGCAGTCCGCCGCAAACGTAATACGGCCGCCGCATGTCCGCGGAGACCTGGTAGAACTGGCCCACGGCGATGTCGTTGTGAAAATCCCACGTAACGCCGCCATCGGCGCTCATGTCCATGCCGCCATCGTGGCCAACGTAGACGATGCGCGGATCTTTGGGGTTGATCCAGAATGCGTGGTAGTCGGTGTGGGAACCGGCGATGCCCGCCCACGTCTTGCCGCCGTCCAGCGAAATCTGCCCGGGGTTGCCGCCGACGAAGATTTTCTTGTCGTTGGTCGGGTCGATGCGGATCTGGCTGAAGTACATGGGGCGCTGGTTCTGGTTGCTCATGAAGGTCCAGGTCTTCCCGCCGTCTTCGGAGCGGAAGACGCCGCTGGCGTTGGGATCGGGAGGAGCCGGCGGTCCACCGCGTCCGCCGCGTCCGCCACCGCCTTCAGCGCCGGGGGCTGGCGTGCCCGGAGCCGCATTGGTGGGCGCCGTCTCGGTTGCCGATTCGCCTTGCGCGCCGCGCCCGCCGCGGGCCGGACCGCCGTCCGCGGCCGTGCCGCCGCCGGTTCCGGCGCTGGCCCCGACTTCAACCTGCGCATACACGATGCTCGGCTTGGCTTTGTACACGGCGATCGCAATGCGCCCGTAGATCCCGTCCTTGGCCTTGGGCCAGCCTTGGCCCTCCAGTTTGGTCCAGGTGGCGCCGCCGTCGACGGTCTTCCACAGCGCGCTGTTCGAACTGCCGCCGTTGAAACCCCACCACGTCCGGCGGCGCGCATAGGATGCGGCGTAAACGACCTTGGGATTCGACGGGTCAATAGCCACGTCGGTGAAGCCGGTATCGTTGTCGATGAACTTCACCTTGTTCCAGGTCTTCCCGCCGTCACTGGTCTTATACAAGCCGCGGTCCGGGTTGGGACCGAAAAGGTGACCCCCGGCCGCGACGTAGCAGATGTTCGGATTGGCCGGGTCCACCGCGACGCGCTGGATAGATTGCGTCTCGTCCAGGCCCAGGTGGGTCCAGTGTTCGCCGCCGTCGCGCGTGCCCCACACTCCGTCTCCGATCGAGGAGCTTTGCCGGTTGTTGCCTTCGCCCATGCCGACGTACACTACGTTCGGGTCCGAGGGCGCCACGCCGATCGAGCCGATCGACGCGTTGGGCATGTTGTCGAACAGCGACTTCCAGTGATTGCCGCCGTCCGTCGACTTCCACAGGCCGCCGGTCGCGAAGCCGAGGTAGACGATCATGGGGTCCTTATCGGAGCCCTGGATGTCGTCCACACGGCCCATCATGGTCGCAGGGCCGATGGAGCGGAACTCGAAGCCTCGCAGAAGCGGATCGGTGGACGCGTTGGGGGGCGGACCCTGCGGCTGGCCGCCTCCCCGCCCCTGGGCCCAAGCCGGCGCCGAACCGGCAAGACACGAAACGGCAAGAATCAGGATGGAAATGTGGCGGGACATAGTTCTATCCAATGGCGTGTGCGCTCCCTCGATAGTTACCGACTTTATCACGGATGATGCAGAGTCCGCCCGCCGTGCGCGCTGGTCAACTTGCCGTCATCCACGGCCACCACGCCGTTGACCAGCACGTAGTCGAAACCCTGCGAATACTGGTGGGGCCTGGCGAAAGTGGCCTTGTCCTCGACGCGGGCCGGGTCGAAGATCACCAGGTCGGCCGCCATGCCTTCCCGCACCAGGCCGCGATCCCGCAGGCGGAACGTGCGCGCCGGCAGGGAGGTCATGCGCCGGATGGCATCCTCGAGCGTGAGCACGCCGCGGGCGCGCACGTACTCGCCGAGTACCCGCGCGTTGGTGCCGTAGGAGCGCGGATGCGGGCTCCCCACGCCGAAGTCGGTGACGCCGCCATCGCTGGCGATCGCGGTATTGGGATAGCGCATAATGCGTTCGATGTCGGCCTCGGACATCAGGCGGTAGATCATGCTGGCGCCGCCAGCGCCCATGAGGTCGAAGATGGTCTCGATGTCGCTATCCACGCCGGGAGTACGGCCTTTCATGGCGGCGATTTCCGGAATGGTCTTGCCCTCGTATTCGGGGTTCGGCGTGAAGCGGGCAACGGTAGCGAACCCGTAATCGGGCTCGCCCATGTCGGCCAGGTTCTGCTTCATTTCGGCGGCGATCTTCGTCCGGGTGGGCGGGTCGGCCAGCCGTTCCTTGATTTTGCCTTCGGCCAGCGCCCAGGCGGGCAGGCGGATGCCGAGGTTGGTGGCGGCGCGGTCGTAGGGGTACTGGTCGGCGACCACATCGACCCCTTCGCGGCGGAACTTCTCAATGAGGGCGAGCGATTGGTCGCTGGCGCCCCAAACGCGGCGGCGATCGATCTTGAGATGCGAAATCTCGACCGGCATGCCGGCTTCGCGCCCGACGTTGACGGCTTCCGTAATGGCTTCGATCTCGTGGATGCCCTCGTCGCGCATGTGGCTGGTGTAGACGCCCCCGTGAGCCGCCGCAGCCTTGGCGAGGGCCACCACCTCGGCGGTGTTGGAGTATACGCCGGGCACGTACTCGAGCCCGGTAGAGAAGCCGACCGCGCCATCGCGCATGGCGCGGTCCACCAGCGCCTGCATTTTGCGGATCTCGTCCGGCGTAGCGAGCCGGTTGGCAGATCCCATGACTTCGCGGCGAACGCTGTTGTGGCCGACCAGCGAAGCTACATTGATGCCCAGGCCGAGCTTATCCAGCTTGTCGAACCAGGCGGAGAGGTTGAGCTCCGAGCTGCCGCAGTTGCCTGTGATGACCGTGGTCACGCCGTCCAGGAGGAAGTTGCCGGCACGCGGATTGCGCTCGACGTTACCTTCGACGTGGGTGTGCGCGTCAATGAAACCCGGGGCGAGTACACGACCGCGGGCGTCGATGACGCGGGCGGCGGAAGCGGACTCGAGCGGGCCGATGGCGGCGATGCGGGCGTCTTTTATCGCGACCGAGGCGCGAAACCAGGCGTTGCCGCTGCCGTCGATCACGCGGGCGTTGCGGATCAGGATGTCGTAGTCAGCCGCAAGCAGAGAAGCGCCGGCAAAGAACAATAGGGTCCAGACTCTCACGCTCGCATTCTACCGTGGCGCGGGCGGGCGTCGCCGCGGGAGTGAGACGCTCCGCGGAGTTAACGGAAGTTAGTAAGCGATTTCTGTGGATGGTTACCGCTTACTGAAGAGAGCTAGGAAAGCACCGGCGGTACTGCCATAACCGTAATAAACGGGACGAGATTGTGGCGAGCCGTACAACAGCTTAAGCTCGTAATCGTGGTCGCAGCTCGACGCAGAGAAAGGTAAGACACATGTTCAAAGGAGCAAGTCTATTCGCGCTGATGTTCATCCTGATCGCACCGCAGTCACGCGCGTTTCTCATGGGGGTTTTGATCAGGACAGGTGAAAACCTGAACGCTTGGGCGCCTTTTTCATACATCGTGCTGGCGCTGTTTCTAGCCGCGCTATTTGCGTCGATCTATATGATGAAGACCTGGCCGGAGCGCGAGGAGCCAGAAAATCCAATGGCAAAGTATCGGCGGGAAGAACCGTTCGATGAGTAGGCGAGCGGGCGGACGACTGAAGAACGCATCGTCCGCCCCACGCGTGCGGTTAGCTGGGTAGGCCTGCGACGAAAACCTTGGCTTGAGGGCGCGTCTCGGCAACCGATCCCAGCGCTATGAGCGCACCCAGTTCGACCGGTTCGCCATTTTCACCCAGCCAACGGCCATCGACTCGTTGAAGTTCGGTAACATCGGAACGCCCGGCTATAGCAAACCGCATGCGATCTTCCGACGCTGACAGCAACACTGCATCCGCCCTTCTTCCCCCCGGAAAAACCAACAGAGTGTACATAACTTTGATCTCCCAGACAAATTCTAACCTCGGATGACGCGGTCTGGCTAACCTCGATTTGGATATGGTCCTTTAGTTCCAGGACCTGATATGCTGGCGCCATGGCAAAACCTGCGAGCAGTCCGATCCCTCCGGGATTTCACTCCCTCACGGTTCACCTGGCCGTCAATGGCGCGGCGGCCTACGCGGACTTTCTCAAGCGCGCGTTCGGCGCGGAGGAGATTTCGCGCTCGCCCGGTCCGGGCGGCAAACTGATGCACGTACAAGTGCGGGTCGGCGACAGCATGCTGATGTTCGCCGACGACTTCGGCGCCGAGTTCGGGATGCCGCCGCTGGCACAGGGACGCATGCCCTATCACATGCACCTCTACGTGCCCGATGCCGACGCCGCGTGGGAGCGGGCAGTCGCCGCCGGGTGCAAAATCACGATGCCGATCGCGGACCAGTTCTGGGGCGACCGTTACGGCCACGTACAAGACCCGTTCGGCGTGAACTGGGCGATCGGATCGCGCAAAGAAGAGCTGACTCCGGAAGAGATTCAGGAGCGCCAGAAGAAGGCGTTCGGAGCCGGGCACCCGTAATGGCGACGCTGGGGTTGATCGAGTACTCGGATGCTCCGCCCGAAGTGCGCGCCGTCTACGACGACATCATGGCGACCCGGCGCACCGACTGGATCAACAACTTCTGGAAGGCGCTGGCGCACGATCCGCCCACGCTGCGGCGCACCTGGGAGAGCATCAAGCAGATCATGGCGCCGGGAGCGCTGGACGCGTTGACCAAGGAGCTGGTGTATCTGGCGGTGAGTGCCAGCAATCAGTGCCCGTACTGCATCGCGTCGCATACCGCCAGCGCGCGCAAGGCGGGCATGACGGATGCAATGTTCGCGGAGCTGATGGCGGTGGTGGGAATGGCCAACGAAACGAACCGGCTCTCGGCGGGGTACCAGGTGGAAATCGACGAGCGGTTCAAATAGGCGTACCCCCGGCCGCGTTACAAATACAACCGCAGATAGATCGCTCCCGGAGTTGGTGTCTCGGAATAGGGCGACGTTCGCTCGAAGCCGTACTCGTCATACATGGCGAGCGCGCGGTCCATCACGGGCATGGTATCGCCGAACAACTCGCGGTATCCGGCTGCGCGCGCCTGCGCGATCACCCAATCGAGCAGCGCCCGGCCGATCCCGTGGCCGCGGAACGCCGGGCGTACATAAAGGCGCTTGGCTTCGCATCGCATCCCGTCGATCCTGCGGAGCGCGGCGCATCCGGCAGGCTCGCCATCGACGGTGGCCAGGGCTAGGGCGCCGCCGGGCGGCACGTAGTCGCCGGGCAGGCGGGCGAGCTCTCCAGCGAAGTCCTGGAAGCACGGCGTGAAGCCGAACGAATTCCAGTATTCCTCGAACATTCGACGCACTTCTTCGATCTCCGCGGCGGTTTGTGCCATCACGATCCGCATTCGGATTCACTCCGCTTTGGTGAGACGGTCCTTGTAAAGCGCGAACACGCGGTGGAAATCGAGGCCGAACATGACGGTGACCGGCGTAGCGTCTGGCACGGCGCGGCGGTCAAGGGGCACGGTCGATCCGTAATACTGTCCCCAGTTGGTCTGCACGTCCTGGTAGCGCGTTTCGTAGCGGGTTACGTAGTCGGGGTCGAGCAGATAGGCCGCCGCCAGCGAATCCCACAGGAAGCCGGTGGCGTTGGGGTTCTTGTAGTAAGCCGGGTATCGATTTCCGAGATCCTCGCGGAACAGCGCGGTGATGGCTGTGTGCACCGAGACGATCTGTTCAAATTCGGCCTTTCGGACCGGCGCCTGGTTGCAGATGTCCAGGCCGAACATGATTTTGTGAGGGATGCGCGAGCGGAGCACGATGCGCGCGGCTTCGGGGTCGAACCAGAAATTGAATTCGGCGGCCTGCGAAGCGTTGCCGGGAACGTTGATGTTGCCCCCCATGAAAACAATGCGCTTGATCTTGGGCGCGATCTCAGGACGCAAGCGCAGGGCCAGGGCTACGTTTGTCATCGGTCCCAGCGCAAGAATGGTGATCTCGCCCGGATGGCGCTCGATTTCCGAGATCAGAAATGCCACCGCGTCGTGGCGCGCCTTGCGGCCCGTGAGTTTGGCACCCGTCGCCGGGATCACGGACAGCGGATGCTGTGTGAAGGCGCCCATGTAGGAGTGCACGCCCCAGCGGCGCTCGGCTTCGCGAGCCATGGCGGCAGTATGGACGAGCGGCTCGATGGCTCCGGTGAGGACGGGGACCTGCGGCCGCTTGAGCAGGTCGAGGATGTGGAACATGTACTCCGCGCCCTGGAGCGCCCAGACATTGCCGGGAACAACGGTAATGCCCTGGATGGCCACCTGCGTCGGGCTTCGGAGCAGCATGACCAGGGCGGCGCCATCGTCGCCAAACAGTCCGGAATCGGTATCGAAAATGATCGTCTCCCGGCCGGCCGCCCAGGACGAGGAGCAGAGCAGCGCCAGGGCCGCAATACGGAGCATGAATCCTCAATATAGCGCGGGCATTTGTAAGCAAATGTAACTTAGGGAGAAGGGCTTGGCGGCGGGCAAGGTACAATTCAAAGGCGTATGAAGAAAGTCCGATGGGGCGTGCTCGGAGTAGCGCGCATCGCGGTGAATCGCGTGATTCCGGCGATGAAGAATGCCGAGCTGTGTGAAGTCGTGGGCATTGCATCGCGCGACCTCGTCCGCGCACAGGCGGCGGCACGCGATTGCGGGATCCCGAAGGCCTACGGATCGTACGAAGAGCTGCTGGCGGACCCGGAGATCGACGCGGTCTACAATCCGTTGCCGAATCACCTGCACGTGCCATGGTCGATTCGCGCGGCCGAGGCAGGAAAGCACGTACTTTGCGAGAAGCCGATCGGGATGAACGTCGCCGAGACACTGCAACTCATTGCCGTGCGCGACCGCACCGGCGTTGTCATGGGCGAGGGGTTCATGATCCAGGCACACCCGCAGTGGCAGCGGATCACCGAGCTGGTGCGGAGCGGACGCATCGGCAGGCTGCATTCGGCGGTGGGCACGTTCAGCTATTTCAAACTCGAGCCGGACAACATCCGCAACATCCGCGAGTACGGCGGCGGGGGATTGATGGATATCGGCTGCTACCCGATCAAGACCTCGCGCATGGTCTTCGGAGAAGAGCCGGTGCGCGTGTCGGCGGCCATCACGCGCGATCCGCGCTTCGGCAATATCGACATGCTCACGTCGGCGATCCTCGAATACCCTTCGGGGCACTGCATCTTCACCAGTAGTACACAGATCATGCTGCAACAGAGCATGTGCTTCTATGGGACCGAAGGCCGGATTCAGCCGGAGATCCCGTTCAACGCGGCCATCGGGCGCGTGGCGCGGATCCACATCGACGACGGGCGCGACCTCGAAGGCGGCGGCGCGGTGGTGGAAGAGATTGCCCCGTGCGACCAGTACGTCCTGCAGGGCGATGCCTTCGCCCGCGCCATTCGAGGCGACGGCGCAGTGCCGGTACCGCTGGAGGACGCGCTCCTGAACATGGCGGTGATCGACGCGGTGTTCCGCTCCGCCGAAACTGGTTCCTGGGAGCAGCCGGCGGAGCTGCTACGTGCGGCCGGCGCGGCGGTATAGCAGCCAGGCGGCGAAAATCACGCCCGCGGCTCCGCCGAGAAGCTTGGCCTCGAATAGCCAGACATTGGCAACGTCCGGCGTCGGCACCACGGCACAAACGATGGTCAACAGGGTCACCAGCCAGCCCGATAGAGCGCTGATGCGCTTTCCGGCCTTCCACGCCGAACCGAAAATGTAGAGGTACGGCAGAAACCCGGTGATCACCATCAGCGAGACCAGCTCATCGTAGGCGGCGCGCATGGTGTCGCCGAGCTGATAAATGGCGATCAGGAAAGTGGCTACAAAGCCCAGCCACAGAATCGAAACATGCGGCGTGCCCCATCGCGGGTGGACTCTGGCAAACGCCGGTGGGAGCATACGGTCCACACCGGCCGCGAACGGCAGGCGCGACACGCCGGTGCCGAGGCCGCCGATCTGTCCCAGGCCGGTGGCCAGCACCAGCAGAGAAAGTACCGGCGCGATCCAGCCGGCGTGCAACACTGCCGCCGCGGTGTGGCCGGCCTCCCTGAAGCCGGTGACTTCGTTAATCTTGGCCGGTGAGAGAATCACCAGCAGGGCCACTGTGGCAGAAGTATAGAAGACCGCTGCAAACGCGGAAGCGATCCAGCCGGCTCGCGGCAGGGTGCGTAAGGGATCGCGGATTTCCGCACCCATCAGGGCGACCGTCTCCATCCCCGACATTCCATAGGCGAGATTGGACCAGAAATTGACGGTGGACCAGTTCCATTTGGGGACGACGTCCATCGCGGTTGCGCTGCCGCGGCTCCGCCAGACCAGAATGGCGATTCCAAGCAGAAACAGGGTGACGGCCCACGTCGCGCCGCCCCCGATGTTCTCGGTCCACTTGCCGACCTTCACGCCGATCATGTTGCTGCCCAGCGCGATCCAGATGGCGGCGATGGCCACGGCCAGCATGGCCGCGCGGTTCTCGGCGAGCGCTGCAACCGGCGCGGGCAGCGCGCTCAGCCCGGCACTCATGTAGAAGATGGAAGCAGACGGAAACCATACCGCGATGGCCACCCAGAATACGAAAAAAGCCAGAAAACCGTGCCACGGTCCGAAGTCGTTGCGCGTCCAGGTATAGAGCCCGCCGGGGCCGGGATACTTCGCCGCCAGCGCGCCCACCGACACCGCCAACGGCGCCATGAACAGAACCGCGGTCAGCACCCACAACGTGACCGAACCGGGGCCGGCGTGGGCGGCAGCCGGAATCCATCGCGTAGCCACGATGCAGGTGGTGGCGAACAGCGTTACGTCGCGCAGCCCCAGCTCCCGCTTCAGTTGCGGCTCAGACATGCGCGCGTCGCGCCGCTTCCCGTTCGGCGTGCAATTCGATCGCGATGCGACGCAGTCCTTCATTGAGGAATTCGGGACGGCCGCCCAGCCAGATGCGGATGTAACCCTCCAGGCCGAGATGCGCGCCGGGCACGATCAGCACGCTCTGCTGAACGCGGATACGCTCGCACAACTCGAAACTGGGAACCGGCGAGGCGAACCGCATCAGGCACAGGGCGCCGGCGCGCGGCTCGCGGAAGGTCAGGAAATCGTCGAAGCCGGCGGCCCACTGTCTCATCGCCGGCAGGTTCTGTTGCAGGATGGCGCGGGTGCGGGCGTAGAGCTTCTCACGATTCTCGGGCTTTACCGCGATGCGGGCTACGGCGTCGGAGATCTTGTTGGGGCCGATGGTGATGTAGTCGTGCTGACTCCAGCAGTCGGCGATGACTTCTTTGGGCCCCGCGATCCAGCCGATGCGCACACCGGGGATGCCGTATGCCTTGGAGAGGCCGCTGGTGACGATCACGCGGTCGCTCATGCCCCAGAAGCTGGGGGTGCGCTCGCAATAGATCTCGGCGCCGAGGTAGACCTCGTCAGCCAGCAGGTACGCGCCAACCTCGTCGCAGCGGCGCACGATGCGCTCCATGGCGGCGCGCGAAAGCACGCTGCCAGTGGGATTGTTTGGGTTGGAGACATAGACGAGACGCGTGCGCGGGTTGACCGCACGCTCGAACTCATCCCAGTCGGGCTCCCAATCGCGCTCGATCGAAAGGCGGAAGGTGTTGATCCTGGCCCCCACGCTGGTCGGCACGCCGCCATACTGCATGTAATTGGGGACTTCAAAGGCCACCTCGTCGCCCTCGCGCAGCAGCGCCAGGGCCAGCAGGTAGTTGGCTTCCGAGGTGCCGTTTGTAACCTCGAGATGATCGATCGTGGCGCCCGGGTATTGGCGCGTCAGCTCTTCGCGGAGCGGAATGGTGCCGTTGGATTGGCTGTAGCCGAGCGGCGTGTTCATGACGGCATCGAGATCGAGGCCCATCCCGGCAAGCTCGCGCAGGCTCACCGGCCGCACGCCGCTCTCGCTCATGTCGAACTCGACCAGGTTCTCCCAGGTCGACTGCATCCGCTCCATTTCGAAGATCGGTATCCTCACGCGACTTTCTCCCAGCAGGATTCGGCAATGCACAGGTCTTCCACGCCAAGACCCGTGAAATCGCAGACGGTGAGCGAGTGGGGCTCCACCGCCCGCGGCGCGGCGAAGAAATCGCCGAGCTCGACCGCGCGCTGCATCACGTCCGGCGCGTGCTGCAACTCCCCCAGCTTCTCACATTGACGGCGCGAATCGGCCAGCACAAGGGTGGCGCGGCGCAGGATGGCTGCGTCGATCTCCTGCTTGCCGGGCGAGTCCGAGCCGACGCAGGAGAGATGCGTCCCGGGATGGACCGCTGCGTTGTGGAGCAGCGGGGCGCGGGCGGCGGTGCAGGTGACGATCAGGCGGGTCTCGTGTGCGACTTCGGCGGGGATGGCGGCGATGGAGACGTCGGCGAAGCGGGCGATCTCGCGGCGGCACGCTTCGACGCGCTCCGGGTTGCGGCCCCAGAGGACCACGCGCTCGAGCGGGAGCACTTGCGCGTGCAGCTCCACTTGCAGGCGTGCCTGAATACCGGTACCGATAATGCCGATGGTTTTGTCGCGGCGGCCGAGCTCGCGGGCAGCCAGCGCGGCGACGGCAGCGGTGCGCACGTCGGTCAGATGGCCGGCGTCGCGCAGGAAGGCCACAGGGGCGCCGGTTTCGGCGGAGGAGAGCAGCATCATGCCGTTGCCCACGGGCAGGCCGCGTTCCAGATTGCGCGGGAAGGTGGCGGCGATTTTGAGCGCGAAGTATTTGCCGCCGCGCCGGTAGCTGGACTTCATGTGCACCTCGGCCTGTTCGGGCGCGATCTCCAGGTGCATCGGCATCGGCGTGTCGCACTCGCCGCTCGCGTAGGCGATGAGCGCATCGCGCATGCGCTCGATCACTTCGGGGTAGTCCAGGAGCCGGTCGATTTCGGGAAGTTCAAGGACGCGCACTCGCGTCCCATTCTACACTTTCACGCCGCACATCTCGGCGAAGCGGAGTTCGGTGGCTTTCACGCGGCCGGCGACCACGTTGAGAACGCGGTGGAGAATCTCCGTGCCCAGAGCGGGGTCTTCGAAGCACCGGGTCTTGAGCGACCCGCCGTCGATTTGGAGTGCTGTCGTGTGCTCGCGGGCACGCACCTGGAACAGCGTATCCTGCCGTTCGAGAAGCGCGCTCCAGCCGAAGACGGTCCCGGACCCGAGGCTCTGCACCACTATTGTGTAGCGGGGAGTGCGGAGTTCGACCACCACGCTGCCGCCGACGACCAGGTAGAACGAGGTGGAGCGTTGGCCGTCCACCAGAATCACCTCGTCCTCTTCAAATGTGACCTCTGTGGCCAGTTTGGCGAGCCCGTCGACTTGCGTGTTGGAAAGTCCCGCCATGAATGGATGGTCCCGGAGTGCCTGGTGCAGTGTCATATTCCCCAACGCGGGTGATAAGCCCCTATCCTGCGTATGAAAACCACCTCAAACTGTTGAAATAACTTACAGCTCGGCTGGAATGTGCAATTGCTGTGCCATCACCGGAACGATTGTTGATATGATCGAGCGGAAAATGCATCGACATTTGATTGCCCTCCTGCTAGGCGCGGTTGTGTTCGGACAGCCGGCGCCGCAACCGCAGAGGTACCGGAGCAAGATCACGATCTTCGATCTGGGGACGCGCCGTTCGTCGGTGCTCTACTCCGCGGACCAGGTGATCGAAGCGCCCAACTGGTCGCGCGACGGCAAATTCCTGCTGGTGAACACCGGCGGCAATCTGTATCGCCTGCCGGTGACAGGTGAGGCCAAGCTGGAAAAGATCGACCTGGGGGCCGGCGGCTACCGCTGCAACAACGATCACGACTTCACGCGCGACGGCAAGCTGCTGGCGTTTTCGGCATCGAGCCCCGGCTCACGGCAATCGCAGGTATACCTGGCGAAGGCGGACGGGTCGGATGCCAAGCTGATGACGCCGCTTTCGCCGAGTTATTTCCACGGCTGGTCGCCGGACGCGAAGTGGCTGGCGGTAGTGGGCCAGCGGGAGGGCAAGTTCACGCTTTTCCGCGTGCCCGTGGAAGGAGGGGCGGAGCAGCGGTTGACCAACAAGGGATACGATGACGGGCCGGAGTACTCTCCCGACGGCAAGTGGATCTACTTCAACTCGAACCGCTCGGATGGTTGGGACGTCTGGCGGATGCCGGCGGACGGCGCCGGTCCCGACGATGCCAAGGCTGAGCGGGTGACGAACGACGAGGTGGAGGACTGGTTCCCGCACTTTTCACCGAACGGCAAGCTGCTGCTGATTTTCGGGTTCCCGCACGGGACAGCCAACCACAACGACAAAATGGAGGGCGTGGTGCTGCGCCTGATGCCGGCGCCGGGCAACAAACTGAAGCCCGCGCATCCGGAAGAACTGGTGAAATTCTTTGGCGGTCAGGGCACGATCAACGTGAACTCGTGGTCGCCGGATTCGAAGAAGTTCGCCTACGTGGTCTACGAAAAGCTATGACGCGGCGGCATTGGATGGAGGCAATCGCGGCGGCGCCCCTGGCGTCGGTTGCGGAGGGCGCGGCGAACGTGAAGCTGGGGGCCGATCTCTTCAGCCTGCGCTCCCAGAACTGGACTCCGTTCCAGCTTCTGGACTACTGCGCGGGGCTGAAGGTGCAGGTGGTCCACTTTTCGGAGGTCCGCTTCATCGGCGGCCTGGATCCAGCCAACCTGCGGCAGGTGCGCGATCACGCGGGAAAGCTGGGCATCGAAATCGAGATCGGAATGACTTCGGTCTGCCCAACCTCGAAGATGTTCAACGCGGCGGCGGGGACGGCCGAAGCGCAGCTTGGCGCGATGATCGACGCGGCTGTCACGGTAGGCTCGCGGATTGTGCGCTGCGTGCTGGGCAGCTCCGCCGACCGCCTGCCCGGGCCGATCGAGCGCCACATCGAGAACATGTCGCGCGTGCTGCGCAACGTGCGCTCGAAAGCGATGGACGCGCACGTGCGGATCGCGGTGGAAAACCATGCCGGCGACATGCAGGCGCGCGAACTGAAGGGGCTGATCGAGCAGGCAGGGCCTGATTTCACGGGCGTGTGCATCGACTCCGGCAATCCGCTGTGGACCATCGAAGACCCTCACCTCACGTTGGAAACGCTGGCGCCCTACGTACTCACGAGCCATCTTCGGGACAGCGCGGTGTGGCGCGTGCCCGAAGGCGCGGCAGTGGCCTGGGTGCGGATGGGCGAGGGCAACGTGGATATCGACGGGTACGTGCGGAAGTATGCCGCGTTGTGTCCGGGACGGGCGCTATCCATCGAGTCGATTGTGACCGGGCCGCGGGTGTATCCTTTCCGCGATCCAAAGTTCTGGGAGGCCTACCGGAACACGCCCGCCTGGGAGTTCGAGCGTTTCCTGGAGATCGCGGACCGCGGTAAACCGCGCGCAGCCGATCCGCGCCCGGCGGACCAGGAGGCCGCCCGGCGCCGAGAGCGCGAGGATTTCGAGGCCAGCCTGGAATATCTGCGAAAGCTGGTCGCCTAATCAATGTGGGGCAGGCTTTAGCCTGCGGCGGGCTTCAGCCCGCCTGGGGCGCCGGGCGATCACATCGGCGGCCGCGGCCCCTGCGGCTTGCTGAAGTACTTCTCGAAGAACGCCAGCTTGGCCGGGCTGCCCGCCACCGGGATGGGAAGCGCCCTGTCGCCAAGCTCCATCGTGGCGCCGGGCTGCTCGCTCACCGCGGGCCAGTGCGCCAGGCCCTTGCCGTTGGGATCGCCGGTGCGGATGAAGTTCACCCAATAGGAGGACATCATGTCCGCGATCTTGTGGTCCGCATTGGTGAAAGGGCGATCGGACATGTAAAGCGTGTTCATCACGTACGGGACCTCCGAGGTGTGGAAGGCGCCGAAGCGGTCCGCGTCGGGCCCAGGCATGGTGTGCTCCCAAAAATAGGTGTAGGCCTTGGTTTTCGCGGTCTTGGCGCGGTTGACGGCCCACAGGTACATCGACGCCCGCGTCGAATCCCAGGAGCTCTCGTTCTGCGAGGTGCGCACCTGTTCGTCGGTGGCCGAGGGGTAGAGCGCGAGGAATGCCTCGGCAAGATCGCCATAGCGCTGGTGCGCCGCCTTCTGGAAGCCTTCGGCGGCGACCGTAGGGTGCGGGCTGGCGCCTCCTTCGCCCTGGTTGCAGCCGGTCAGTGTGGGCACGTCGTTCTGCCTCCCCTGGGCGAACATCTCGGCCGCGGGCGCGGGCTGCACGTAACCGTCGACCACGACTCCGAAGCGGAACGGTCCGGCGCCGGGAACAGGCGCGGCGAGTTCCTTCCAGGACAGATTGCGCAGCTCGGCGAGCGAGTGCGCGCCTTTGGCCTCGGCAAATTGCACACCGGCCTTTTCCTGATCGGCTAGCGTCCGGGCGCCCATCAGGCCAAGACCGCCGACGCTCGATCCGCTCTCGGCGATGGCGCCGTGAAACAGCCCCTTGGCCAGAGGCGAAGCCACGAGGCTATGGACGTTGGATGCACCGGCGGACTGTCCGCCGATCACCACGCGGCCCGGGTCGCCGCCGAATGCGGCGATGTTGTCGTGAACCCAGTGCAAGGCGGCGATCAGGTCCAGCAGGGCATAATTCCCCGAGGCGTGGAACCCGGATTCCGCGGTCAGCTCGGGGTGCGTGAAGAATCCGAGGATGCCCAGACGGTAATTCACCGTGACCAGGACGATGCCCTTCTTCGCCAGTCCTTCGCCGTCGTAGACGGGAACGGCGCCCGAGCCCTCGGTATTACCGCCCCCGTAGATGTACAGGTAGACCGGGCGCCTTTCACCCGCCGATTGTGCGCCGGTCCAGACGTTCAGGAACAGGCAGTCCTCGCTGACCCCGGTGTGGGTCATGAACTCGTAGGTCCAGGGCTTATGCTCGTCGACGATGTTCTGCATGCAACTGCTGCCGAACTGGTCCGCCTTGCGGACTCCCTGCCAGGGCCGGACCGGCTGCGGCGCCCGCCAGCGCAGGCTGCCCACAGGCGGGGCGCCAAAGGGAATCCCCTTGAAGACAGTGATGGAGCTATCTTTCCCGGGCACGCCGGCGACAAGGCCGCCTGCGACCTTGACGGGCTGCTGGAAGGCAGCGCGCGCGGTCGTGGCGGCGACCAGGAGGATCATGAGAGGACGCAAACCGGTTCTCCTTTCGGGTTCATCTTAGTTGGGCGCAACCTTGAGTGCAATCGATCGGAAAGTAGAGCTTCGCGAAGTTATTTCGGTACCAGCCCGGTACCCTTGCCGATCGCCCGATCCACCATTCTGCTGGGCAGAAGCCTCGGCAGAATCCAGTTTTTGAACTTGCCCTTGACAACCGGGTACCGCGTTTTCGGCTTTGGCGCAGTCAGCGCCTGGAACACGACATCTGCCACCGCGTCGGGAGGCAGTCCCTTGCGGCCCTCCGCTATCATGAAGTTCCCAAATGCCCGCATTGCGTTGGCGTAATCGCTGGTGCCATATGCCCCCAAATCCCCGGTTTCCGCCTTGTCCCAAATCGGAGTCGCGACGGAACCTGGCGCGACGATGATGACATCGATCCCGTACAACATCAGCTCACGCCGCAAACTCTCCGACATACCTTCCAGGCCGTGCTTGGAAGCCGCATAAGCGCCCAGAAACGGCAGCCCGAATTTTCCTCCGACGGAGCTGATATTCACGATGCGGCCGGGCGGTCCTGTGCGGGAACGCTCGGTGCCGAGCAACGGCGCAAACGCTTGCGTCACCAGGAATGGCCCAAGCAGGTTGATCTCCAGTTGTTTCATGAAGTCGCCTGCCGGTTGAAGGATGAGGGGCGCGGCGCCGGCCACCCCGGCATTGTTCACGACACCTCCCAGCCTGGCATTGCCAAGACTCCGGCGCACCTCCTCAGCCGCGGCGTGAATGCCTTGCTCGTCGGTCACATCGAACACCAGCGCCGTAACACCAAGTTCGCGACGAAGGCGTTCCCCATCCTCGGGCTTTCGAACGCTTCCAAAGACTCGCCATCCCCGGCGACTGAAGACTTGTGCGACAGCGTGACCGATACCCGTCGATATCCCGGTCACGACAACCGATTGTCCGTCGTTCATTCCCCCGCCTCCATACTGCCCAGTGTAAGCGTCGGAGGAACTCGTCTTCCGTGCCCGCGGACAAGCGTCTTACAGTTCAGTGATAACCGATACCATCATTGCAGGGAGAGAACGCAAACCACACGTTGAACAGAAAATGAATCCGGCCAACCGGCGGCGCATCTTCCACCGGGACTAACGTCACGAGACAGGATTATGAATCGCTATTGCCGGATTGTCGCCGCAGCCTTATTCCTGCTGCCTTTGTGGGCTGCAGCCCAGGTACGTCCCGCCGCGGGCGGGAGGGCCGATCAAACGACGAAGGTCATCAACGATTGCGAGAAGCGGACGAATTCGTTCAAACGAAAGGTCCGCCTCAAGAGCCGCGGCGACGCTCCCAATCTTCAGCGGGACGCCGACAACCTGGAAGAAGCCATGAACAAGGTGGGTGACTCGTGGAACAAGGATCACGATCTCCAGAAGACGCGTGCGTTTGTCACCGCGGCCATCGCGTCCAGCCAGACACTCAACCGCTTCATGGTGTCCTATCGCGGCGACCCCGGCCTGTCGAACGACTGGGCGGCGGTCAGAACCGAGCTGAACGCCCTGGCCCGCCAGTTCGGTCTGCCGGCCATCCGCTGGTAAGCCCGTTATTGCACGGTCCACGACCCGATGGGCGCCCAAGCGCTCTGCCCGCTGAAACTTTCCACGTGCATCTTCACGTTCTTCGATCCCGCGAAGCCGGGTGCGAAAGTCACCGCCAGGTTCACCACGAAGTCGGTGCTGCTCAGCGCGCTCACGCTGCTGGCTGCCGCGTTCAGCGTGCACTGGCTGTTGCTCAAGGTATTGGCAGAGCCCATCGTCACCGGGCCGAGGAACGCGTTTCCCGCATCGTTGAGCAGGTAAAGCGTGTTCGCCTGCCGATAATAGTAGGCCAGACAGGACCCCGCAGAGCTGCTCGCCAAACTATTGTCGAACCAGACCCACTCTGTAGTCAGGTCGCCGACTCCCGCCGTGTCCGTATACCGCAGGCCGAAGGTTTGCTGAGCACCGCTGCCTGACGACGGCGTGACCGATACCGGGGCCACGGTGATCGTCCCGGAAACCGTCCAGCTCCCCATCGCCACCCAGGGACTCTGCCCACTCAAGCTCTCCACATGCATCTTCACGTTCTTCGAACCGGCGAAGGTGGAGGCAAACGACACTGCCAGGTTGACCACCAAATCTGTGTTGCTGAGCGTAGTCAGACTGCTGGAGGCCGCATTCAGTGTGCACTGGCTATTGCTCAAAGTGCTGGCCGAGCCCATCGTCACGGGCCCAAGGAACGCGCTTCCCGCATCGTTCAACAGATAGAGCGTGTTTGCCTGGCGATAGTAATAGGCCAGGCAGGAACCGGCGGTGTTGCTTGCGCTACTGTTGTCGAACCACACCCACTCGGTCGTCAGGTCATTCACTCCCGCGGTGTCCGAATAGCGCAACGCGAAAGTCTGCTGTGCGAGATTCCCGGAGGCCGGTGTGACCGATACCGGAGCTATTGTGATTGTGCCTGGTATCGTCCAAGTCCCCATGGGCACCCAGGAGCTTTGCCCGCTAAGGCCCTCCACATGCATCTTCACGTTCTTCGAACCGGCGAAGCTGGACGCGAAGGTCACCGGCAGGTTGACCACCAGGTCTGTGCCGCTTGGCGTGCTCACGCTTCCGGTAGGGGCGTTCAATGTGCACTGGCTGTTGCTCAAGGTGCTGGCCGAGCCTATCGTCACTGGCCCCAGGAAGGCACTTCCCGCATCGTTCAGGAGATAAAGAGTATTCGCCTGCCGATAGTAATAGGCCAGGCAGGTGCCGGTAGTGTTGCTCGCGGTACTGTTGTCAAACCATACCCACTCCGTGGTCAGATCACCTACTCCGGCGGTGTCGGTGTATCGCAAATTGAAGGTCTGCTGTGTCCCGCTGCCCGAAGACGGTGTGACAGATACCGGGGCTACGGTAATCGTGCCGGGAACCGTCCATGTCCCCATCGACACCCAGGAACTCTGTCCGCTGAGGCCTTCCACGTGCATCTTCACGTTCTTCGAGCCGGCGAAAGTGGACGCGAACGTCACCGGCAAGTTGACCACCAGGTCCGTTCCGCTCACCGTGCTCACGCTGCCGGCAGCCGGGTTCACTGTGCACTGGCTGTTGCCCAAGGTGTTCGTCGAGCCCATCGCCACCGGTCCCTGGAAGGCGATTCCCGCATCGTTCAACAGATAGAGAGTATTCGCCTGGCGATAGTAGTAGGCCAGGCAGGTGCCGGCAGTGCTGCTCGCGGTACTGTTGTCAAACCATACCCACTCCGTGGTCAGATCGCCTACGCCCGCCGTGTCCGAATAACGCAGGACGAACGTCTGCTGCGCCAGATTTCCGGAGGCTGGCGCAACCGAAACCGGCGCCAGCATTGCCGGAATGATCACCGTCGAGTCAGTTGCGCTCGCGCCCGCCGATCCTCCGCCCGACACAGTCACCGAGTTTACCTGAGGCGAGGTGGCATTGCTGGCTACATTCACGGTCACTGTAATCGCTGGATAACTCGTTCCAGCCGCCAGCACATCGCTTCGCGCGCAGGTGTTCCCACCGGTGGGGCAGCTCCAGCCCGACCCGGCCATCGAAACCAAAGTCATTCCGGCAGGCAGTGTCTCAGTTACTGTTACCGTACTGCTCGTCGAGCCTGCCCCAGCCGCATTACTCACAGTCACGTTGTAGGTAGCCCCGCGCTGCCCCTGGATAAAGTTGGCACTGTGGGTCTTGCCGATCGTGATCACGCTCGGGCCGCTCTGTTTTGCCTGCCCGGAATTGGCATTGATCATAAGAGACGAGACATCCACCACCTCGAAATCGGAACCCATAATCGCACCGAGTTGATGGAGATCGTCGTTATCCCAGCGTGAGTCGGGTGCCCCGCTGATGTACCAGGCTGAGCCGTTGTCGGCGAGCATCATCCCATATTTCTTCAGGGCGCGCAGGATGATCTGGTTTGCCGCTGAAAACCCCGAGATATCGTAAGAGGCCCGCAGCCGCACGCGCAGGCCCATCGGAGGATATGACGTATCCGTAATACTGGATGCGTAGTGACGCGCCGGCCAGATGTATGCACGCTGGGTCTTCGGCACTGTAAACCGAAGCGCATGGCGAATCGCGCCGGCAGCGATTTCGTCGTAGCGGGCCAGGCCGGCAAATAGGGGCAGACCGGCCGCGTCAGTCGACGTCCATGTGGCGGGGCGAAGGGCATCGGAAAGGAGGTTGAAGATGGCACCCGCGTCCGCCTGCCAACTGGAGGTCTGTGGAAATGCCCGGCCAAGTTCATAGAGGATGCAATTGTCGATGTCGATCGCAAGGGTATGACGATCGCCGGTACTCTGGCTGCCGCCTTCAATAGGTGCGTTCAGCGGAATGGCGTATGGCCCGGGATCGCTTTCATCCGCGTATAAGAACGTCGCTGGGTATTTGGTCTGTGTGCCCGGCACAGTGATGTAGGGGATTCCGATTGGCCCTCCGGCCCAGAGACCTGAACCAAAATCGGCGTGCACGCCAACCTTCGAGCCGATTGTATTGATGTAGGTGGATGAGGTCGGCGAAACCGGAAGCTGATCGACAGGAGTATTCCATATATTATCCGCGGGGAAGACGGTGCAGTTTCCGATGGTCGGAGGCTGGGCGACTGCGACGGACGCGGAAAGCCAGATCAATAGGACTGCGGAATACACTCGGTGCACTGGGCCTCCTGGGTGCCACCGGCAAATCAGGTTGTGGAACCAATCCTGCGTCTGCCGCGGCATTCACAGATAGTTTGAGCGGCGTGTGCAAAGAATCAAGCGTTGACGAAAGGTGACAGGACGATGTTGCCTTTCTGCATCCGTCGAGATCTTCGACGCAAGAGCGACATTACTCCCGCCACACCGCCACGCCGCCTGGCGGCACGGTCCGCGCGCCCAGCAACAGCTCCGACGATTGGGCCGCAGGAATCACGTGCGGCAGCGACGTGAAGTTGGTGGCCACCCAGAAGCCGTCGCGCCAGTCAACCACGAAGTCCGGTGGGACACTGCCGGGGGTCGCGCCGGCAGCCGCATACACCTTGCGGAGCAGCGCGGCTTCCAGATCGCCCTTCAGCGAATCGACGCCGATGTAGGTCACGGTTCCCTTGCCCAGCTTGTGCGTCACCGCGGCGGGCTTGCTCGCGTAGAACTGGTCGGCGTAGTGAGCCAGCACGGTGGTGCCCGGTTGCGGATCGAGGATCTCGCCCCACGAGCCCCAGGCGTAGCGCCCGTCTCCCGCCGTCACGTACCCTTCGAGGTTGCCGGGCAGCAGATCGTAGCGCGAGATCTTCGCGCCGATCAGGCCGTAGATCGGCTCGGCCCACATCGCCTCCCACAGGTGACCCTGCCGGTCCTTCTGCGCGGTGCGCGCGGTGAGCATGAGGTTTCCGCCGCCTTCGACGTACGCGGTCCACTTCCGGATCAGCTCGCGATCGACAAGCTGGTAGGCCGGCGCCACCACAAACCTGTAGGGCGTGAGATCGCGGCCTTCGGTCACCACGTCCACCGGCGCCATCATCGATTTGAGCGCGCGGTAGTACTTCATCCAATGGCCGATCGTGTCCCAGCGCGCCGTCTGGCGGTGATTCTGAATGTCCCAGCGGTTGTCGAAATTGATCAGGAACGCGGTGCGCCGCGCGGCGTACGCGGCCGGCTCTTTGGCGTCCGGTTTGAGCTGCGCGCGCAGTTTGATCACGTCGCGCATCGCCTCGGCATACTCGAGGCCGCCCGGCGAAGGCGTGACACCGTCGGTTTCCGCCAGGCCCTTGTGGTAGAGTTCGCTGCCGTAGAGGGGCTGGCGGTAGCGATAGGTGCAGACGATGCGCGCGCCCGCGCCCAACGCGCGCAGGATCCACATGTGGATGGCGCCGGGCTGCGGCCACGGATTCACGGCGCCCCAGTTAACCTGTCCCGGCTGCAGCTCCATGTAACCCTCGATGCCGTTGATGGGCCGCATCAGGTCGTGCATGAAACTCTGGATGCTCGCGCTGCCCAGCCGGAAAGCGAGCGGTCCGTATTCCGGAAACACATCGCCATGGACTGGGTAGTGGGTCCAGGTGAAGGCATCCAGGTCCTTGGCGGAACGGGTCGGATCCACGTCGCCGTGCATCGCCATGAAATTCGTGGTGATCCACTGGTCGGCGCTGTACTGACGCAGGATGCGCGCCTGCATGCGGATGTACTCCGCGGCTTCGTCGGCGAACCAGCGGTTGAGGTCGAGCAGCGCGTGTGGGCTCGGGTCCGCCACGAGCTCCTGCGGGTTGGGGAGATCGATCTGGTCGAAGTTCTGATAGACCATCGACCAGAAGCCGCCGCCCCAGGACGCGTTGAGCCGGTCGATGGTGCCGTACTTCTCGCGCAGCCAGCCGCGGAATTTCACCGTCGCCGCGGGGCTGTAGGAGTATTGCCGGTCGTAGTGGCTCAGCTCGTTATCGATCTGCCAGCCCCACACCCGCTTGTCGTGTCCGAATTTCTTCGCCAGCTCGGTCACGATTTTCGTCACGTACTCGCGATACACGGGCGAGCTCCAATCGCCCTGCTCCCGGCTGCCGTGATTCATGCGGCGGCCGTTGGCGTCGATCATCAGGATTTCCGGATGTTGGCGGGCCAGCCAGATGGGCGGCGTCGCGCTGGGCGTGCAGAGGATGACCTTGAGCCCATTCTGTGCCGCGTTGGCGACGTTCTTCTCCAGCCAGTCGAACTGGTAGCGGCCCTCGTCCGGCTCCATAAAGTACCACGCGAATTCGCCCATGTGGACGAACTCCATGCCGAGTTTCTTGATGTTGGCCATGTCGCGGGCCCACTGCGCTTCGGGCCACGCTTCCGGGTAGTAGTAGACGCCGATGGTCATCAGGTCGGACGGTGGGAACCAGTCCTTGGGCCCGGCGGCGAGCGCAAGCGCGGGCAGGAGAAACAGAGGCGTGAGTTTCATTCACTCCGTATCATAGCGGGCGCATTCCGCCAAGACCATCTCCACACCAAGCCTACTCGCCGTTCTGCTGCAGAAGCTTGGCCACCAGCCCCGTCCACCCCGTCTGATGGCTGGCGCCGATGCCGCTGCCATCGTCGCCATGGAAATACTCATAGAACAGAACCAGGTTCTTCCAGGCCGGATCGTCCCTGAACAGGCCGTTGTCTCCATGCACCGGCCGGCGCCCGGTCGCATCGGGAAGAAAAATGCGCGTCAGTCTGCGTGAAATCTCGGTGGCGACTTCCCACAACGTTGCGTACCTTCCGGATCCGGTGGGGCATTCCACTTTGAACTCGTCGCCGTAGTAGTGATGCAGCTTCTGGAGCGATTCGATCAGCAGGAAGTTGACCGGGAACCAGACCGGGCCGCGCCAGTTCGAGTTGCCGCCGAACAGACCCGTCGCCGATTCGGCCGGCTCGTAGTCCACGCGATGCTCGACCCCGCCGACGGACATCGCGAACGGTCGGTCTTTGTGAACGCGCGAGAGACTGCGAATGCCGTACGGCGAGAGAAACTCCTTCTCATCCAGAAGAACCCGGAGAATGCGACGGAGCTGATCGCGATCGACAATAGACAGGAGGCGCCGCTCGCCCTTGCCGGGCAGTTCCATGGACGCGACGTTCCCCGCGAGATCGCGGCGATGCTCGATGAACCATTCCAGGCGCCGCTTGAAACCAGGCAGCCGGTTGACCAGTGCGGGCTCGAGCGTTTCGACCGCGAACAGCGGAATCAGCCCGACCATGGAGCGGATCTTGATCGGCACGTGACCCGTGGCAGGCGTGTAGAGCACATCGTAGAAGAAGCCGTCTTCCTCGCTCCACAGGCTGTCTCCATCTCCGCCCATGTGATTCATCGCATGCGCGATGTAGAGGAAGTGCTCCCAGAACTTGCTGGCGACATCTTCGTAGGCCGGATCCTGGCGCGCCAGCTCCATTGCGATGGCGAGCAGGTTCAGGCTGTACATGGCCATCCACCCGGTGCCGTCGGCCTGCTCCATGTGGCCGCCCTCGGGCAGAGGCGCGCTGCGATCGAAGATCCCGATATTATCGAGCCCGAGAAAACCGCCCTGGAAGACATTACGGCCCTCCGCATCCTTGCGGTTGACCCACCAGGTGAAGTTCAAAAGCAGCTTGTGAAAGATCCGTTCCAGGAAGGCCCGGTCGCCCTTGCCGCCGCGGCGCTTCTGCTCGATCTTATAAACGCGCCATGCCGCCCAGGCGTGCACCGGCGGGTTGACGTCGGCCAGCGCCCATTCATAGGCCGGAAGCTGGCCGTTGGGATGCATGTACCACTCGCGGACCATTAGGGCCAGTTGGTCCTTGGCAAACTCGCTATCCACGAGGGCCAGCGGCACGCAGTGGAACGCCAGGTCCCACGCGGCGTACCAGGGATACTCCCACTTGTCGGGCATCGAAACCACGTCCGAATTGTAGAGGTGAGCCCAGTCGTGATTTCGGCCCTCCTTTCGTTCGGGAGGCGGAGGCGGTTCGCCGGGATCGCCGTCCAGCCATTCCTTGACGATGTAGTGGTAAAACTGCTTCGACCACAGCAGCCCGGCCAGAGACTGCCGCATTACGCTGCGGGCTTCGGGCGAGAGGCGCGCCGGTATGATGTCGGCATAAAACTCGTCGGCTTCGGCGATGCGCGCCGCGAAGATCTGCTCGAAATCTCCGAAGTCGACCTCGTCGTCGGTCTCCGAGAACCGGAGCCGCAGCACCTTGCTCTCTCCTGCCGAAAGTGTCATTCGATAGTGGAGGGCCGCCTTGGTGCCGGCGCGTTCCGTGGCCACGGTGTTCGCGGTGCCGTGCAGCAGAAAGTCGTTGATTGAGTCTTTCGAGCGAACCGTGCCGTTGTCGAACCCGTAGAGCCGCCGGCAATCGGTTTCGTTCTCGGTCACCAGGATTTCTGCGGCGCTCTCCGCAATCAGCCGCCGCTGGCCATAGTAGGGCTCGTCTAGTTCGACGGCGCACATCGACGCGGCGCGCAGTTGCGGCCGGATCACGCCGGGATAGCCCCACGACCAGGTGTTGCGGAACCAGATGGTGGGAAGCAGGTGCAGGTCGGCCGCCTCCGGACCGCGATTCACGGCGGTGATGCGAATCAGGATATCTTCGGGGCCGGCCTTGGCGTACTCGACCGTAACGTCGAAGTAGCGGCTCTCCGCAAAGACGCCGGTGTCAACCAGCTCGTACTCCCGCTCTTCGCGTGTGCGCCGCGCATTTTCCGCCACCAGTTGCTCGTAGGGAAACGCCGCCTCAGGATACTTGTACAGCGCCTTCATGTAGGAGTGCGACGGCGTGTTGTCGAGATAGAAGTAAGCCTCCTTGACGTCCTCGCCGTGATTGCCTTCGGGACCCGACAGCCCGAACAGGCGCTCCTTCAGAATCGCGTCGCGCCCGTTCCATAGTGCAAGAGCGAAGCAGATCTTCTGGTGCCGGTCGCAGATGCCGGCGATACCATCCTCGTTCCACCGGTAGGCCTTGCTGCGCGCGTGGTCGTGGGGCAGGTACTCCCACGGCCTTTCATCGGCGCTGTAATCTTCGCGCACGGTTCCCCAGGCCCGCTCGGCCAGGTACGGCCCCCAGCGCGTCCAATGGACCCTGCGCTCGCGGCTCTCCTCGAGCCGGACCTCTTCGGCGGTAAGGGGGTGGTTGTTTTTCGCAGACACCCGGATGTTTTTCCAGTCAGCCGCTTACTCCGTGCGCAGCATCCCGCTCGTATTGCGCTTCGGCACGGCACCCACCGGGATCGTCTTCACCACCTTCATGGTCTTGTTGTCCACTACGACCACGGTGTCGTCACCGGCGGCCGCCACGTAGAGATTCTTACCGTCGGGCGGGATCGTCAGCCACTCCGGGTGGCTGCCCACCGGCACGACCTTCAGCAGTTTGCAATCGGGCAGCGAATACGCCGCGACGTAGCCATAATATTTGCTCGTGACCCACAGCACCTTGCCGTCCTTGGTAATTGCAAGTCCGTGCGCCGGCGCCCCCTGAATGCCCTGAGTCTCCTTCTCCTGTCCGGGCGGATCGGGAAGGGTCACGCGCCTGACTTCCTTGCGCGCGGCGAAATCGACCACCGCGAAACCGTGGAAATCCGAGAGCTGCAAGATGATCTCTTTGGTCGATCCGTCGGGGTTGCGCGTGAATGCCATCGGACGGATGCCGCCGCTCATGGTCAGCGTCCACGCCACGGTGTTGCTGGCGGTATCGATCACGTTGATGGCTTTCGCCGGGATTGATCCGGCGACTGCGTACTTCCCGTCCGGCGTCACGTAGACGTTGTGAATGGCGCCCTTGACGGGGATACTCTTCACTTTCGTCAGACTCGCAGTGTCGATCACGTCCACAGCGCCGGGCGCCTCTGCGATTCCCACGTAGACGTGCGAGCCGTCCTTCGCCACGTCGACATTGTTCGGCCGTCCGCTAAGCGGAATCCGCTTGGTCACCTTGAGCGTCTTCGCGTCCACCACGTCCAGCGTGCTCAGTGATTCGTCGGTGACGTAAATCCGCGCTCCATCGGGCGCGATGGTGACGCCGTGCGGGACCTCGATATCTTCGATCGTCCCCACCACCTGGTTGGTGGCGGGATCGATCACGTGAATATTGTCGCCGGCCGCATTGGTTTGCAGAACCCGCGCCCCATCGGCGCGCAGCATCGCTGCCGCCGCAAACATTCCCAACGCTACACGAATCCCCGTCATTTGGACCCTCCCAATGTCTGTCCGTTCACCCAGGCGGCGAGCGTCTGCCACTCCGGGTCGTTCTGCGATTTCCAGTGTTTGCCGCCCGCGTGAAAGTGATCGCCCCCCGCTTCCTTGGCCAGCGGATGGAGCAGCATCGGGCTCTTCATCGGCTTGCCCGGGACCACGAACAGCTTCCACATGGCATAGTTCTTTCGGGACTGCTCTTCGTTCCACGTGGCGGCACCTGGGGTCAGCGGCTCCAGGGGCGGGCTGCCATGACTGTGGCACGTCACACAGCGCGCGTGTCCGGGGCGTTTGGCGAGAAAGATAGGCTGTACGCGCTGTTTGAAAAACTCGAAGTCCAAAGCTGGCCCGTCTGCCGGTGATGCCGGCCACGCAGCACCCAATGCAGCCAGCGCCAGAATCCGCAGTACCCTCATTTCCACCTCGTGTACAAGAAGCTATCACACCTGCCGCTTCGATATAATCCCCGAAATGAAGTTCCCCGCGACCCTGCTCCTCCTCGCACTCTGTATCGGGCGATCCCACGCCGCGGGACGCCCCATCGAACTCGCCGACTACTACCGTGTCGAGACGGCCGCCACGACCGCAATCTCGCCCGACGGTCGCTGGGTGGTGTTCGTGCGCAATACCATCGCGGAATCCGACAACGGCCATCACAGCGAGCTTTGGATCTCCCCCTCAGACGGTTCGGCTCCCGCCACCCGCCTGACCACGCCCGCGTTCAACGCATCCGCCCCGCGCTGGAGCCCCGATGGAAAAGTGCTCGCGTTCCGCTCCACCCGGCGCGCATCCGCGCCTGGAGCTGCTGAACCCGCCGGGCGCGGCGGCGGACGACGCGGCGCCGCCGGCGGCGAGAGCGACATCTGGTTCCTGCGGATGGATCGCCCGAGCGGCGAAGCGTTCCAGGTCCCGGGAGTCGAGGGCGCTCCCATTTTCAGCCCCGACAACCGTTGGATCGCCTTCACCCGGACCACGCCGCCCGCGCGCGCGCCGCGCGAACTATCCCCGCTCGAGCGACAGCTCGAACAGCGCTTCAAAGGCCGCATCTACGATTGGATGAACGCGCGCTTCGACGGCCGCGGCTACCTGCCCGACCCGCGGGATCCTGCCGCCACTCCGCCCGCGGAGCTCTATGTCGTTCCCCGGGATGGCGGCGCTGCGCGCCAGGTCACGCACCTCGGCGTCGATGTCCGCGAGCCCTCATGGCGTCCCGATTCCGGCGCGCTCGCCTTCATTGCCGATTCGCACCAGCGCGATGAATACAGCTACGAGCGCGCCGATCTGTGGATAGCCGCTCTCGATGGCACGGTCCGCCGCCTCACCGACGACGGATTCGAGTACGATTCTCCGGCCTGGTCGCCGGACGGCCATTCGCTTGTCTTCCGCCGGCGGCAGAGTCTGAGCCAGATCATTCAGGTGAAGCAGAACCACGGCGCCGCCGTGGATGTCTACCGCCTGCCGGCCGAGGGCGGGGCCATCTCCAACCTCACCGCCGAGTGGGACCTGATCCCCGATTCGCCGGTCTATGGCCCGGATGGCCGGTTCGTCTATTTCCCTGCCGCCCTGGGCGGCGACACACAGCTTTTTCGCATTCCTTCCAACGGCGGACGCGTGGAGCAACTGACCCGCGGCGAGCGCAATCTCGGCGGCTTCAGCTTCTCGCATGGCTTCGACCGCATGGCATTCACCGCCTCCGATGCTCTTCGGCCCGCCGAAGCCTTCGCCGCCCGGATCGACGGCGGTGGGGAGTGCCAGCTCAGCAGCTTCAATGATGCGTGGATCAAGGACGTCGATCTGGCCAGGGCAGAGCGGATTCACTTCCCCAGCAAAGACGGCACACAGGTCGAGGGCTGGCTCATGTTTCCCCACACCGTCAAGCCGCCCTACGCGCTGATCCTCAGCATCCACGGAGGACCCCACGGCGCCTACGGCAGCGCATTCAACTTCGAGTTTCAGTGGCTGGCCGCCAACGGGTATGCCGTGCTCTTCACCAATCCGCGCGGATCCACGGGCTACGGCGAGAAGTTCCTGTGGGCCACCTGGGGCGGCTGGGGCAAACGCGATTTCGAGGATGTGATGGCGGGCGTCGATTACGCGCTGGAGCGCTATCAGATCAACCCCAGGCGGCTCGGAGTCACCGGCTATTCCTACGGCGGCTTCATGACCGATTGGACCATCACCCAGACGGACCGCTTCGCCGCCGCGGTCACCGGCGCCGGAATTTCAAACTGGTTGAGCGACTACGGCACGGCTGACATCCCGCGCACCAAGGAGAGCGAATTCTACGGCTCACCTTGGGAGAGCGACAGCAATCAGCTCATGCGCTCTCTCTCGCCCATCACCTACGCGGCGAACGTGAAGACTCCGACGCTGTTCGTCCACGGCGAAGCCGACATGCGGGTGCCGATCGAGGAGGCCGAGCAGATGTATACGGCTTTGAAGAAGCGCCACGTGCCGGCGAAGTTCATCCGGTACCCGGGAAACTATCACGGAGGATGGCCGCCGTGGGATATGGTGCACCGCTATTACCAGGAGGTTCAGTGGTGGCGCGAATTCCTGCAATAACGGCGCTTGCGATTACGCCGTCAGCGCCTTGATCCGGAGCTGCAGCCGGCTCTTGTAGCGGGCAGCCGTGTTCTTCTTAATAACTCCGATCTTGACCGACCGGTCGATCATCGAGAACGTCTTCGGCAGCAGGTCCGCGACCGTCTGCGTCTCTTTCGCGGAGATCGCGCGCCGCAAAGCCCGGATCGCATGCCGCAGGCGGCTCTTGTTCTTCTGATTCGCTTCCGTGCGCCGTTCGTCCTGGCGCACCCGCTTGAGCGCGGAAAACGTATTCGCCATCTTGTAACTGAAATCCTTACAGAGAGATTGAGCCTTTATCTTAACATACGCCCGGGTGCCGGCGTCCGCGGCTCAATCCTCCTCCAGGCCTAATTCTTTGCGCAGCGGAGTGAAATCGAACGCCGCGTCCCCTTCTTTCGCCCGGCGAGCCTCCCCGTTCTCCATCATCCGGATCAGGTCCAGGACAGCTCTGCGCCCGGCGCTGGTCCTCACCGCCTCGCGCGGCGTCTTGCCTTCCAACGCGGGAAGCTTCTCATCGGGCCAGGTTGCGTAGTGCCGGGTCTTCATCTGGCCGATCAGTTCGCGCTGCACTTCGGGTGGAATGCTTTTGGGCTGCTCTGCCGGCTTCTCCCCCTCCAGGCGCTTCATCGCCGATTGCACCGATTCGAACGAGTCGCCCAGGTGCTTCAGGCACCCCTTCGCTTGCCGCTCCAGCATGCGCCGCCCGCGCTGGAGCCGCTTGCGCGAGTTGCTTTCCAGCCGAAGCCTGCCATCGCGGATCGCGACATGGCCGTACGAGGCTCGCATATCCTTGTCGCCCCCGACCTCGAGCCAGCCGAAATGATACGCGTCGGGCTCCTCGCTGTCGGGCTCCTCCCGCAGGTCCTCCAGCGCGCGCAGTTTGGCAAGCAGCGCGCTTTCATCGAGTACCTGGTAATTGGCCCGGGCGAACTCGAACGTCTCGCCCTCGCGATTGACAATTTTGAGATTGTCGCGGCGCGTTCCATGGATTTCGTAGACCATGCGGTGCAGCCGGTGGCTATTGGCGCGCACAAACTCGTCCTCGGTCTGCCCCGCTGCACGGCTCTCGTCCTCGATCCACCGGCGGAATTCGCCCAGCAGATCTCGCGGCACGAAGACTCCGTTACCCACAAAAAGCATTTCCCCTTCGAAATCCTGCACGCGTGTGAGCAGGCAGTCCCAGCGGACCAGCGAGCGCGACGAGCTCACGTCGTGGACGAAGAGGTCGTCGCCGGTAAAGAGATTCTCGATCTGCACGCCTTGGCCGGTCTCGACATGCTGGACCTCCCAGAGCCCGAATCGTGCCCCTCGCAGCGAATCGACAAAGAGCCTCTCCCGTGGGTTCAATACCGATTCCCGGTCGCGCCGGTACCGGTCCAGAGTCGATTGCCGGCTGCCCCGACTGCGGTAGTCGTGAATCAGCCACTGAAGGAAGGTTTCCACCTCGGCGGGATCGATTTCCACTTTGCCGGAAGTACCGAAATACAACTTCTTGGCCTGCTTCTGGTCGGCGTCGCTGTAAAGGGTTAGCGCATATTCCGAAATATCCGACATCAGATTCGGTGTCTTAGAATTAGCGTGCCCTCGCAGCGGCAGGGCCTCCTCCTCGTCTTCGTCTTCTTCCTCGAAGTCTTGCCTGTCCTCTTCTGCCTCTTCTTCCTTCTCGTCGTCCATCAGGACACGCTCCAGGCAGACATCGTCAATGTCCAAGCCCTCGATGCTCTCCAAAACCAGTGTGGGGACGAATCCTTCTTCCAGAGTGTCCTGTACATAGGCCCGGTCTTTTTTCGATAGCATTGCCGAGCAGCGCCCCAGAATCGATCGCGCACGGCCTTCGCTCCCGAACTTCGTCAACGCGGCATTGACTGCGAGCACCAGGTGTGGCGCGTCCTGTTTGCGGCTCAGACTGGAAAAGTGGTCCACCAGGGCGGCGATCGCATCTTCGATGCCCGGTATCGGGTCCATCAGGCCCATCTGTTCAGCCAGTCCGCAACGCATTCCGAGGGACGTCTTCGGCGTAGCCGCGCGAAACGCCGCCAGCGCCACCTCCGGCTCGCGTTTCGCGATGCGGTGAATCGCCCAATGTACATGGAGGAAAAGCCTGATATCTTCTGCAATCTCCAACAGCTCTTCCAGGATGCCCGGTCCCCCGATTTCGCCCAACAGCGCCGTTATCATGCACGCAGCCTTGTCGGTAAGCCCATCCGTTCCGCGTGCCCACTGCCGGAGCGCGGCGCGCAGCAGCGGTACGCACTCATCCGATTTCTCGATGATGCCGCGCACGGTGTCGAACGCGACCACCGAGGAAGCCGAACGTTGCAGGTCGTTCAGCAGAACATACGGGCTTAGCCGCTCGTCGATCGGCCCTGCATCGGACGATTTCTTCCTCGTAACCTCCAGAACCGTGGCCATGGTCTCGTAGGTCTCGGGATCGGAAGGGTCGCCGAACGGTGTGACTATCTCGCGGAATTGTTCGGCGACATGCTCAGGAATCTCCTCCATCATGGACAGCTTCCACACGCCGAGGTGGTGCAGGTCCGCTGCCAGCCCGTCTCCCTTGTGCCGTTCCATTCGGATCGAGGCGAGCGGGGTGTAGAAGTGGTATGAGCCGGGCCACAATTCCAGGGCCTTCCACATCAACGCTTCCGCCTGATCCAGGTCGCCGGACTCGTGCTGCTGCATGGCCAGGGTGCTGTAGGCCGGAGCGAAAGTGGGGTCGATCTTCAGCATCCGGCGCGCCAGGTCTGGCGCGTCGCAACCCGGCCGGCTCAAT
>Ga0335080_10000358_pt1 | contig 41590 bp, 42 predicted proteins | sample Lox_Sample_34_FD_206720 | JGI IMG/M metagenome (GOLD analysis project Ga0335080, IMG submission 206720) | Soil microbial communities from Loxahatchee National Wildlife Refuge, Florida, United States - Lox_Sample_3.4 | ecosystem: Environmental > Terrestrial > Soil > Wetlands | place: USA... | reverse complement strand
CAGCTATCCCGAAATACAACCTAACTTCCAGGCCTTCAATGAGTTACCATAATGTACATACAGTATTGTCACTACGCCCTTGACAGCCATGATATAGACAGCCCGCTTCCGTGCACCCTTCTGCTCTGCGCCCTCGCCAAGTCATTGCCAGCCAAGTACTTAGCCCGAGTGATATTTCTCTTCGAGAAATCATCGCGGCCATTTTCCCAAAAGCTAAGACATTGGAAATAAGGAGCTTATCTCGCAGGCGTTCTTCACTCCGCGCCCCCGAAAAAATATTTTTTGGCGAAATTTAAGCGAACCTGTGTGACGTCCGCAAAAACCCTGTGACGTACGAACATCTCTCTCGCCGCCTGCAGAAAACGACCCCATTTGTGCCCCGGCAGGGGCGAAAGAAACTCCTACTCCTCGGAGCGCTTCCCCAGCTTCGTCACCTTATCGAACCGGTGCATCTTGCCCACGCGCGTAATGCTCTTGCGCAGACGCTGATCGAGTTCGTCAAGCTCGCGGCTCAGCCCTTCCGGCAGACGGCTCCCGAACTTGGCGAAGTGCTCCCGAATCAGCGGAATCTCTTCGAGCCACCCGTCAATGTCGATGCTGAGGAGGTCGCGCATATCCTCCTCGCTCAAATTCAAGCCCTCGCAGTCGATATCTTTCGGCTGCGGCAGGAGCCCAATCGGCGTTTCGACGGCGTGGCCTGTGCCCTTGCAACGCTCGAAAATCCACTTCAGCACGCGGCTGTTCTCGCCGTAGCCGGGCCACAGAAACTTTCCCTCTTCGCTCCGGCGAAACCAGTTGACGTAATAGATTCGTGGAAGTTTTGCGCCTTCCCGCTCCCCCATCTTCAGGTAGTGGGCGAAGTAGTCGCCCATGTTGTAACCGCAGAAGGGAAGCATGGCCATGGGATCGCGGCGCAGCTGCCCGACCTGCCCGGCCGCCGCCGCCGTCGTCTCGCTGCTGGCGGTGGCTCCCAGAAACGTCCCATGCTGCCAGCTGAAAGACTCGGTCACCAGTGGAACCACGCTGGCCCGCCGTCCGCCGAACAGTATCGCGTCGATCGGCACGCCCTTGGGATCTTCCCACTCCGGCGCAATCACCGGGCATTGCCGCGCTGGCACGGTAAAGCGCGAATTGGGATGCGCTGCTTTGCGCATCGCATGCGGAGTCCAGGGCCGGCGCAGCCAGTCGAGAAGCTCCTCCGGCTTCTCGTCCGTCATGCCCTCCCACCAGATATCGCGGTCCGGAGTGATGGCGCAATTGGTGAAGATGGAATTCCTGGTCGCCGTGAGCATGGCGTTTCTGTTCGATTTCATGCTCGTGCCCGGAGCCACCCCAAAAAATCCATACTCCGGATTGATGGCGTAAAGGCGGCCGTCCGCACCAAACTTCATCCAGGCTATGTCGTCCCCCACGGTCTCGACTTTCCAGCCGGGGATGGTGGGAATCAGCATCGCAAGATTCGTTTTGCCGCAAGCCGACGGAAACGCGCCGGTGATGAACTTCGACTCCCCGGCGGGATTGGTCATCTTGAGAATGAGCATGTGCTCGGCGAGCCAGCCCTCATCGCGCGCCTGAACGGATGCGATGCGCAGGGCATGGCACTTCTTGCCGAGCAGGGCATTGCCGCCATAGCCCGAGCCGTAGGACCAGATTTCGCGGGTTTCGGGAAAATGGCAGATGTATTTTTCGTTCGCGTTGTTCGGCCATGCCGCATCTTGCTCATTCGCGGCAAGTGGCGCGCCCAGGGAGTGCAAGCCGCGCACGAACTCGCCGTTCGAGCCAAGAACATCCAGCACCCGCGTACCCACGCGCGCCATGATGTGCATGTTGGCGACGACATACGGTGAATCGGAGATTTCGACGCCGATGTTCGCGATCGGAGATCCGATCGGTCCCATGCTGTAAGGGATCACGTACATGGTTCGCCCGGCCATGGAGCCCGCAAAAAGCTTCCGCAAGCGCGCCTTCATGACGCCTGGATCTTCCCAATTATTGGTGGGACCGGCTTCTTCTCTGGTGCGGGCGCAAATGAATGTGCGCTCTTCGACGCGCGCGACGTCGGCCGGGCTGGAGCGGACCAGGATGCTGTTTGGGCGCTTCTCTTCGTTGAGCGGGATCGCCGTCCCGGCCAGGACCATGAGCCGGGTCATCGCCTGGTATTCGTCGTCGGAGCCGTCGCACCAGAACACGCGATCGGGCTTACAGAGCTGGGCCACTTCTTCAACCCAGGCTAAGAGAGCTTTGTGTTTCGCGCCGCCAGTCGCGTCGTTCATCGTTTCCGGATCTAAGATGTGAGTGGCCATAGAGTCCTTTCCCCGAAAGTGGGGAGAACGCCCGACTTCTCAATCCGCACCCGCCTGGAAAACAAGGCATTCGTGAGCAGAAAGCATGGCCAACGAAGGGGGTCAGCCCGTACCGAGCACAGACCTTTCATTGTCCCTCATTTTGAGAGCCGTTTCCAGCGATTCCCTCGTCGGGCGGGGCGACTGACCGTCCGGTATGGACGGTACCAGTCCAACCGGAAGTCGGAGATACCGTTCGATTATCCGCAAGATGCGAACGCTGCTATGTGCGCAGGATCACAGGCCATTGTGATGGCGCGCGAGCTCCTCCCCCAGGGCGGCGATCGCGTTCAGGTGCTGAATCGTCTCGGCCACCGTAAGGGAGTACATCTCGCGGCCCAGGCCTTCGCCCGACTCAAGGGCAGTTTTCAGAAAATGCCCGGCGATATCCATGGCGAGGGAGTCGGTGATTTGCCTGCCGGTACGATTCTTATATTCGACCCAAGCAGGGTGCGGCAATGCCACCCAAACAGGGCGGCCGTCGACCAGGAACTTGATATCGACGGCGTCGGCGTGGCGAGTCGCGATGGCCACGATCAGCGCCTGATAAAGGACGTGCACTTGTTTCTTGGTCCAGCGGTCGGTGGCAGTGAAGTCCGTGTACATAGGAAACGCAACCTGGAAAATGGTATGACTATCAACTATATCTCCCACGCGAAGCGCGAGCAAACGCCAGGCACTCTGCTGCACACGTTTAGGTTTCCTCTGTGTCCTCTGCGCCCTTCCCGGTCTTTTTTCGGGCTAAAGACCTTTTTGGTGTGGTCCGGCGCGCGAATCTTGCATCTTTGCTGTGCACCGTCTCATCTTAGAATCTGTTTCAGTTGCGGCAGGATCGCATTGTTCTGGGTGACGCGCATCTCATCCACCTGCTGAATTTCCAGCTCAAAGGACTCTTCATGCCGAAAGCAGCTCGCAGGATAGGCGCAAGTTTTGCATTTTTCGTTCTCACAACTCTATCTGCCCTCTCCCAAACCTCCGACTGGAAGATCGATCCCGCGCACTCGACGGCCCAATTTACCGTGCGCCACTACGGAATCTCGAACGTGTCGGGCATGTTTACCAAAGTGACCGGGAACGTTACGCTCAACGAGAAGGACATCACGCAGTCGCAGGTGGATGCTTCCATCGATGTCAACTCTGTCGATACGCACGTCGAGAACCGCGACAAGGATCTGAAGAGCCCCCACTTTTTCGAGGTCGAGAAATATCCGGCGATCGACTTCAAGGCCAAACGCATCGTGAAAAGCGGCGACAAACTCCAGGTGATTGGCGATCTGACCATGCATGGAACCACCCGTGAAGTCACACTCGATGGAGAAGGACCGACGCCTGAGGTGGTCGACCAGGGAGGCAACGCGCGGCGTGGATTCTCCGCCACGACCACCATTAACCGAAAAGATTTCAATTTGACCTACAACAACATGCTAAAGAGCGGCGAGGCCGTGGTTGGAGATACGGTGAAGATTCAGATCGACGTGGAACTAGTAAAAAAGAAGTAATGGGCCCGGATGCGCGACGCGAGAACTGGATCGGGAGAGTCATGGCACCATCGATCGCTCGTACGATTGCGCGCCCCGGTGTTCGGTATGATCCTTAAGTGGTGACTGGGGCCATTGCCGCAAACAAACTTCAACTCTTGCGCGCCCCGCAACTGGAGAAGCTGCCCTGGCTGGTGCATGCGTTCTCCACGCGGGCTGGCGGGTTCTCACGAGCCTATGGCGGGAACGCTCTCAATCTCGGATTTACCAAAGACGATTCACGCGCTGCAGTAGAGCGCAACCGTGAGCTATTCCTCAAAAAGCTGGGCGTTGCGGGCGGGCACAGAACCTGGCCGCTGGTGACTCTGCGGCAGGTCCATTCGGATTTAATTCATCGCGTCGACCGCTTGCCCGAGCAACTTCTGGTTGGCGACGGTCTGATCACGGATACTCGCGGGGTCCTGATCGCGGTGCAAGCGGCAGATTGCATTCCAGTCATTGTGGTGGACCGCAAGCGGCGCGCCGTCGGGGTGTTTCATGCAGGGTGGCGTGGAACCGTCAAGCGCATTGCGGAAAAAGGCGTGGGCGAGATGCGCAAGAACTTTGGAAGCGATCCGCGAAATATGCTCGCGGCGATCGGGCCGGGCATTCGGTCGTGCTGCTATGAAGTGGGCGAGGAAGTGCGGGGCCGATTCGAATCGCAATTTGCCTATGCCGCGAGTCTGTTTCGCGAGCTGAAGGAGTCGGACCCTGTGCGGGAGAAATATCCGTTGTTGTTCCTGACGGCCCGTGCCCCAGGCCACAGCGAGCTGCCGGTCAAATTGTTTCTCGATCTCGTCGAAGCGAATCGGCGGCAGCTGGTGGACGCCGGGGTGACGGAGAAAAATATTGACACGGCGGCTCCTTGCACGGCGTGTCATACGGACGCGTTATTCAGCTATCGGGGCGACAAGGGCGTTACGGGCAGGATGATGGGTGTCGCGGGGATTCGACCGAGCTAGCAGGTTAGAGGGCGGGCGAGAGAGCCCGTCCCTCCGCGCTGCGCTTCCTTATTAGCCGGCGTTATGCCAGATCAAAAACCAGCACCTCGGCGTCCTCAATTGCCTTGATCTGCAAGCTCTTTTCCTCGCTGACAGCGGCACCGTCTCCTTGGTGCAATCTCTGACCGTTGACTTCGACTTCCCCGTTGGCCACTTGCACCCAGGCAAAGCGCCGGTCGCCGAGTGAATGCTTCACTTCCTCTCCTGGCGATAGCAGAGTTGCGAACAGCTTTGCGTCCTGATTGATCTTCACCGAGCCCTCCGCTCCGTCGCGCGAGGCGATCAGCCGAAGTTGGCCGCGCTTTTCCGCCTCCGGAAACGTCTTCTGCTCGTAACCAGGTTCGTGGTCCTGCCGATCGGGCGTGATCCATATCTGCAGCATGTGCGTTCTTTCCGCCGGCGACGGATTGTATTCGCTGTGCCGGATGCCACGCCCCGCGCTCATGCGCTGGCCATCGCCGGGGAGGATCGCCGAGCCCGTTCCGAGGCTGTCCTTATGCTCGAGCCGGCCAGAGAGAACGTAGGTGATGATCTCCATATCGCGATGCGGATGCGTGGGAAAGCCGCTGCCCGGTGCGATCCAATCCTCATTGATAACTCGCAGAGAACGGAACCCCATCCACTTCTCGTCCCAGTAATCGCTGAAGCTGAAAGTGTGCTTCGTGTTCAGCCAGCCGTAGTCGCCGCCTCCGCGGTCGTTGCTGCGCCGGATCGTTACCATGGCTTCCTCCTCAAAACGTCGGTCGTAATAGATAGTCGTTATAACGAATAATGTTTAGATGCCGGAGGGCGCCTGGGGATTCAAGCGTGCCAGGGCGTCAAGGCACCGGGGGATTGAGCTCTGCGGTGTATTAACTGCTGTTTTGAAGAGGTCAGTCTTTCTTCTGTTTCTTGGCTGAGGTCTCAGCCTTTGGTTTGTCTTCCTTCTTCGTTTCCTTCGTGTCTTTGGCTCCCTTGGAGTCCTTGGCGCCGCTATCGCCGTCCGATGACGCGCTGCTGGGGGGCGAGGATTTTTTGGCGTAGTCGGTGACGTACCATCCCGAGCCCTTAAACTGCACCGCTGGAGCCGAGAGGAGTTGCTCGACTGGACCTCCGCATTCAGGACATTTCTTGACCGGCTTATCGGAGAACTTCTGGATCTGTTCGAAGCGGTGCTTGCACTTCCTGCATTCGTACTCGTAGAGGGGCATCGGTGAGGAGATTCTAGAGTTTGGGATTGAGTGGCGTCAATTTGAATGGAACCCGCGGGGCTTCTCTCGCGACACCCCAGGAAGCCTTCAGGCACGCGGTGCACAAGCCCGGGCGGAGAAATTTCGTGAGATCAGCGCTTCAGCAGATCGACCGGCTCGCGTACGTCAACTACCCGGAAATACCTTGCAAGCGCTGGATATTTTCTTGCCACGGCCTCGTACATCGCATACGCCACGTTGCGATAGGAGGCGTGGCCGGCGGGCGTGGTGCGCAGCTCAGAGATATAGACCGCTTCGGCGAAATCCATTTTGAAGAGCGTCCGTTTGCGGAAGGCGAGCGGAATGGCGTATTGCGCATTTTCCTGTGCTTCTGTTCCGCCCATGCCGGCGAGCTTGCTCACAGCGGCAACGGCCTGGTGCATCCAGCTCGCGTACTCGCGATGGATTCCTGCCGCCTCGATTTCCGGAGGAGCGTCGTAGCCGTGGGTGGTGGTGAAGTCCTGCATGATCTGAACGCACCGGCGATGGCGATGCATATCGCGGAAGCCCCCGATGTCCATGAGGATGTCGAAGCGAAACTGCTGGCCGGCCGAAAAGCTGCGCGGCAATTCGTCGTGCTTGCCGCGGTGGCGCAGCCCGAGATCAATAATTTCCCGCCGGCGGCCCTCCCCCGCGCCTTCGACGGCCGCGCGAATCTGGCGATAGGAATAATGACAATGGCCATAGAGGAGCGTCGTGGCCAGTTCGACCTCGAGCGGGTCAGCGTCGAGCAGATCGACGAGAGGCGCCGGATCGATCGCTGCGCCCTGCATCAGTTGGGCGGCAGCCTGTTGAAGCTCGCGGCGGGACTCAATCTCATACTGGTTCGGGTCGGCATACTTCACCAGCGTCGGCGCGATTCGAACTTCGTGCAGAAGTTCCCGTTCCGCTCGTGCGGCGACCTCCGCCGAGACCTCACGAATCTTCTCGACCAGGGCATGCAGCGACTCCTCGTTCGCGTTATAGGCCGAAGACGTCGCCGCTTTTTTCATCAGCGCGCCCAGTTCGCGCACTTCACGATGCGGCTGCGACAGCAGGTGAGCGACCTGGGTTTCGAGCGTGCGCGCGTTGACGATCTCCCCGAGCGAAGTATTCGTGGCGAGCGGCAACAGGTACCGCGAGATGTCAAAGGCACGGGCGCGCAGCGTGCGCTCATAGGGTTCGGGCTTCATGTCCTCGGGGCGCGGCGTATTGCGGGCGAGATATTCGAAGGCCTTCTGCGAGACGTTTTCGTAGCTCGCAAAAAGGGAAGCGATGGCCGCGTGATATACCGTCGCGGCCCCTTCCGCGTCGCTGAAGTCCGGCGTGTAGTACCCGCTCTTTTTGAAGTCCTGATAGCGCGTCGACCGCTCTTGGCCGTCCCAGCGCTGCTCGTCGGCAACAACGATGGCGGCGAGAATCGACAGGCGCTCGATGGCGAGCGCGACGTGTGCGAGGTCGGCGATCGAGCGATGCCCATACTGAAAATAGAACGTGTTAAGAAATTTCTCCGCCTTCTGGGTGGTGATCTCCTTGAGCGATTCCTTCATCGAAAGCGATGAGCGGGAATATTTCGCCATGGCGTAGGCCTGGATTTCAGGCTCGACGCCGTACACGGCGAAGACCTCAACCGCAGGTCCGTTGGCGGGAGTCGAAGTGGGCGACGGCAGCATGGGTTCGGCGGATATTACTTCAGACATGAGTGAAGAAATCTTAACTGTCCGATGAGCGCGGCGCAAACCTCTCGGTTGTTAAGCATGGTGGTCGCTACGCGCGGCCACTGCTTATTGTGGCGTTGCGGCTCCGGAGCGAGGAGGCGCCTTCGCCCCGATTGCGGGAGAAACGATCGCAGGTTGCCGAACAGTGGATGGAAGCAGCGGAATGGAATTCACGACGTTCGGCGCCGGCAGCATAGCGGGCGGCGGGAACTGGATGGCTACGGGCGCAGCGGCCCCCTGGCGCAGGATCACGATATCGACACGGCGGTTTGTGGAGCGCCCTTGCGCGGTCCGGTTGGAGGCGATCGGATGAAATTCTGCATAACCGGCTGCGCTCAACCGAGTTGGGCTGTAACCGTCGCGAACAATCAGCAGTCTCACGATTTCGGTCGCGCGTGAAGTGGAGAGCTCCCAGTTGGATGAGAACTGCGGGTTATGGATGGGAATGTTATCGGTGTGGCCCTCGACGCGGATGTAGCAGTCGCGCTGCTGGAGCAGGTTGGCAATGCGGTCGAACGTGCTCTGCGAAGTGGACTTCATTTGCGCCGATCCGCTTTCGAAAAATCCCGCCTCACGGAGGCTAATGACCAAGCCGTCGGGGTCGCGGCGCATCGCAATTTCATTGCGCCTAATTTCGGCTGCCAGAGTGTTTTCGAGAAGAGTTTGCAATTGCGCCAGGTCGCCATTCTCAATGCCGCCTCCGAGCGTGCCCTCAGGGTGTGAGGAAATTCGGGCCACGCTCGCATTGCGCTCCACATTTTCGATGGCTTGTACGGTGCTAAAAGGCATCGGTTCGCCCGCGTTCTGCGGAACCTTGGTCGTCGAAGCCTCGAATACTCCCATCTCCTGAAACGCCACCTGGATCGCCAGAGCCAGCCTCCCCACTTTTCTTTTGTCCACCTGCGACGACGCGTAGAGGACGACGAAGAAGGCAAAAAGCAGCGTGATGAAATCGGCATAGGAGACAAGCCATCGCTCATGATTGACGTGCGGCGCGTGTCGGCGGCGGCGGCTCATGCTTTGACGGCATCCCCATCCATCGATTCGCGCGCCTGCGTCAGGAAGCCTTGCAGTGTCGCCTCCAGCATTCGAGGGTTCATGCCTTCAAGAATGGAGATGACGCCTTCGAGGGTCATTTCGCGAATGATCTGTTCTTCGCGGATGCGAATGCGCAGCTTCCCAGCCACTGGCAAGAAGAACAGGTTCGCCAGGCCGACGCCATAAATGGTGGCGACGAATGCAACCGCGATGCCCCGTCCGACCTCGTCGATTTTGTCCAGGTGCTGCATCACCTGAATCAATCCGAGGACCGCGCCAATGATTCCGATGGTCGGCGAGAACCCCCCGGCCGACTCAAAAAGCTGAGGAATTTTTTCCTCTTGCTCTTCTTTATTATCGAGTTCGAGTTCCATGATCTTGCGGAGTTCGTTCGACTCGGTGCCATCGACGGCCAGCATCAGGGCGCGGCGCAGGAAAGGCTTCTCGATGGTGTCGATTTCCTTGTCGAGGGAGATGAGGCCTTCCCGGCGCGCCTTGTTGGCATAGGCGACCAGCAGTGTGATCTCTGCCTGCGCGTCATGCTCCGGTTGGACAAAAACGTGGGCGAGCCGCTTGGCGCTGGCGACCGCGATCGGCAAGGGATACTGAATCAGGATCGCACCCAGCGTGCCCCCGAACACAATCATTGCCGCCGTGGGCTGGAGAATCTGGCTTAAGTTGCCGCCCTCGAGCAACAATCCGAGGAGCAAGCCTCCGAGAGCCAGTAGCAGTCCGCCGAGGGTCGCCTTATCCATGAGGAGTCCTACTTCACCTCAGTGTTCTTGGGACTGACTTCAGCAGTGATGCTGTTGCTATCCGGAGACGGCGAGACAGCGGCACGGTTATCCCACCACAGCATGATTCCTTGCAGCACAGAACGGCGGAACTGGATGATGCGTTCGAGGACGTCCTGCGCATTCTCGCGAACCACGATCTTTTCGCCATTCACCAGCGTGATGACGGTATCCGGCGCCTGCTCGATGAACTTGATCAGGTCCGAGTTCAAGGTTAGAGGATGGTTGTTGAGCCGGGTCAGTTGAATCACGTATTACTCCGGAGAAACAGCGACCGATCGAGCGAATGAGGTCTTCATTCACAAACATCGGCGGGAGGAGGTGGACAGGGAGAAGTAATGGAAGGGTGGGCGATTACCCAGGGGCTAGACCACTTGTTACCTGTGAAAATAAAGCTCGACGGTGGCCAGCCGATGACCAGTATGAGACACAAGGTTCCGCAGGACAAAGGGAACGAGCTCCGGGAAGGTTGCGGGGACGGATCCAGCAACGGAACCATCCATACCCAAGAAGGAGCATATCTCAATGGCGCTAACCATTTTGAACAACATTGCTGCTTTGGCTGCGGAAAATCAGCTCAACATCACCAGCAATAGCCTGAATTCCACGCTGGAACAACTCTCGTCCGGGTCGCGCATCAACAGCGGCGCTGACGATCCTGCCGGCCTGGCCATCGCGAACGGCCTGGCGGCCAACATTGCCGCCCTGACGCAATCGGCGAGCAACGCGACGGATGGCGTTGGCGAACTGCAGGTGGCGGACGGCGCCCTGTCGCAAGTCACCACATTGCTGGATCGCGCCGTAACGCTGGCCACCGAGTCGGCGACGGGCACGGTCTCGGATTCGCAGCGCACCGCGCTGGACGCCGAATATCAGTCGATCAAAGCGGAAATCGATAGCATCGGTTCGACGACCAACTTCAACGGCGGGCAGGTATTCACGGCGAATACTCTGAACGTGTTCTTGAGCGATGGCAGTTCCTCGGGCAGCAGCACGATCGGCGTTTCGACCGGCCTGCTCTCCTCCAGCGGCCTGAATCTGGGCGGCGCGGTCGCAGCGACCGGAGTTCTGAATCAGACGCCGGGCGCCGCGGCGGTCTCTGCCACCGACACGTTGACCGGCGCCAACTTTACTCAGGGCGTCGCTGCCAGCGGCACGCTGACCTTCACCGCCAACGCCGTGGCCAACGACACGGTGACCATCGGAACCAAGACCTACACATTCGTCGCTGCCCTCAGCGGGGCGGCCAATGAGGTTCTGATTGGCGGCTCGACCGCACAGTCGATTCTGAATTTGCAGGCAGCCGTTAACGCTGCCCCGGGCGGCGCGGGAGTTGCTTATGGCGCCGGCACTGTGGCCAATACTTCGGCTTACGGCTCGGGCGTGACTGGCACAACGCTCACCGTGACCGCCAACGTGAACGGAACCGGGGGAAACGCCATCGCGACCACGGCGGCAGGCTCGGGCAATGCGACCTTCGGCGCAGCCGACCTGGCGGGCGGAGTCGCGGGGGCGACTGTCTCGATCGGCAGCCAGACCTACACCTTCGTGAGCGCGCTCAGCCATACTCTGACGGCGAATGAAGTGGTCTCCTCCAGCGAAGCGACGGGACTGGCCAACCTGGTCTCGGCTGTAAACGGAACCGGCGGCGCGGGATATAGCTCCAACACCGTGGCTAACTCGCAGGTCACGGCCGGACCCTCCACCGGCACGACAGTCCTTTTTACCGCCGATACCGCTGGCACCAGCGGCAACTTCATCACTACAGCAGCGACCGGGGCCGCCAAGGGGACCTGGTCAAGCGTGGACTTCGCAGGTGGCACCGCGGCGGGCACGCCTCCCTCTGCCGTCGCCGGCGACACCGTAACGGTTGGCACACAGACCTACCAGTTCGTCTCGTCGCTCGGGACTCCTCCGGCCAACGCGGTGCAGGTGCTGGTGGCCCCGACCGAAGAGGGCAGCCTACAAAATCTCGCCAACGCCATCAATGGCGGAAGCGGCGCCGGCATCAACTACATTTATGGATCCGGCGTAACGGCAAATACGGCGGCCAAGGCCGTGGCGGGGCAGTCCGCTGAGGGTCTGGGCACGCTCTCGCTGACGGCCCTCACCAAGGGAACAGCCGGCAACAGCATTGCACTGGCAACAACCGGATCGGGAGCAAATACTTTTGATGGCGCTCAGTTCCTGGCGGGTGGCACGGCCGGATCGATCAACGACCTGCTGACGCAGAACGACGCAACGGCGGCGCTGGCGCTGATCAACGATGCGGTAGCCACCGTGGCCGCCCTTCGCGGCAACATCGGTGCCACCGTCAACCGGCTGCAAAGCGCCTCGAACGTCATCACCAACCAGACGCAAAACCTGACCGCTGCCGAGAACGACGTAACCGCTGCGAACATTCCATCCGCAGTGGCCAATCTTTCTCAATTCTCGATTCTGGAACAGACCGGCATCTCGGCTCTGGCCCAGGCCAACCAACAGCAGCAGTTGATTCTGAAGCTGTTGCAGTAAGAGTTTTTGGGGCACAAGGGAGGCGGTTAACCAGCCGCCTCCTTTTGCCGTTTTAACAAGCCGGCGAAGGTATATGCCCAACGGTGACTTGAGCTTCATCTGTGGCTCCCTTTCGGGAACTCGGCCGGAAGAAAAACGCGGCTTGTCGGAATCTTGTTTCCTCAACCGCCGAATCGCCGAGGTTGTTATTGAATTGCACCAGGATATTGGGTCGGCACTGGAAAGATTAGAAACTTGAAATGCGGCTCGAAGAATCATCAAGCCGGCAGCCGAATGTGAAGGAGGGGAGCGATGGGGATTAGTTTTAACGCGACGAGCCTGTTGAGCGGAAACGGAATCAATGTCAGCGCGGTAGTCGAGGAACTGCAGGCGGCCGAGAACGGCCAGTTGACCGCCTGGAAAAACGATTTGACGACTCTCCAGAGCCAGGCCTCGGCCATGAGCAACATCAACAGCGCCCTGTCCAATCTTCAGGCTGCGGCCCAGCAATTCTCGGATCCGAATGGAATTCTGACGCAGCTGGCGACCACGTCATCGCTGCCCCTGGTCGTCTCGGCGACGGCGCACTCGGGCGCCACGCCTGGCAACTACAGCGTGGTGGTCAATACGCTGGCTTCGGCGGGGACGCTGTACACGGACTCGCTTGCCAATGCCAAGAGTTCGGTTTTGCCGTCAGGCCAGGCGAGCGCGGATCTCAAGGTGCAAATTGGCGGGACGAGCGGCACCACCGCCGACATCCAGATCACGCAGGGAAGCAATGACACGCTGACCACGCTCGCTTCCTCCATTAATACGGCCAGCGCCAAGAACAACTGGGGGATCACCGCCAGCGTCGTCACCGACGCAAGCGGATCGCGCCTGGCGATCTACAGCCAGACCACTGGGAGCACGGGCGCGCTGACCGTCACGAACAACACCACCAGCCTCGCGTTTGAGCCGCCGGTTGGAGGGACCGATGCCGAGGTAACAATCAATGGTGTCCCCTACGCGAGCACGACCAACACTCTGTCGGGTGCTGTTCCCGGGGTTACCTTCAACCTGACCAGCGCCGATCCGGCCACGCCCATAACGATAACCGTGGCGCCGGATACCAATGCCGTCAATAATGCGATCAACAACTTTATTGCCGAATACAACGCGGTCATCGACAGCATCAACTCCCAGTTCGCCATCAATCCCTCCACCAACAGCCAGGGGCCGCTCGGAGCCGATACCGATCTGCGCGTCCTGCAATCCAGCCTGCTCAACGACATCGCTTATGCGACGACGGATGCGACGTCCAAAAGCAGCGGCTTTTCGAATATAGGCGCCCTGGGCATCAGCATGAACGATAACGGGACACTCACCGTCGACCCCACGACGCTCGATGATGCGCTGACGTCAAACCCAGCCGAAGTGGCGAATTTCTTCACTAATTCCACCTCAACCGGCTTTGCCAACAACCTGAGCAATGACCTCAGGAACCTCACCGCGCCAAGCACCGGTGTTCTCAATTCCGACCTCGCTGCCAACCAGAATCAGCAGAACCACATCAACAAGGAAATCAGCAATTTTCAGACGCAATTGGCGGCGCAGGCGGCGGCCCTGACTCTGGAGTTCAACCAGGTCAATGCCAACCTGGAGCAGTATCCGTTCATCCTCCAGCAGGTCACGGCCGTCCTGGGGTCGATCGGTAGCGGCGGATTGACAAGCGGCACAAGTCCGAGCACCAACACAACGCCGACGTCCGGGACTCCTGGCGGCAGCAATAACCATAACGGCACCAGCGGTACGAGCAGTTCGAGCAGTTGATCGAAGGACACATGGTCATGAACATCAAGCAATCGTATCGGGAAGGCGCAGTACGAGGCGCTTCCCCTTTGCAGTTGGTGGTTCGGCTTTACGAGCAAGTTGTCGAAGACTTGCGGCAGGTTGGCGCCGCCATCGACCAGAAAGACATAGGGTTGCGTACCCAGCGCATCAATCACGCGATTCTGGTGATTGGGCATTTGCAATCGTCGCTCGACTTTGTGCGGGGCGCCAAGGTGGCCAGGGATCTCGAGCAATTTTATGGGTTCTTGCGCCAGAACCTGGTACAGCTGCAATTTCATCCATCCCAGGCGGCAGTCCGACGATTGATCACCGACATCATTGCGGTGCGTTCTTCCTGGGTCGAAGTGGAGAGGATCGAAAGTGCAAAAACGACGGTCCTGGAAGCGGCGCCGGCGCCGAGCTCGGCTGGAGATAACTCCCAAGCACCACCTGCACGCCTCGACTGGAAAGGATGATGCCTGCCGATAAGCTGGAAACCTTGTGCGAGGTGAACCGGCGGTTGCGGGCCGCATTAATCCGTCTTCAGCCGGAGCGATCGTCCTGCGCGAACATCCGTCCGCAGGACTTCTCGGCCATTCTCGACGAACTCTTGCGAGCTGCCGAATGCCTGCGCACGGTACCCGCTCCCGTGCAGGCAGCGGTTTTTGCGGAACAGGCGGCTGATTACCGCCGGAATCTCGAAAGTCTCAAGCGGTTTCTGCCCGCGCTCCAAGTCCGGTTGCTCGCCGAAAAATCACGCCTCGAGACCGCGCAAAGCCATGTCGCTTCCGCGGCGGAGTGGGCGGACGCGAACCAGAAAATACTCTGAAGTCCACAGTCGCGCGGCAACGCCGGCATGATTACCGCAGATAATCGAACAGAGTGTTGCCGGCAAACTTGCTGATGGCGGCGAGAGCGGCCTGGGTGTCGGTTTGAGCGGAAGACAGGTCGGTGGCCGCCACGCTCAGGTCGGCGGCGCCGAGTGAGTTCTGCTGCTCAGAGATCTGCAACTTGGCCGAATTCAGATAGGTCGTTTGCGACTGCACCTGAGCCAGTGCATTGCCGTAGAAAACCCCTTGCACAGAAAGGTAGTTGGCGGCCGAATCTACTTCATTGACCGCCGTATCCACGCCGGTGTTGGACCCAACCGCTACAATCAGGTCGTTGAGCGCTTGAAAGACGCTGTTGCCCTGTGCGGAAAACAGTTGTGAGCCGGGCTGGTTGATGGCGAGTTGATAACCGTTGCCCACCGCAACCTGATTCACGCCATCGTTGCCGTTGTAGGTTACGCCCGAGGGGTCGGTTCCGCTCACCGCGTAGGGTGCCGTTCCGATAATCGTGCCGGAGAAAAGGTAGTTTCCCTGGTACGAAGAGTTGGCGAGCGCAAGAACCTGGCTCTGAATGCCCTGGAGTTGCGCCACGATGGCGGCGCGGTCGGCGTCGGAGAGCGTGCCGTTGCCGCCTTCGACCCCCAGGCTGAGAGCTTGCCGCAACGCCGTTTGAACCGAGCTCAAGGTGGAATCGGCGGCGGAAAGCTGTCCGTTAATCGCGGAGAGATCGTGTAGAAAGCCTGCATTGAATGTCGCCTGGTCGTTATTGTCGACGAGCAAGGCCGCTGCCGATGGATCGTCCGAGGGCACGTTTACGCTTTTGCCCGTCGATATCTCGAGCGCAGCCTGCTGCGCCTTGAGTTCGGTCTGGTTGAGCGCGGCCAGCAGTTCGGGCATGGGGTACGGATTGACGCGCATGAATGTCTACCTCGCCATTCGAAATTCTATTCCATCGCTCTTACTGCATCGCCGACTCGATACCCAGGTTGACCGCGTCGGCGAGCAGGCCATTGATGGTTGTAATCACGCGCGCCGACGCCTGGTAGGCGGTCTGAAACTGCACGATGCTGGCCGCTTCTTCGTCGAGCGAAACGCCGGAGATGCTGCCGCGCTGATTCTGGAGCTGCTGAAGAATCTCTCCCGCTGCATCGGCGTCGGCCGAGGTGTCGGAAGTGGTGTTGCCCACCTGAAATACCAGATTCGAGTAAGCGTTGATGGGTGTCTGCCCGCCGGCGACTGGTTGTGTGGCCACAGCCAGCAGGTTTGTCAGGTTGCCATTGCTGCCGGCCGTGCCGTCGGAACTGGCCGCGATGAGCGAGGGATCAGTGATTCCAACCTGCAGCGTGGCTGCCGCTCCCGTACCGCCGGCCGGTGGCGGCGTGAAGATGTTCCCGCCTGCATGGCCGTTCAGATCGAAGCCCTGCGCATTCGCGGCGTTCACGGCATTGGCGAAACCCGTCGCCAGCTGGTCGAGCTGGTTGAGAATGCCGGGAATTTCCTGGTCGCGAACCTGCACCGTTCCTGCCAGGCTCCCGCCCGTCAGAGAAGACGTGATGTCCTGGTTGCCCGCGAAAATGTGGCTGTTGCCGTCTGAGCCCGTCTTAGTCGTCAAGGCGAAGCTCTGCGTGCCGGTGACCAGTGCCGTCCCGTTCGCGGTGGCCAGATTGATGCCGCCGTTTCCGGTCTGAATTACCTGCACGTCGACGAAGCCGGAGAGCTGCCGTATGAGATTGGTCTGCTGGTCGATAAGCGTCGAGGCGTCTTGGTGGGCGTTTTGCAGTTGGGCGATCTGCTGCCCAACGCTGGCGATCTCCGCGGTCAGGCTGTTCACCTCGTCGACCGATTGCTGCACGATGAGATTCAGATTTCCCTCCTGCGTCGTCAGACTGCTGGCCGTCGACCTGAAGTCGGTGGCCAGGTTGGTGGCGGCGGTTAACACTGACTGACGTAATTCGACGCTGGAAGGATCGGGCGATAGCTGCTCAAGGCTGTTGAAGAAGTTGCTGATGTCGGCGCCAATGCCGGAAGTCGAACCGGCGAAGTGGGTCTGCAATGTCTGCAATTGGGCAAGCTGGGCGTTCAGGCTGCTTTGCTGCTGCGTCGCCTGGTTGAGCTGGATCTCGAGGATCGGGTCGCGCAGGCTCTCGATCTTGTCGAGCACCACCCCCGTCCCCACGGTAAGCCCGCTGATGACAATGGGCGCGCCTGCCTCCGTTTCGACAACCTCGCGCGAGTATCCCTTCGTGTTCGCGTTGGCTACGTTGTTGGAGCTGGTTTCCATCTGCTGCTGGCTCACCGCCAGCCCGCTGATCGCGATCGACAGTGTGCCGAATAAGCCCGCCATGATTATTCTCCCGCCCGCAACCTGGCATCCCGCTCGACCCGGCTGGGCGAGTAGGTGCCCGCGCAACTGTCAACGACCCGCTGCAGGATTCCGAGACTGCGCTGCAGGTGACGCAGCAGCGACCAGTGCACGCGCGAGAGATAACGAATGCGCTGGCGAAGCGCCCGCCACTCGGCTTCGACTTGCTGAGCGCGTTCCGTGTCCGAGGAAGTCGTACCTTTCGCCCCCGGACGCTCTAGCTGGCGTGCCGCCTCGAACCGCAACTGATCCTCCAACCCGCTCCACTGGCGGCAAAGCTCCGCCTGATGCGCTGCGCCGCGCGCAATGGCCTCCGCATCGTTGCGGGCTAGCGCCAGCCGGCCGGCTTCCAGACTCGTCGCTAGCGTTCCCACGATGGCCAGGCGCTGTTCGAGAAGGTCCGAAAGTCCGGAAAGACGCTCGGGAAGCGAGTTGTCGGTATGGTTCATGCGCGCATTCTGTTCCTGGGGTGAGTTTGCTTGCCGGGTCATGCCAGGTCGTCCACTTCGTGTTTCGGAGCGTCGGGGACCGGCTCCTCTTCGGGATCGTTCTTTCCTGCCTCTCCGGCCGGCTCAGGCGCCGGCGGCCGTTTGCGCTGCCAGGCCCGGTCATGCTCCTGGCCGCGCTTTTCAATGACACGCAAAAGCCCGGGGTCGATCCCGTTCGTAATCAGCGGGTCCATAACTTCACCGCTAGCCTGCCAGGGGGCTGCCATAGGCCGACAGGATCGCGCCCGCAACGCGGGAGGCATCGACACTATAGGCGCCCGCGCTGATCGATTGCTGGAGCGACAAAACCTTGGCCTGGCGGATCTCAGGCGCCGCCAAGACCTGCGCCGACAGCGCCTGGACGCGCCCTGGATCAAACGACGACGAGAACTCGGCACTGTCTCCCGCTGTCCCGGCTGCCTCCTGCGGTCCGGCCGCTGCCGCCTCACGCAACCCGGCCTTTTGCGGACGGGTGTTTTCCGGCTGTTGCAGCCCGCTCGATGTAAGGTCAATTCTCATAAACAGCTCCAATCCCCGCCTGCACTATTAATCGGCAAATTCTTAGTTAACGTTAATTTATCCAGATCCCGTTAACCCGGAGTGGTGTTTCCGCTCGCGACGCAGTCCACCCTGTATCCAGATCGGCAAGAACCTACAAAACCTTAGCTTCCGACGACACCGCGCTACCCTTTGGTCATCCCGATTTCCCGGCGTCCGGCGCACCCGGCAAGTGGGCCAGAATCAGCCGCGCGATCCCGATGCCGCCATGTTCTGAAATCGCTTCGGCGAGCGCCCGCGTTCCCATCAGCCGGTAGTCGCCCGCGCCCGGCGTCGTGTCCCGATCCTCGGCATCGAAGCCGAAGCTCTTTTCGAGCGAGCCGAACAGCGAGGTCAGCAGCACAGACTCAAATTCGCGCGCCGCCTTTTCCGTCTTGCCCGCCGGCGCCGGCGCCGCCGCGAGCGCACCCACCGCACTGGAGAACGACAGATCCATCCGCTTACCTTTCTCCGCCGTCTGACAACCTCAGATCACCTCGAGGTCGGCGTCGAGCGCGCCCGCCGCCTTGATGGCTTGCAGGATCGAGATTACGTCGCGCGCACTCGCCCCCATGCGTTGCAACCCGCTGACCACCTCATCGATGCTTGCGCCCTCCGTGATCTCCAGCCGCTTGGCAGCGCTGTCCTTGGCCTGGACCTCAGTTTGGGGCACGATCTCGGTTTTGCCCTCGGAGCGCGGATTCGGCTGCGAGACCGCGTAGGTCGTCGAGATTTCAACCGAAAAGCCTCCGTGCAGAATCGAAACCGCGCCCAGCCGCACGTCTTTTCCCATCACGATGGTTCCGGTGCGCTCGTTAACCACGACGCGTGCGCGCCGATGCACGCTGATGACGAGGTTCTCGATCTTCGCCAGAATGGCCGTCAGGTTCTTGATTCCCGTGCTTTCGGGATTGACCTCCACCCGCCCGCCGTCGCGCGCGCTCGCCACCTCGCGCCCAAACTCGCGGTTGATGGAGTCGGAGATTTCCTTGGCCGTCGTAAAATCCGGGTCGCGCAGCAAAAGCGAAACCGGAGTCAGGCGGTTGAAATCAAACGCCAGACTGCGCTCGACCCGTCCACCGGACGGGATTCTTCCAATGGTTGGGTGATTCATCTGCTTGGCCGCGCCCGCGCCGCCCGCCGCAAAGCCTCCCACCGCCACCGGTCCCTGCGCGGCGGCATAGACTTGCCCGTCGGCGCCGTAGAGCGGCGTGAGGAGCAGCAGCCCGCCTTCGATGCTCTTGGCATCCCCGATCGAAGAGACCGTTACATCCATCACCGCTCCCGGGCGGGCAAAGGGGGGAAGATTGGCGGTTACAAACACGGCGGCGATATTATTCACGCGCGCCGTCGCCGGAGGAATCTGCGCGCCCATGCGCTGCATGATGTTGGCCAGGGTCTGGGTGGTAAAAATGGTCTGCTGGCTGTCGCCTGTGCGCGTCAGCCCGACCACCATGCCGTAGCCGATCAGCGCATTGTCGCGCACCCCTTCCACCGTGGTCAGGTCGCCGATCTTGACGGGCAGCGCGACCGGCGCGGCGGCGGCCGCATGGGTTAGCCCCTGATAACTCAGCAAAAGTAGAATGGCGGCGGCCAGCATATTCGTGTTTTCCAGAGACCGAAGTTAGAAATCAGAAATTGAAGATCTTCATCAGCGTGCGCACCAACAGATTCGGCGGCCGTACCCCGTTCGAGATCACGCCCTTGCCCTTGATCTCAAGTTCCAGATCGCCGATGGCGTTCGAAGCGACCATGTTGTCCGGCCCGATATCGCCCCGGCGCACCAGGCCGCGCAGCGTGACCGTCTGCCTCTCGTGGTTCATGTTGATGACGCGCTCGGCCTCGACCACCAGGTTCCCCCCAGCCAGCACCGCGACCACCCTGCCCGCCAGCGTCGTTGCCAGACTCGAACTGGAATCGGCCTGCCCTTTGCCCGCCAGAGTTTCGGCCGACTGCAGGCCGAGCAGGTTGGTTACCCCGCCGGTTTTGATCCGGCCCGGCAGCGAGTTGATTCCAGAACTGTCGCTGTAAGTGCGCGCGGTGGCCACGTCGGCCACGTTCGAAGACGTCAGACTGTGCGAGACCACGATCGTAATCAGGTCGCCGACCGCGGCCGCCTTGTAGTCGGTCGAGAGCGCGGCCAGCCGCCCGGCGTCGATCCAGCAGCTGCCGGTGGTCGGAACGGGCGCCGGCGCCTCCGCCTGCACCCGGGAGATGTATTGCGCCAGGCTGTTCTTTGCTTTCGAGTCGTTCTTCGAAGCGTGCAGCGTTCCCGCTGACCAGACGATCAGTAATCCTGCCACCATCCGCCTCACTGTCCGCAGCTTGTGACAGGCACGTTTGCTTCTTCTGCCCTGCGATTGCGTCACTTCGAACTTCATCAGGTTTGCTTTCCCGGCGTTTTTTCGCTCGCGTCGTCCATCTCATTCCGGCAATGCCTCGACCAGTGCCGGTCCCGCGACCCGGGCGCGGAAAATGCGCCCTTCCTCGCCCCGCACGCGGATGATTTCACCCCGTGCTCCCCGCTCCAGGCAGGTGACGGCCGCGCTCACGCGCAGGCCGCCCGCGCTCAAGACCGCGAGCGCGCGCTCTCCGGATCGTATGGTCGGTGGTTCGCGGGGCAAGGAACGGGATTGCCCGGGCGATGCCAGCCGGCAAGACGGCATTCCAGCCTGAGAGCGGCCCGGAAAATCGATCCCGAAAAAATCGCGCTCGCCCGAATCGCGCCGGAGATAAGCCAGAAATGGCAGACATGCGCCCGCTTCCCGGCACTCCATGCGAAGGCGCACGCGTTGCGAGTCCGCGTCCCAGCACATCGCCGACACATGCAACTCGCGCGCGCCGCGCGCCGGTACCGCCACCGGCAGCTCGATATTCACGATCCGCGGCAGTTGTTCTTCGCGCCACCCGCGCCCGCGTAGCTCGCCCGCCGCCGCCCGCCATACCTCGGACACGGTGACCGGAGAATAAGACCGCGCCGGCTCCTCGGCCGCCACTGCCAAACCCGCCGAGATGGCGATTGCGACCCAGCCCGGCGCGGAAGTCTTGATCGAGTTCGTGAGTCTTTTCAAGCAGATTCCCGTACTACCCGAAATCAGTGGCCCAGATTGTTAATCAGCTGGAACATTTGGTCGGCGGCCTGCACGACGCGCGAACTCGCTTCATAGGAGCGCTGCGCCACAATCATGTTGATGAACTCATCCACCACACTCACGTTGGACTGCTCGAGAAATCCTTGCTCGATCTGCCCCAGACCGTCGGACCCGCCGGGCGTTCCCACCACCGCGTCGCCCGAGGCGGTGGTGGCGAGCAGCAGGTTTCCGCCCGAATTGCTCAGACCTCCCGGGTTCGGAAACAGCGCCAGTTGTATGCTTCCCACCTGCTGGGCGGCCGTTTGGCCGGGAACGGTGACCGAAACCGTACCGTCGGCCGCGATCGTCACCGAGGTGGCGCTCTGCGGGATAGTGATCGCCGGCTGAATCGGATTGCCGTTCGCGGTGACGACATTGCCTTGCGCGTCGGTATGAAAACTGCCCGCGCGCGTGTAGGCGGTCTCGCCCGACGGCAGCAGCACCTGAAAGAAACCGTTGCCCTCGATCGCCAGATCCAATTGGTTGCCGGTGGCCGTCAGGTCACCCTGCAGCTGCAAAATCTCCGAGGACGAGGCGCGCGTGCCGAGTCCCACTTGCAGGCCGGCCGCCACGGTGGTCTGCTGCGACGCCGCCGCACCCGGCATGATGATGTTCTGGTAGATCAGATCCTGAAACTGCATCCGGCTGCTGCGAAATCCCGACGTGCTCGAGTTCGCCAGATTGTTGGCAATCGTGTCGAGATTGGTTTGCTGCGCCTGCATTCCGCTGGCGCCGGTGTAAAGCGCTCGAAGCATGACTCTCCTCCCGAACTTTCCCGCAGCCTCGTTGGCTGAATTTCTCCTTAGGCTTTCTCCCGAACGCGAGGCTCAGACTTTCGCCAACTCGCTGGCTGCGATGTGGTTGAATTCCGTGTCGAAGAGACTCATCGCACGCCCCAGCATTTCGAATTCACGCTGTACTCCGATCAGCGTCGTAACCGAGCCGATCGCATTCACGTTCGACGACTCCAGCGCCGCCTGCCGCAGCGCCGAATTGGCGGCGGGTTGTTCACTGCCCGCCGGCGCCGAGAGCAGAGTCCCGCCTTCTGATACCAGCCTCGTTCCGGCGGGAAAGTCAGCGAGCCGGATCTGGCCTGCGATCGTGCCATTCACCGACACGGTTCCATCCGGGCTGATCGTGACCTGTCCCGGCGGAACCTGAATCCTGCCCGTGGTTCCCTGCACGGCATCGCCCGCTGCCGTCATGAGTTCCCCACTGGCGGCGACCTGAAAACTGCCATTACGCGTGTAACGCGTGCCGCGTGGTGTATCGATCACGAAAAACCCTCGGCCTTCAATGCCCACGTCAAGCGGGTTCCCGGTCGTGGTCAGCGTGCCGGCAGTCAGGTCGAGTTGCGCACCCTCGAGCACGCCGTAGTTATTGGTGGCCAGCGTGAATGGGTTCGACACCGCCGGACGCGCCAGAGCCAGGAGCGACTGAAACGTCGTTTGCTGGCCGCGAAAGCCGGTGGTGTTGATGTTGGCCAGATTGTGTGCCGCCACTTCAAGTGCCTGGCCCTGCGCCTTCAATCCCGCCGCCGCCGCATAAAATCCACTGTCCACATGTGCTCCAATGGCAGGGATCGGTGCAAGCGAAGCGCCAAGCGACGAGCATTAGAGCTTTCACATGTGTCTTGCTGTCAATCGATTGGAGACCGCTACCAGAGTGAAGTGATTGGAGGAGTCTTAGAATCGGGAGAACCGGAAAATTCTGCCGTGCAAAACAGTTGGCGGAGCGGCAAAGAGTGCCGGAGGGCTGGTGTCCGGTCTCAGGTCTCGGATGTTCGGTCTCCGGCACACTCTTCAACGCCACATTCAAGGCGGCAGCATGCCGGCGTATGACAAGAACTTGGGTCCGGCAATCCGACCCCTGAAACCCGGGCCTCACTGTCAACTATGCAGCTGCAAGCACACCGTCACCGACGACTCTCCAAACATCATCGCAGTTTCCAGCTCCTCGCCATCCGCCAGCGAACGGAAGCTGTATTCTTCGCCCTTGATTACTGTGGGGACGCTCAACATGCACGCATGGTCCGCGCTCGACAACTTGTTCTTGAAGTTTCCCGCGATCATGTTGCAAATCTCTCCCAGTGCATCCGAGACCTGCTCTTCCGAATCGGCAATCTCAGGCCCGAGCATGCACTTGGCAATCTCACAGGCGGTTTTCTTGTTGCAGGAAATGGTCAGGATCCCGCACAGTCCCCCCGCGATACCGACCATCGCCGTAAATCCTCCCGGGGGCGTGCCTTCGCCCTTCGGCGCGGGCTTCACGCGGCTGCCCACCATGATCTCGAACACTTCCTCGATCGCCAGCTCGAGCACCGGCAGCCAGTTTTCCTCGTGCGAGCGCACCATCAGCGACGTGTCCGTGCTCATGATTTTTTCCCCACCACCGGCAGGACATGCTCTTTGACCTGATCGGGAGTGAACGGCTTACGGATGTATCCCTTGGCGCCTGCCGTGAGTGCCTGGATCACGTGGGTCTCGCTTCCCTCGGTCGTGATCATCACCACTGGAACTCCCTTGGCGTTATCCACCGAACCGAGCTGCTTAACGAACTCCAGGCCGTCCATCACCGGCATGTTGATGTCGCAGAGAATCAGATCAACCGACTCCTTGGCAAGAACCGCCAGCGCTTCCGCGCCGTTGCTCGCCTCAGAAACTTTGCTTAACTCAAGGCCCGCCTGGCGCAGCGAGCGTTCCACGATCTTGCGCATGACGGATGAGTCGTCGACGATCAAGGCCCGTATCTGGTCCATTGTTTTCACCGCCGCTAGGTTCGCGTTCGATTGCGAACCCGCGTTTCCTGTTTCCTTTTAATAAGGGTTCCATCGGCAGGTTGCACCTCTGCTTTAGTGGAGCTGGTTTTCGCGAGTACCCTTAGGTTCGCGCTCAACCGTGATGGACTCATGGGATCCGCATCGCCACCGGTCGCGCAAGACCCGCCCCAGATTAAAGATTCGTCATTGCATTCGGGTGCTCCTCCGGCACGTGTGCTTTGTCCCGGATTTACCGCTTCAAGCGCTCTTCAATCTATGTGCAGCATTCTGCATTCTGAAGGCACGTCAAACCTCTCGCGGGACCCCATTTCAGGAAGGAATTAAGCCACTAACTTATTGAATACAAAATGCTTAATAAATGTAGCCCTAATCGAATCCGGGCTTTACCATTTTGGTTCGGCAAATGCTCAATCATCTGGTAATGAAGAGGCCGCAAACCTTGGAACACTCCAATCGATTTTTCGACTTCTCACCTGTCGTTTCTTCCCCGGAAACGGCGCCCAATTGAGTTTCCTCTGATTCCCGCCCAACTCGCCTCTTTGAAAAGGGTGGCCCCAACCGGGGCCGCTTTTTTTTGTGCCTGAAAGTCCTGTACACTCGAATTTCCGCTACTTCCAAAAAATGAATTCTCCAAAAGCAGTCCCATTCGTCCTCTTTCTACTGATCCTCTGTTTGCCTTTCGTTTTCTGGAAAAGCGCCAACGCCGCCAAAGCTAAAAAAGATCCAAACCCGCCCGCGGCCAGCCGAGCCCATTCTGAGGCGCAGTTGCTTGCCACCGTCGAAAAGGAGTTGCGGCGCGGACAGACCGAACTGGCCAAACTCGATCCCGCCCCCTACTTCACTAGCTACAATGTCACCGACGCGGAAGAAATCGCGGTGATCGGCACCCAGGGGGGTGTTCTGTCCTCGACTCGCCAGCGCCAGCGCGTTGCCGACATCAGCATGCGGATCGGCAAAACAGATCTGGATAACACGCACGGACGCGACCGGAATTCGGGCATCACAAGCGGCGCACTCCCGGTCGAAGACGATCCCGACGCGATTGCCCGCACTTTGTGGCGCCTTACCTATGAGGAATACCGCAAAGCCAGCAAGGCCTATACCAACGCCAAGACCAAAACCGCCGTGCGCGCCAAGGACGAAGACGAATCCCCCGACTTCTCGGTAGAAAAGCCGTCCTCTTTTGTCGACCCCACCGCCCCTGCCCCCTTGCCCGACCAGAAGGCCTGGGAAGATTTGGCCCGGCGCTACTCGGCGGCCTTCCGCCACTATCAGGTACAGGAGTCGCTGGTATATTTGTTCGGCGCCCGCGACCGCAATTACCTGGTCTCTACGGAAGGCGCGAAGGTCGTCACCTCCGATGCGATTTTTCGCGTCGTGATCGAAGGCGAGGTGCTGGCTGACGATGGCATGCGCCTCGAACGCGCTGAGACCTTCCAGTCCACGGACCCATCCAAGTTGCCGTCGCAGTCCGAGATCGACGCCGCGGTTAAGAAAATAGCCGACGACTTGAACGCACTGCGCGTTGCCCCACTGGCCGAGCCTTTTAGCGGCCCGGCTCTGCTTTCCGGCAGGGCCGCTGCTGTCTTTTTTCATGAAGTGTTAGGGCATCGCGTGGAGGGCCAGCGCCAGAAAGGCCGCGAGGAAGGGCAGACCTTCACCAAGAAAGTAAATGAAAAAATACTCCCCGCCTTTCTCAGCGTGACCGACGATCCAACGCTTCGTGTTCTTGGCGGCACCGAACTGTCGGGCTATTACCGCTTCGATGACGAAGGGATTCCCGCCGAGCGGGTCGAGGTAGTCAAGGACGGCGTGCTTAAGAATTTTCTGATGGGACGGATGCCGGTCAAAAACTTCGGCAACTCCAACGGCCATGGCCGCGCCCAGTCGGGAAAAATGCCGGTCGGGCGCCAGGGCAATTTGATTGTGACCTCGTCCAACCGAGTCCCCGATGCACAACTACGAACCCGCTTCCTTGACGAAATCAAGAAGCAAGGCAAACCCTATGGGCTCTACTTCGAAGACATCCAGGGAGGCTTCACCCTCACGACGCGCGATCTTCCGCAGGCATTTCAGGTTCTGCCGGTGATGGTGTGGCGCGTGTACGCCGACGGGCGCCCCGATGAACTGGTGCGCGGCGTCGACATTGTCGGTACCCCGCTGACCGTCTTGAACGAGATCGAAGCCACCGGCGATACCACCAGCGTGTTCAACGGCATCTGCGGCGCAGAATCAGGCAGTGTGCCGGTATCGGCCGCCGCTCCCATGATTTTGTTCTCCGATATCGAAGTGCAAAAGCGAAAATACGGCGACACCCGCCCGCCGATTTTGCCCGCTCCGCCGGGCGCGGATGAAAAGGTCACCGGACAGAGGGCTGCGGACCAGAAAGGCGGGGCGCAATGACAGAAACTCCAGTCAAGCTGATGGGCTTCTCCATGCAACCGCGTGTATCCGGTGATTCAAGCCTTTCGCCAGCGCGCAAAATCGGCCTCGCCCTGTTGGCAATCTTCTCGGTCTTCCTGTGTTGCGCATCGGCGCGCGCCGCCCACCCCGATAATGTCCTCCTCCGCGCCATGAAAGAAGAAATGGAGCGGTCCAGGGCCAAACTAAAAATGGACAATGTCGCCGCGCCCTATTACATCGAATACCGCGTCACCGAGATGGAGGCCTTCGATGCCAGTGCCGTCTTCGGCGCGCTGCGCAGCCAGCAACGCGGCAGCGCCCGCTTCCTGCGCGTGGTGGTCCGCATCGGCGACTACAAGCAAGACAGCTACTTCGGCTCCGGCGAAGGCACAGTCGACATGGTTCCCTTGGATGACGATGTGTATGCCATTCGCCATCGCCTGTGGCTGGCGACTGATCGCGCCTACAAGGCGGCCGGCGAAGCGCTCTCAGCCAAGCAGTCGGCTCTAAAGCAACTGAAAGTCGACGAACCGGTCGACGACTTTGCGCCCGCCGCCCCCGTCCAATCGATCGAGCCGCTCGCGCAGCTTTCCACCGCCGACTTCACACCCTGGGTCCGCCTGATCGAAGAGGCGTCGGGGCTTTATCGCTCCGATACTAAACTTGAGCATTTTGAATCCGGCCTCCGTTTCCAGGCCGTGAACCGTTACTTCGTAAGCTCGGAAGGTACGGTCGCCTGCTCCGGGAGCGCGCAGTACGCGATTACCATTGGCGGTTCAACCCAGGCTGCCGACGGCATGCTGCTCCAGCGCTCTCACGAGGACGAGGCCAAGGACCTCGACGGCCTACCCTCGCGCGAAAAATTTCTAAGCACCACCGCCCGTATTCTGGAAACTCTCAAGCTCTTGCGCGAGGCCCCGGTCGTCGAAGAAGAATATCGCGGCCCCATCCTTTTCTCGAACGATGCCGCCGCCTCCGTCGTGACCGAGATGATCGAGCCCAACCTTCTCGGAAGAAAGCCGAAGCTCGGCGAAAACGCCCGCACTACCGGGCCCTGGTCAAGCAGCTACAAGATGCGAGTCCTCCCGGATTTCATCAACGTGGTCGACGATCCCACCGCCTCATCGTTCGTCAATCTGCCCCTGTTCGGCAATTACATACTCGATGATGAAGGCGTGAAAGGCGAACGCGTCCCGCTCGTCGAAAACGGGCAGCTTGTCTCCTATCTCACCGGGCGCGAACCAATTCGCGACTTTCCGGCTTCGAACGGACACGGCCGCGCATCCGCCACCGGTGGCCCCGGGCCGCATCCCGGCAATCTGATTCTCGAAACCACCGATCCCCGTCCCGATGTCGAGCTCAAGAAAAAATTGATCCAGCTCGCCCAAAAATACAACCTCCCCTACGGCATCTATGTGGAAACGCTTGGCCCACAACTGGAGCCGCGCCTCCTCTACCGCGTCTACACGAACGATGGTCACGAGGAGTTGGTGCGCGGCGCAGTCTTCGGCGACCTCGACGTGCGCTCGCTGCGCAACAACCTCATTGCCGCTGGAACCACGCCGGACGTCGAGAATCATTTGGAGCCGGTGCCCTTCAGCGTAGTCAGCCCGGCGCTCCTGTTCGACGAATTGCAGCTCAAGCGCACCCAGTCGAGCAAGTTGGGATTGCCGGAATTCGGTCCGCCGCCGCTCGGCGAAGTCACTGCTGGAAAGTAGCGAGGGCCAGCTCGCAGTTCTCAGTTCCCGGTTCTCAGTTCCCGGTTCTCAGTTCCCAGTCAGACCCTCGGATGTTCTGAGACTGGGAACTGAGAAGTGAGCACGGCTGTGCGATCATGATTGCGATTGTTTTAGCGAACGGATCGCTGGCACTGAGAGTGACATCTTCCCAATGAAAAGCAGCAATCTCCATCGAACAATTGCGCTCTTTCTTTTGTGTGTCCCCGCTTGTGTACCAATGTTTGGGCAGGCTCCGCCAAAAACTCCGCCCGCCTTTTCCTCCGAACTCCGCGCGGAATTGCAATCCATCCGCGACGCCGCCCTGCAAAGCGATTACGCATGGCAGCAGCTCGCGCACCTGACTGAAAACATCGGTCCGCGCCCCGCTGGTTCGCCGGGCGCACAGGCAGCGGTCGAGTATGTCGCCGATCAGCTAAGGAATCTTGGTCTCGAAGTTCATCTCGAGCCGGCGCTGGTTTCGCACTGGGTCCGCGGCGAAGAAAAAGCCGAGCTCATCGAATATCCCGGACAGCCGGGCAACACGTCGCAGCGCATCGTCCTTACTGCCCTCAGCGGAAGCTCGGCCACCGGCCCCGACGGGTTGAACGCCGAAGTCATCGTGGTGCACAGCTTCGAAGAGCTAGCCGCGATCGGCCGCGAAAAAGTCGCCGGCAAAATCGTTCTTTACAATGTGCCGTACGATGAGCGCAAAGCTCTTGCCGGATCGGCCTTCCAGGCCTATGGCGAGGCCGTTGTCTACCGCCTGGATGGCGCCACCAAAGCCGCTGCTCTCGGCGCGGTTGGCTCGCTCATCCGTTCTGTGGGTGGGGCGAACTTTCGTCTTCCGCACACCGGTCACAGCACGCCCTCTGGAATCCCCGACGCGGCCCTCGCCGCGGAAGATGCCGACCTCATCGACCATCTCGCCGCGGAGGGCCGCGTGCGCATGCACCTTACTCTCACTCCGCAGTCTTTCCCTAACGTCGAGAGCCACAACGTGGTCGCCGACCTGAAAGGCAGCGAGCACCCCGAGCAGATCGTGATCGTCAGCGGCCATCTCGATGCCTGGGACCTCGGCCGGGGCGCAATCGACGATGGCGCAGGCGTGGTCATGGCGATGGAGTCCGCCGAAGTCTTGCAGCGCCTCCACATTCGCCCGCGCCGCACCCTGCGGGTCATCGCGTGGATGGATGAGGAGAATGGCGGCGGCGGCAACGAAGCCTACGGGAAGGACCACGCCGCGGAGATGGCCCGGCACGTCGCAGCGATCGAAAGCGATGCGGGAGCCTCCCATCCCATCGGCTTTTATATGAAAATGTCTCCGGAAGCACTGGCGTCTTTGCGGCCCCTGGCCGACGTGCTCCGGCCAATCGGCGCCACCATCTTCCAGTCAGCCGAAGGCAGTCCCGGATCGGACATCGAACCTATGGTGAAAGCAGGCGTGCCCGGAATCGGCATCATTCAGGATGGCCGCCACTACTTCGACTACCATCACAGCGCCGCCGATACACTGGACAAGGTCGATCCGCAGGAATTAAAGGAAAACGCCGCCGCCATGGCCGTGCTGGCCTACGCCTTGGCAGCAACGCCCGACCCGCTCCCGAGAGATCAAAAGTAGGATTTGCGACCATTACAGATGGCAGAGGTCAGATCGTGGAAGTGAGATCAATCTCGCAACGGGCTCACCTCCGCGATTGAACCTTCAACGGCCAGTTGACGCCCCTTCCAATCGGCGCTTACCATATCCGTTTGGCTTCGTGCGAAATGAAGTTGCCGTGCGGAAAGAGTTTTGGCAGGCGCAATCATGGATAAGAAGAAATTAGATACTTTCAGAAAACGGCTGGAGACCCGGCAGCAGGAATTGCGTCACATGGTGACGCGTAATCAGAAGGATGGCCGCACTGCCGACGAAGAAGCCACCCAGGACGTGGCCGATCGCGCGGCAAGTTCCTACACCAAGGAATTCCTCTTCAGCCAGAGCAATAACGATCGCCAATTGCTCAACATGGTGGAAGGCGCGCTCGCCCGCATCCGCGAGGGCAGCTTCGGAGAATGTGTCTCCTGTGGCAAAGAAATCAATGCCAAGCGCCTCGAAGCCGTTCCCTGGACGCGCCACTGCATCGAGTGCCAGGAAAAGGCCGAAAAGGGCCTCCTCGAAGCCGCGCAGTAGCCGCGGACGTTGACAACAATTTTACAAATCACTGACCTGCGTCTGACAAGTCTTTTCCCTCACTTGGCTAGTATTTCCACGCGGTATTAAGGCTTCGGACCCTTCCGCCGTCCGAACCACCATCCAGATTTCCTCCAAAGGAGAGTTTATGTCTCAGTTGTTCCGCAGATCCCTTGTCTCCGTCGCGATCCTCGCGCTCATCCTCTCGTTTGCCGTCAGGACGGCGTTCGCGCAATACACGCTTACAACGTTCGTCAAGAATTCGGGCAAGCATGGTGACAAACAACTGATCAATCCGTGGGGTATGGCTTATGGGCCGAGCGATTACTTCTGGTTCAGCGACCAGGGAACCGGCCTTTCAACTCTCTACGATGGCAACGGCGTGAAACAAAGTCTCGTTGTCACCATTCCTCCTGCTTCCGGCACCGGCCTTGGCTCGCCGACCGGCATCGTCTACAACGGCGGCTCGCAGTTCCAGATCATGCATTGGACCTCAGCCTTCATGTTCGCGACGCTCGACGGCCTGATCTGCGGCTGGTCGCACTTCGAACCCAATAATGCTCTGATCGGCGTCAGCAATCCGGGCGCTGTCTACACCGGTCTCGCCATCAACAAAGCAAACACGATGGTTTACGCCTCCGATTTCGTGAACAACAGAATTGACGTCTACGACGGCACCTTCAAGTTCGTTAAGTCGTTTTCCGATCCCGCAATTCCCGCGGGCTACGCCGCTTTCAACGTCCAGGACATTGGCGGGCAGCTCTATGTCGCCTATGCTCTGCAGAACGGCAAGAAGGGTGGATACATCGACATCTTCACGGAAAGCGGAACGCTCGTGAAGACACTCGTTGCGAGCAGCAAGAAGCTCAACCAGCCGTGGGGATTCGCCATGGCGCCGGCTAACTTTGGCGTCTTCAGCAATGCGCTGCTGGTCAGCAACAATGTCAATGCCGGGACCATCGTCGCTTTCGACCCGAATACCGGCGCTTTCCTCGGCACCATCTCGACCTCGGCGGGCAAGGCGATCAAAGTCGGCGGCGTCTGGGGAATCGAGTTCGGCGGAGGCGATCCGGAGAACGGCAATACCAATTCCCTCTACTGGGTCGGCGGTCCGAAGAGCGACCAAGCTGGAGTTTACGGGGTGATCAACGCTGATTAGTTTCCTTCCAGGCGCTTTTCGCCGGAAGTCAAAATGCTCTCCTGATGTGTCGACTGTTGTCTTGATCACTAAGACCCTCCGCTCCCAGGGCGGAGGGTTTTTTATTGAGGCTTACATCAGGGGAGGCAGCGATATGCGGCGCCCATTGCTCCATTTTCTATGCTCCCCTAGAATAAAAAATTCGAGCACTCTCGCCTTCGGCTGTTAGCGAATCGTCGCGGTTCTTTGACTGAAAGCTGACGTCTGATTGCTGACAGCTGCCTCTCACCATGCCCATTCGTCTCTACAACACGCTTTCCGCCAAGATCGAAGATCTTACCCCGCTCGCCGACAACCAGATCCGTATGTACGCCTGCGGCCCCACCGTCTACGACTACGGCCACATCGGCAATTTCCGCACATTCATCGCCGTCGATCTCCTGTACCGTTTCCTGCTCCAGTCCGGCTTTGATGTCCGCTACGTAATGAACATCACCGACGTGGACGACAAAATCATCCGCAATGCCGCCCGGGATGGCGTGAGCGTACAGGATTACACCGCGAAATACGTGCAGGCCTTTCTCGAAGACTCGGCCACTCTTAACATTCAAAAGCCAACTCTGGTCCGCGCCACCGATCACATCCCGGAGATGGCCGGGTTCATCACGAAGCTCGTCGCAAAGGGCTTCGCCTATCGCACCGACGACGGCTCCTACTATTTCCGCATCGCTAAATTCCCCGAGTATGGCAAGCTCTCAAAAAAAGATTTCGCTGGGATGACCGATGGCGCCCGCGTCGACGTTGACGAATACGAAAAAGACAGCGCCCGCGACTTTGCCCTCTGGAAGGCTCCCAAACCAGGCGAAGCGTCATGGGAGACGTCAATCGGCCCCGGCCGGCCGGGCTGGCACATCGAGTGCTCCGTCATGTCGATGGAGCAGCTAGGCCCCAGCTTCGATCTCCACGCCGGGGGCGAGGACCTCATCTTCCCACATCACGAAAACGAGATCGCGCAATCCGAGTCGTTGACCGGCCAACAGTTCGCGCGGCACTGGTTTCATGCCCGCTTTTTGCTCGTCGAAGGCCAGAAGATGTCCAAGAGCCTCGGCAACTTTTTCACGTTGCGCGATCTGGTGCTCAAAGGCCACAAGCCGTCCTCGATCCGCTGGCTGCTTACGCAGGTGCCATACCGCAACCAGCTCAATTTCACCTTCGACGGCCTAAGCGCCGCGGCGAGTTCGGTCGAGAAGCTGCGCAACTTCCGCTTCCGCCTGACCAGTTCGCAATTCGCCACCGGATCGAATGCAGCCATTTCCCAACTGGCGAAGGAAACAACTGGGCGCATCACCGCCGCACTCAGTGACGACCTGAACACCGCCGAAGCGCAAGGCGCAATCTTCGACATGTTAAGAAAATCGAATACCGCGCTCGACGCTGGGGAAGTTCGCCAGGACGACGCCCAGGCCCTGTTAAAAACGCTCGATCACTTCGATGCCGTCTTCGCCGTTCTGAAAGACGACGATCAGCCGAAGATGAAAGCCATCCTGGATTGGGCGCGAGCGGCCGGCCGCGAAGACATCAGCCCGCTACTCGAAGAGATCGCGGGCTCGTCACAACTCAGCGACGATCAGGTAAGTCAAAAGCTGGCTGAAATGGAAGCCGCCAGAAAGTCGCGCAACTTTAAAACGAGCGACGCGTTGCGCGCTGAGCTCACAGGCGCTGGAATTATTGTGGAGAACACGAAGGATGGGGTGCGATGGAGGAGAAAGTAGACAGGAATTCCGACCAACGGGAGGAATCCGCAGTTTGCGGGCTGTATAACAAACCTCACGCGTGACATTCAAACTACGAAAATTGTCAGACTACAAAATTACGACATGCTCTCCCTCGAATCTCTGATTCACGAAGCTGAACGGGCTCACGGCCATCTCTGCGCCGGCCAAATCCTCGGGGTCCGCCTCGCGATGCTGGGCCTCGCCAAACTCGGCATCGATGATCCGCGCGGCAAAGACCGTAAACGACTCGTTACGTTTGTCGAAATTGATCGCTGCGCGACGGACGCGATCGGTGTTGTTACCGGATGCCGTCTGGGCAAGCGCGCTCTCAAATTCCGCGACTGGGGGAAGATGGCGGCGACGTTCGTCGATCTCGCCGCGCGGCTCGCGGACGATGGCGACAACTGGTATCGTGCCATCCGAGTGGCCGCCAAAGAATCCTCCAAGCAGCGCGCCCGCGAAATGCATCCCGAAATCGAAAACAAAAACCAGCAGCAGATGCTCGCCTACCGCGAACTCCCCGACGACGACTTATTTACGACGGAATGGGTGAAGGTAGAGTTAGTTCCCGAAGAGTTCCCCGGCTACAAATCTGACCGCATCGTCTGCTCAGCATGCGGTGAAGGCATCAACTTCCATCGCGAACTCCACCGCGATGGGCGAATCCTTTGTCGTTGCTGCGCGGGAGAGCAATACTACCAACCTATTTGACACATGCGAACACCGTGCCTACTCACCACGTGTAGTGCGCGGTATAAGTCACCACCTTCTCTTCGTCCGGCGCGATTTTTACTGGGAACTCGATCGTGTGGCTGTCGATCTTTCTGTACTCATCCGACTTCATCGCGATCTCCCAGTTCTCGCCGCGATACAGGTGCTCGACCACCCGCACCTCGACCGGCTCTTTTTTGTGATTGCGCACTTTGACCTCGAATGATTCGCGCGCGGTCTGCCGGTTGCCGTCGATGAAGTAATCGACGCGGCGGCGCTCTCCGGTCAGGTCGAAAGCGTTGCCGGTATAAATACGCACCATCTCGTCTTTCGGTGTGTGGTCCATCGTGTTCTCGCCGGTAAACTCGACCTGGCCGTCGTCGTTGTGGCGGTAGAAGCGCACGCGCCCCTGCGGCAGCGGCATGCCGAGGTGGTTCGCCTCGGAGTTGCGGAATTCGCGCATGGCCCACACCTTCGGATTCGACTCTGTGCCGTAGGAGTGGTCGTTCCGGAAGTTGTCCCAGTTCCAACCGTAGTAACGGCTCGGGTCGATGCGGGCGCCGTCGTAAATGTAAATCTGCCGAGTAGTCACGCTGGCCGCACGGATGAATTCGACCTGTTTGGTCTCGCGATCGCGCAAGGTCGTGCGCCGATCCAGCGTGTAGAGATGGTATTCATCAAACGCTTTCTCGCTCACCTGTGGACCCATCGCTCCGTTCACCGCCATATCCGCGGCCTTCACCATATATGCGCGCGACTCGGGCCGCTGAATCTTGTTGACATCGCCTGCCATCAGCTTGATGCGGGCGTCCGAAAACGTCTTGCCGCTCTGATTGTCCATCGTCACCCAGCCAACAATGTCGACCACGTCGCCCTTCTCGGGAGCCACGATGTTGTAGTCGGCCTGCCAGCTCAGACCACCAGTGACGTAGGAGAATTCCGCGGGAAACTTTCCGGGCTTATCCGTTGCCAGAATCCATTCCAGCCGCGGATGCAGAATGGTGTCCGCGGTAAGATCGGGAAAGACCGGCGTTCCCGGCAACCCGAAGCGAAGCTGTCCGTCGACCTCGATAATCGGCTGCTCAGAAGCCGCTGTCATCTGCGCCTGGTAATACTGTTCGCCGTAACGGTTCATCGCGTTATAGTGCGGCGCATAACCGCTGCGGATGATCTTGCCTTTGACGATTGCGCCTCCTGGAATCTGAAAGGCGATCGTGCGTCCCTCATATAGAGAGAGCAAGGAGGCCTCATTCACTGGGTCGGCGCGATAGTTCTGCTCCAGCACGCGGAGCATGCGCTTTCCGGAGAGGTCGCGAAGAATAACCGAATCGGGTTCAAGGTGAAAGGTGATGTCATTGACCGTTGCCTGATTCTCGCCGGCAGCCAATTCCAGCGGAACTTCCTGGCGCACTACCGCGAAGCTCTGGTTATAGATGGTGAGTGAAGGTTGCGCAGTCGCGGGCGAAGATAACGGTGAACCTGGATATGGACCAGAATGTGCAGGTTGGGAGTTCGATTGGCCGGATGGTTGCGCCAGCGTGCTGGCAAGTAACAGCAAAACACAGACGAAGCGAGCGTGCATAGAGCTACACTCCTCGTGCAGGATTGTGAGACCGTTCAAGTCTCTCGGCGGCGCAAGCCGGAAGGGAGTTGCGTGCGTCGCACAAACAGACTGTCTGGAGGAACGGCGGGAACGAGGATTCTTGCACGCGGTGACGCGCTTCCAACCCCCAAATTTGGCTGCTAAGGGACTGGTTCAAGCAAGAATGTTACGAAGGAACGTTACGGAAGTTCCCTCGACGACTCGAAGGCCGCGGCAACGCGCAGCAGCGTCGCCTCGTCGAAATGCCGGCCGAAAATCTGCAACCCGATCGGCAGCCCTTCGCGACTCTTGCCGCACGGAAGCGAAATCCCTGGAATCCCGGCCAAATTCGCGGTCACTGTGTAGACGTCCGCAAGATACATTGCCAGTGGATCATCCATTTTCTCGCCGAGTTTGAAGGCGGGTGTCGGCGCGGTGGGAGCGGCAATGACGTCCACTTTTGTGAACGCCTCGTCGAAGTCCCGCGCCAGCAGCGTGCGCACTTTTTGCGCCTTCAAATAATAGGCATCGTAATAGCCCGCGCTCAGCGCATAGGTTCCGAGCATGATGCGGCGCTTCACTTCCATGCCGAAGCCGCCGTCGCGCGTCTGGCGATACATCTCGGAGAGCGTGCGCGCGCCACGGGCGCGAAAGCCGTAGCGCACGCCGTCATAGCGGGCAAGATTGGCGGAAGCCTCGGCGGTCGCGACGATATAGTAAGCGGGAATTGCATACTCGGTGTGCGGAAGGCTAACCGGAACAATTTCGCAACCGAGGTCCGCGAGCTTCTGGATTGCCGCTTCGACTGCGGCTCTAACTTCCGCGCCGAGCCCGGAACCGAAATATTCCTTCGCGACGCCGATTCGCAGCCCGCGAACCGGCTTTTCCAAATCCGTCACGTAATCCGGCACCGGAACATCCGCCGAAGTAGAGTCCATCGGATCGCGGCCGGCGATCGTTTGCAGCACAAGGGCCGCATCTTTCACCGTGTTCGCAAATGGTCCAATGTGATCGAGCGAAGAAGCGAATGCAATCAGCCCATACCGCGACACGCGACCATACGTAGGCTTCAGCCCAACGACACCGCAAAACGAGGCCGGCTGCCGAATCGATCCGCCGGTGTCGGAACCGAGTGTTGCAACCGCCATGCCGGCGGCAACCGCCGCGGCCGATCCACCTGACGATCCTCCTGGCACGCGAGTCTTATCGCGCGGATTGCGCACGGGATGGTAAGCCGAGTTCTCAGTCGAGGAGCCCATGGCGAACTCGTCGCAGTTGAGCTTGCCGAGGATGACTGCGCCAGCGGCTTCGAGCCGTGCGACGGCTGTGCAGTCGTAAGGCGGGACGAAATTGTCGAGGATTCTTGAAGCTGCGGTGGTGCGCACGCCGCGCGTGACCATGACGTCTTTGATGGCAACCGGCACTCCGGCGAGCGCTGGGAGCGGCTTTCCTTCCGCCGCGATCTTGTCGATGCGAGCTGCCTGCGCGAAAGCGCGGTCCTCACACAGAGTCAGGAACGCGCCGATCTCCGCATCGTCCTTCTTGATTCGCGCGTAAAACTCCTCGGCGCAGGCCGCAGCGGTGGTTCGGCGCTCGGCAATTGCGCTGCGAACGCTTTCGATGTGGGACGCTTTCGGCGCGGTGCTGGCCGTCATCGGGTCATCTCTCAATCACCTTCGGCACCACAAAGAACGTCCCATCGGTCTCGGGCGCATTCTTGACAGCGTCTTCGTGGGGCAGCGACTTGCGCAATCCTTCCTTCACGTCGTCGCGGGTTGCGTAGGCAAAGCGGTCGCTTCCTGGGCGCGAAGCATTCTCGGGCGCTTCGACTCCATAGCGGTCCGCGACTTGAGCCATGGGCTCGATGCGGCTTGTGTCGAGCTGGTTCAGGCGGTCGATATATTCCAGGATCGAATTCAGGTCGTGCAACATCCGGACTCGCTCATTCGGCGTGAGCTCCAGATTGGCCAACTCCGCGACATAGGTGACGTCTTTCTCGGTAATTTTCATCGGTAGATCAGCGTCCTTTGTTCAGTCACGGACAAAAAGCATAAATCACAGAGTACACAGAGGCGCACAAAGGAAAGGCGCCGTTTGCTCAGCTTGCTTTTGCGGGTTCGCTTGCCACAGGCGGTATGTCGTTCGTCTGTGCCGCCGCAGCGGCCTTTTCGCGCTTCTTCCGCATCTTCCGCAAATGGGCCGCCGAATACATGCTGCCGCGGCACTTCTTTGCGCCGCAATAACAGGGAGCGTCGTCTTCTCCGTCGTAAAGGCAGTAGTCGTAGGTCAGTTCCTCGCCGGGCTCGATGTCGCGCAGCGCGATGATCCACATCTTGCCCGCGATCTGATCGGTCTCGCAGTTCGGCTTGCAGGAGTGATTGACGAACGCGGCCACGCCGAAGCCATCAATGATGCGCTTGCCGCCATCAAGCCCGAAGAGATAGGTGTTGGGAAAAGGGTCATAAAGCTGGTCCGCCTCTTCGTAGGTCAAGCGTTCGCCAACGTACTCGACGACCAGGGTTCCCTTGCGGATGCGCTTGTTCGTGTAGCAGCCAAAGGAATGGATCGCCGATTTGCGGATTTCGAGACTCATGGGCTGAGAACTATCTTTAGCACAAAATCGGCTCTCAGCCATCAGCTATCAGCTCTCAGTTTAGCCCGCGCAGGATTTTACCGACGGCTGAGGGCTGACGGTTGACGGGCGCTCTGCTAACATTTTTCCCGGAGAAACCTTATGGCCCACAATCATCCGCCCCGCTTTCTGAAGATTGTTGACGACGCGCGCAGCCGAGTTCGAGAAACCACGGTGGATGAGGTCAAGAAGCGCATGGATCGCGGCGACAAGTTTGTGCTGGTTGATGTGCGCGAGGATCGCGAGTTCGACGCCGACCACCTTCCCGGCGCCGTGCACCTGGGCAAGGGCGTCATTGAGCGCGACATCGAAGGCAAGTACCCTGACGCTAAGACTGAACTGGTGCTTTATTGCGGCGGCGGATTCCGCTCCGCTATGGCCGCCGATAATCTGCAGAAGATGGGCTATACGAACGTGATTTCCATGGACGGCGGGATTCGCGAATGGCGGGAGAAGGCGTATCCGCTGGAGAAGGGGAAGTAGCGGCCCCGGCTTTGGGTCTACGGCTGACCGCTTGCCGCTGACCGCTCACGCCTCAGTGCTTACGGCTTACCGCTTAGGGGCCGAAAATCGGCGAGATCCTGAGGCTGCCCGAGTTCTCGGCTTAGTAACCAGAAAAATAATTTTGGGTACCCCCCCTCCCCCTGTTGAGTTTCTGCTAGTTCATTGAAAATCGGGCTCTTTAGACCTCTCCTGTCTACTTTCGTAGGCATTTGAGCGGGAAATTCGAAGCAATTTTCGGCGAATTTCGTCGAATATTTTTCGTTTATCAAAGAGTTAACAAGCCTCCGGGTGGAGACACCCGCGCCCTGGAGCGGACGCACGCTTGGTGCGTGGTCGAGCAGAGATATTGTGACGCAGGTTGTGGGTGAATGTCGGTGAGGGTGGTCACCGGAGATTTGTGAGGTTTTTCACCGCCGAGACTCCGAGAGGAGCGAGTATTCCAGCCTCGCTGGCGGGATGGTCGGCAACTTGAGGCCCCATTTGGGATCGTAACCGGAATTTTTCGCCAAGTGACCTGCTAGACTTGCGGTGCTGCCCGAGACAAAATGCCTACTTTTGCCTCACTTCTGAAACCGCCATACATTTTCTTGATGCTCGGTATCGCCTCAATTTCTGCGGCTGTGGCGTTCACCTGGATGGGTAAAGTGTGGGTCCGGGCCAACGGGTGGGTCTACCGCACAAAAGAGCCGAAGTGGTTTTGGTGGGAAGTTGCAATTGATTATTTTATAGGTGTTTTTTTCATTGGATACTTCTTGTACCGTGTGACCTAACTCCTCAGTGATTCACCCTCCTGCGAAGGGATCAGAAGAGCGGTGTGAATGCGCAGTGCTTCCATCTGTTTTGTCAGATCGTCACCTGCTTGCGCGTGCGACATGGTGACAAGCGATCGACCCATCGGAATATTTGCGACAGTAAGTCGGACGCGCACCGGAACACCTCATAGGTGTCGAAGTGAGCAGCAGGCAAGAATAGATGACGAAATGGGTGACCGCTCTGCGTTTCTTCTGTTCGCCTTTTTTGGGTGAATGAGCGCTATCGGGATTTTACGCAAGCCACGGAAGGGGAGTACTATTCAACGCCATACAAGGGGGGACAATGAATCGAGAAACGGCGTTGAAGGTTGTATTAGTGCTGGTGGGATTGATTTTTTTGCTGGGCGTTTACCCGCTGATGATGGTTCTGTGGCCAAGCGGGTGGAGATGGCAGCCTAATCAGCCGGAATACGAGCAGATGATCCTTGGCGTGTATGCCACCCTCGGCATTTTCCTGCTGCTCGCATCGCGTAACCCGTCGGCAAATCGCAGCCTGATCGCCTTCACGGCATGGTCAAGCCTCGTGCACGCTGCGATTATGGCGGTGCAAGCATTCGGTAATGCTAGCGAACACGGGCATCTGTTAGGCGACATACCAGCGCTTGTCATAGTCGGCGTTGCGCTGATCGCACTCGCGCCAACCAAGCAATCGGCAAAGAGCGGGCATTAATGGTGAATGAGTGTAATCGGGATCTTAAGCCCATTGCTCTATTCGCGGGGTTCCGATGTTGGCTTCAAAACCTTGTAGGAGATTACCGATACAAGAATCCAGATCGGCACCGCTAGGAAGAGCAATACCCCTATCATGCCATCACGCGATCCTCCTAACCTCGCCCCGCCGAATAAAAACAACATTGCGGCCATAAGTCCCGCCACCGCACTAGTGACTAGCCGTGAGTACCAGTGTGTGAACCTCATGAATTCGCGATATCCGATGACAAGGATGTCCATGGCTCGCATCGTTTTCCCTCACACGTTGCCGCCTACCGCTCAAATTTCTCAACGCAGTGTACCTGAGAGGGGCGATTGTTGACGAAAACAGGCGCTAGCACTCATGGAACCGTTAGCGACCTGCCCAACTGGGCATTTGCCCTCCATTGCATCCTCTCTCCATCTCTGAAAAAATAAGGCCCATCGGGGAATTCCATTTATGGCTCAAATCGGAAGCTTTGCGCTTCTGCTGGCCCTTGGCCTTGCTGTGTATTCGTTCGGCGCGGGCCTGCTGTCGCTGTTCGGGCGTGATGCGGCTTCGGCTCGCCTCGGAGAAACCGCTCGCCGAGCCGGCATTGCGACCTTCATCATTGTTCTGCTCGCGTCCTTCGTTCTGGTCTCGGCGGCGTTCAACGACGACTTTTCGATCGCCTACATTTATCACCATTCGAACCGCGACCTCCCCGCTCCTTACAAGTTTGCCGTGCTGTGGTCGGGACAGGAAGGCTCGCTGCTCTTCTGGTCGTTGCTGCTCGGCGGCTATGGATTCGTGCTTCGGCTGCGCCATCGGACCGACCAGCGGCTTTTCGCTTACGCCTCCGTCATCATCGCCGCCGTTCAGGTCTTCTTCTTAGCGATTCTCAACTTCGCGGCACATCCGTTCGCCATTGAGCAAGGCCGCATTCCGCCGGATGGCACCGGCCTCAATCCGCTGCTGCAATATCCCGAGATGGTTATCCATCCGCCGATGCTCTATCTTGGATACGTCGGCTTTACCATCCCGTTCGCCTTTGCGCTCGGCGCGCTGATCATGCAGTACCCCGGCGAAAAGTGGATTCACATCACGCGCCGCTGGACGATGGTGACGTGGTGCTTCCTGACCATCGGCGTTTTCCTGGGCGCGCACTGGGCCTACGCGGTCCTCGGCTGGGGAGGTTACTGGGGTTGGGACCCGGTGGAAAACGCGTCGCTGATGCCGTGGCTGACGGGCACGGCATTTCTGCATTCGGTGATGATGCAGGAGAAGCGCGGAATGCTGAAGGTCTGGAACATGGCGCTGGTCTTCGCGACGTTCCTGCTCTCGATGCTGGGCACGTTCCTTACGCGCTCGGGCGTGATCAGTTCCGTACATGCCTTCGCGCAATCGTCGATTGGAACCTGGTTC
>Ga0335080_10000357_pt1 | contig 41635 bp, 32 predicted proteins | sample Lox_Sample_34_FD_206720 | JGI IMG/M metagenome (GOLD analysis project Ga0335080, IMG submission 206720) | Soil microbial communities from Loxahatchee National Wildlife Refuge, Florida, United States - Lox_Sample_3.4 | ecosystem: Environmental > Terrestrial > Soil > Wetlands | place: USA... | reverse complement strand
GCAGGATTCCGACCATCAGGTTAGCCTCAACCAGTTTCGCGGCCAGGTCGTGATCTTGAATTTCTGGGCGACGTGGTGCCCGCCGTGCGAACAAGAGCTGCCGTCGCTGATGGACATGCAGAACCGGTTGCGCGGACGCGGTGTTACAGTGCTGGGCGTCAGTATCGACGTGGATGGCGACGCTTATCACCGCTTCCTCAAAGAGCGCAACGTGAATTTTGTAACCGTGCGTGACCCGGACCAGAAAGTGGCGAACTTATATGGCACCTCCATGTGGCCGGAGAGCTATGTCATCGACCGGCAGGGAGTACTCCGACGCAAAATTGTTGGACCGATCAACTGGAATTCGCCAGACGTGATGCAGTTCCTGAATCAGTTGTAAGCAGCGTGGAAAGTGGCCGTCGACGGTCGTTCAGCGAAGCTCGGCTGTCTGGGAGTATTTACCGGTTACTATGCGAAATTGGCGGCTCGATGCTACAGTCGGGTTGGACGGGCATCACGGTAAGCGGGACTCCGCAGTCATCCCCGGTGCCCTCTGTGATGTGTCTTTTCAATAAATGCGCGCCTTCGCCCAAGCCGACCGTTTTGTGAGCGAACTGCAATCTCGCAAAATGCGTCCGGTCTACGTATTCGTCGGCGATGAAGCCTTTTTTCGCAAACGTTTTCGGGACGCTATTCTCGAACATCTTGTTCCAGCCGATCTGCGCGATTTCAGCCTGTTTGAGTTTGACCTGGCGGAAAGCGATCTCGCCGAAGTGCTCGATCGCGCGCGCACGCCGTCGCTGATGGCCCCCTTTCAAGTTTTCTTCGTGCGCGGCGTGAAGAATCTTTTCGGACGCGGGTCGAACGAGGAAAAACTGACTGCTATCGAGGAGTACTGCAAGAACCCAAATCCCGACGCCTTGCTCATTTTCGTGGCCGACCACGTCAGCATTCCTGCCGACGTCCGCAAGATGGAGATGCAGGACAAGGACCGCTATCAGCGCATCCGCGACACCATGGGCCAGTATTGCGGGATTGTGGAATTGGCGCGTGTGGAAGAAGGCGAAGCAGTTCGCTGGATCACAGACTACTGCGTGAGCCGCACCGTGAAGATCGAGACCGACGGCGCGCGCGAGCTAGTGGACGCGCTTGGCGGCGACATGATGATGATCTCCAACGAACTGGAGAAGCTGATTCTCTATGTTGGGGAAAAGAAGCGCATCACGCTCGGCGATGTCGAGACCATGGTTCTGGCAGCCAAACAGCGATCTCTCTACGAGTTGACCGATGCGATCTCGAGCAAAGACCGCGTACGGGCGCTGGAGGTGCTCGACGCGATCCTGGCTTCTGGTGAGGGCGAAGAGGCGGCGATCGGACATATCTATATGCTGGCGAAAACCTTTCGCCAGATGATGATTATTCTGGAGCGAAACGTGCGCGACCAGCGGATGCTCTGGGCTGCACTGTGGCAGGGATTCCGCGTACCTCCGTTTGCCGCTGACGACATCATCAAACAGGCGCGCCGCTACAAGAACCGCCGCGAGCTTACCCGCGCCATCCGCCTGATTGCGAAAGCCGACCTCGCACTCCGCTCCAATCCGGTGAGCAAACGGATGGTGCTGGAACGCCTTGTCATCAATCTGACCAGCGAACCCGAACTCGCAACTCCCGGATGGATGCAGGAACAACTGCCGGTATAAAAGTCCCGTCCATCTTGATCTGCGGATGGACGGGATGGCCTTCCACTCACTCCCTTCTAATTCGGGCTTACAATTCGGGCGCTCTGAGCATTTCGCAGGTCACGGCGTTGTTCCAATCCACGAACGCGCCCTGCGGATTGTCGCGCCACGCCCACACGTGCAGTTCGAAGAATGGATCGAGGCCGAAGCGATTCGGGGAACCGACGAACTGGAAATCCTGGCCGTCGAGGGAGGGGGGAACGTTGTTGTTATTCGCAAGCCAAGTGGCTGCGTCTACGATGTATTCCACTCCAACCAGTCTGCGCGCATTGCCCACTGGTTCGTAGATCAGGGCCTCGGGATACTCCTTCTCAATCTTGCCATCCATTACCAAATCACCGTTAACGTAGTGAATGCCCATGGCGCCGTGGTCCGGACCGGTCACGCATCCAAATGCTGGCCCATATCCCGCGGGACCGGCGTTGTTGACATCGAGGAATTTGCGCGTGGCCTTGCGAACGTCTTCTACCAGTTGAGGTGGTGCACTTTGATGTGCGTGAGTTGCGTCTTGCGCGAATAACGGTGCCAACGTGAGGGCGCCCCAGACCACCGCCAAATTCACGAATCCCGCCGCCCAAGTGTGAACTGCTTTTGTCATAGAAATCTCCTCAAGATTGAACTAGTTTTTGTCGCAGGGATAGCTGCGGGGGAACTTTTACAGTCGCTCTGCCTTGACAGAAACAGGCACGCCCCTGGTGAGCGAATCAAAGACAGGCGAGTGTCCGGTTCCCAGTTGCACGATTTCCTGCAATTGTTCGTCGGGAACATCAGCCTTAATTTTGAGCGCACCCGGATCCCCTGATATCCGTTGCGAATGTTGGGATCGAGATCCAGGAACCCGTGCAGGTCAATGTCGCCCTCGAACGACGACTCGACGGCTTCGATCTGAATTCCACGGGCGGCTGCATGATAGACCATCGAGGTCGTCAGACAAGCTGCCAGGGAATGGAGCAAGTACTCGACTGGATTAGCCGCCGAATCCTCGCCCAGCAGTACGGGCGGTTCATCGGCATGGAGAACGAACGACGTTTGTCTTGAGATTTCCTGCCCGGCGCCATGAAACGCACTGACACCTGAGCGATTCCGGCTGCCGCCCTCCCACCGGTTTTCAATGCGGAATACGAACTTCGCAATACTCGGGGCGGTCTTGATCGCGTGGACCGTTGTAAAAAGATTGTCAACATTTACACCGTTGACCAGGGTTGGAACCCTTTCTGCGGTTACCATATTTTCACTCCCCCTTTTATTTGCTTCTCGAATCACCCTTGCATTCGATGACTAAAAAGTACTGACAAAAGCAACTTGTCACAAGATGGCAGATATGACATTGTAGATAGGTATTTACGCCATATGATTTTGAGATGAGGTGCGGGATTTCATGATTGATGTCACGGTTCTGCTGCTCGACCAGACGTTCGCATCTACGGCAGTCGGTCCAATGGAAGTTTTTCGCCATGCCGGGTTGCTGTGGAACCACCTGACGGGAAAACCGCAAAAGCCGCGCTTTCAGGTAAAGATGGCCTCGGCCGACGGTGGTCCGGTTCAGTGTGACGGCCCGATTCGAATAGAGCCGATGGCTTCGATCCACGACATCCGCAAGACCGATCTCATCTTCGTGCCGACCACGGGCCTAAGCATCGATGATGTTGTGGAGCGAAACGCACCTGTGGTGCCCTGGCTCAAGCGATGGCACAGACGCGGCGCCGCCATCGCGGGTGTCTGTTCGGGTGTGGGCCTGATCGCCGCGGCCGGCATGCTGGATGGCAAGCGCGCCACCACGCATTGGGCGCTGGCCGAGCGATTTCGCGCAAAATATCCAAAGGTGAAGTGGATGCCCGAGTTGATGGTGACCGAGGACCATGGCTTTTATTGCGGAGGAGGTGTCCACGCCGCGCTCGATCTGACCCTCTATCTGATCGAGAAGTTCTGCGGTCACGAGGTGGCCATGGAGAGTGCCAAGGCGTTGCTGATCGAGACGCCGCGGGCATGGCAGGCTGGTTTCGCTGTGGTCCCTCTTAAAACCGAGCACAACGATGAAGCGATATCAGTCGCGCAGGATTGGCTGCACGATAATTTTCATCACACCTTTCCATTGGAGGCCCCGGCGCACGAGGCTGGAATGAGCCTGCGCAATTTTGTGCGCCGCTTCAAACAGGCGACCGGGGATAGTCCTCTAATCTATTTGCAGAAGTTACGGATCGCAGCCGCGAAGCGTTTACTGGAGAGCAATCACCGGTCCATGCAGGAGATCAGTGACGCGGTAGGCTATCAGGATGTCGCATTCTTCCGCGCGCTGTTTCAGCGGCACACCGGCGTCTCGCCCAGTGCGTATCGGGAGAGATTCGGAGTCTAGCTCTCGTTCGACCGGCATAAATCAACAAGGGATGGAGGAATGGTGGATATCAGATCATTGCAGAAGCCGCTCAAAGAGCAGTATCGGCGCGAACCGGCCAGTTCACGGATCACATTGACCGCGAAAGGCAGCGAGACGAAGACGCCATTATCTTGCTCTGTCGACATCGGGCGAGCCATCTACGAGGCTGAAGCGCACAAGGGAGCGGGCGGGACAGGCACGGCAGCGTGTTCGGGCGATCTTCTCTTGGGCGCCCTGGCCGCTTGTGCTCAACTCACATGCCAACTCGTCGCCACAGCAATGGGTGTACCCACGCGCCGCATTGAAGTTACGGTGAACGGCGATATGGACCTGCAGGGCACATTAGGGCTGTCAAAAGAGGTCCCGGTGGGGTTTCAGGCCGTTCAAGTGAAATTCGATGTGGATGCACCTGATGCGACGCAGGATCAACTCCGCGCACTGCACGAGAAGACGGAGCAATACTGCGTCGTGCTGCAAACGCTGCTACATCCACCTAAAATTGAATCTGTTTGGAATTCGCAGCACTGATCAGAAGCGCGGAATAATTGGCGGTGACGGTGGTTGACATCCCTGCCTATCTTGAGCGGATTGCCTACTCGGGCGCCACGAAACGTGACTCGGCTACGCTTCGCGCGATCCATCGCGCTCATCTGTTCACGGTGCCCTTCGAGAATCTCGATATTGCTCTCGGACGCAAGATCGTGACGGATGAAAGCAAAATCCTGAACAAGATCATTGCGCGGAGGCGTGGCGGATTCTGCTACGAACTCAATGGCGGGTTCGCAGCATTGCTGCGCGAACTTGGTTTCCAGGTGACCCTGCTCTCGGCTCGCGTAGCCAGACCGAATGACAGCGAGGGACCGGAGTTCGATCATCTGGCGCTGCGCATCAATCTCGAGGAATCGTGGCTGGTCGACGTCGGCTTCGGCGAATCATTCCTGGAACCTCTTCACCTCGAAGCCGAGACAGAACAAGTGGATCCGGCCGGCACCTTTCGACTGGTTCAGGATGCAGACCGCTGGCACGTGCAACGGGCTGAGCCAGACAGTGGATGGAAGGCGCAGTACTCCTTCTCAATGCAGTCCCGGCAGCTCGAGGAGTTCGCCGCCATGTGTCACTACCACCAAACCTCGCCAGAGTCCCACTTCACCCAGAACAGCATCTGCTCGCGCGCCACTCCTGAGGGACGAATCACACTCTCAGGTATGAAGTTGATTGTGACGGCGCACGGCCAGCGGAAGGAAAGAACTCTTGCATCTCAGGAGGAATGGACTGCGACTCTCCGGGAGGAATTTGGAATTCGACTCTAAATACATGCTCTTATGTGAGTCGGGTCACAGCGCCATGGATCGCCGGGATTGAAGATGTCCGGGAAAGGACACCTATGCGCGGCGACAGGATAGTCATTGACCAACTAAATGCGGCCCTTAACGCCGAACTCACAGCCGTTGTGCAGTATATGACCCAATCGGAGATGTGCCAGGGCTGGGGATATAAGCGGATTGGCGATCTTACAAAGGCGCGGGCGATCGAAGAGATGAGACATGCAGAAGGCCTCATCGAACGCATCATCTTTCTTGAGGGCATGCCCACGGCGGATGTCACTCTGAAGCCTCAGTTCGGCAGCGGCGTCCAGGAGCAGATGGAAATTAACCTGAAAGACGAAACCGACGCTGTGCAACAGTACAACGCTGCCGCGAAGGTTTGCACTGACGCTGGAGACGAAGGATCGAAGAGTCTGTTCGATCATATGATCGGCGACGAAGAACGCCACGCCGATTTTCTAGAGGCCCAGCTGACGGCGATCAAACAAATGGGCATTGCGAATTATCTCGCTCAGCAGCTGGGCAGCGCGAAGTAATGACGCACACCTAGCCGCCATCGCATCTGTGGGGCTACAACGACTCACTTCGCCGCTGACGGAGCATAGCCTGTCCAGACGTACTCAAGCGCTTCTGGGAGGGTCTGCCGTAATACCGCTCGATCTACGTGCACAGCCTTGCGGGCAAAGACGAACTGATAGTGATATCCCTTGGCCGCGAGCACCTTGGCCATGTTCTCGTTGGCGAGAACCCAATCATGCATGTTGTCGTGCATAACGTTGGGATTGAAAAGATCGCGGTCGCCGACTTCCATCCAGATACGAACCGGTTTGGCCGTGGTGTTGGGGATCAGATGTTCATGGAATTCCCACGCGCCGTGTGGGGTCTGCAGTGAAGGCGGCCACTGCTGGTTCACGAAAGTTCCTGAGTAAGCCAGTACACGGTGATACCACTCAGGGTGATACCAGGCCATGATGAGGGCGCAAGCCCCGCCAGAGCTGTAACCCATGGTCGCCCTGCCGTCAGGATTTTTTGTGAGCTTCACATGCGCTTTGGTCTCGACCAACGGCAGAACCTCATTCTCCACAAACTCTGCGTAGGTGCCCGACATGGTGTCGTACTCCAGGCCACGTTCGCTTCCTTGCGCATCTCCTCCACCGTTGCCGATTGAAATGGCAATCATGACTGGAATTTTGCTTTCAGCGATTAATGCGTCGAGGGCGGAGAAGAGGACACGATCGGGCCCGTCAGCACCCACGATGAATGGAGCTAGGGTTCCCGGAACATACCGCTTCGGTACGTAAACAGCTACTTTGCGAGTGTACGGAGCAGGGTGGCTGGTGGTGACGATCAGCTTTGCGGGATCAGAAGGATCAGGTGTTCCGAATGTGTTTGGCTGGCGTGCGATACCAGGATAGATCTTGCTGTCGGTGGAGTTCATCGTGAACTCGATGACTGTTCCATGTGGGGTGGCCTCCATCGAGGACAGCCCGGGGGCCGGAGAGTGGGTTGGACCAATAACAAAATTTCCGTCAGCACTTGCCGGGGGAATGGCTCCGTCGGGCAACTCTTTCGCGGTCACGTAGCCCGGGCTGTGTGGGTCGCGCGTAGGCGGGTCGGGGCGTTGAGCCAATGCCCCGGGCAACATGAGTAGCAGGCAGCTTGCTGCAATTCTAGCTCGCGGAATAAAGGTAATCATCAGCGTGTGCAATGGTAGTTCGTTCAACGCGATCGCTCCCAATAATTCTGGGATTGACCGCAGGCTACGCCAACATTGCCGCCATTGGTACGGGGCTGGATTCGCGCCCGATCACTACAATGCCGGATTCGGTTACGTGCCAACCACGCGCACGGTCCGCCTCGAGGTCGTAGCCCACCTCGGCGTTCTCCGGGATGCGCACATTCTTGTCAAGGATGGCACGCTGCAATTTGGCATGCCGCCCGATGTCGCAATTGTCCATGATCACGCAGCCTTCTACCTGCGCACCGGTATGTACGCGCACGGCGCGCCCCAAAACCGATTTCCGGACCCGGCCGCCGGAGAGAATGCATCCGCCCGAGACGATGGAATCAAGGGCTTCGCCTCGGCGGCCTTCTTGATCGAATACGAACTTGGCGGGCGGATCAGGATAGCTCGTGCTGCGGACAGGCCACTCGCGGTTGTAGAGGTTCAGTTCCGGTTTGACGTGATTCAGATCCATATTGGCTTCGTAATACGCGTCAATAGTACCGACGTCGCGCCAGTAGGGAATCGAGTCTTCCGCCTCGCCTGGTATTCGGTTCGTCTCGAAGTTGTAGGCATACATAGGAGCGTTTCCGGCGAGCTTGGGCAGGATGTCCCGACCGAAATCGTGGTTACTGTCCGGGTCGTTGGCGTCTTCTTTTAGCAGATCGAGCAGTGTTTGTTTCGAGAAGATGTAATTGCCCATTGAGGCGTAGACCCGGTTGGAATCGCCGGGCATGGTGGGCGCGTCGGGATTTTTCTCGTGAAATCCCATGATCCGCCCATCGTCTGAGGCTTCGATGACTCCAAACTCCACCGCGTGGTGGCGCGGCACCGGAATGGCGGCAACGGTGACTTCCGCATGCTTGGTCATGTGGAAATCAGTCATGCTGGCGATATTCATGCGGTAGATATGATCCGCGCCGAAGATCGCCACCAGATGGGGATCGGACTGTTCGATCAGATTAATGTTCTGAAAGATCGCATCCGCGGTTCCCTGATACCAGGACTCTTTCTCAGAACGCATCTGCGCGGGAACGTTGGTGATGAAATTACTCTTCAACATCCCGCCAAATTGCCATCCCTCGCTCAGATGCTGCAGCAGCGACTGGCTGCGAAACTGAGTGAGGACATAAATGGAGTAGATACCGGAGTTGACGAAATTGCTGAGGACAAAATCGATGATGCGGTATTTGCCGCCAAAGGGGACGGCGGGCTTGGCGCGCTCTCGCGTCAGCGGATACAGACGGGTGCCTTTTCCTCCGGCGAGCACAATTCCCAGAACACGAAGACGCGAGGTGGCTTGTAAATCAGCGCTGTGTGGTGCAGGACCCCCATGGTTAGCCAAGCAGCCCTCCCTTGCAATTCCGGCAAGATGTTATCAGAGCTCTCAGATGGTTTCGATAGAACGGAACGCGTATCGAAAAAACTAAATCCTCAGGAAAATCTTTCGACGGTACATCCAAAACAGGATGGTCCAGAAGACGAGGAGCACCCCGAACCCCTGCACGACAGGTTGAAACGTTGGCCCGACTCCACCCAGCAGCCAGCCCAAATGACATTCAATCGCCAGGTAAAAGAAGACACCCATCGTCCAACTCATAACGTAAATGGCGATCGAATTCATTCCGATGACAATCAAAGGAAACGCCCAGCGCCGCCATCCCTTCCAGTCGACGAGCGCATAGAAACCGGCAAGCATCAAGATCACGAGGCCGCCGCTGTACAGCGTGTAGGAGGATGTCCATATCCGCTTCACGATTGGGCAGATGCCGGCCCATTGGCAGATTAAACCGAGCAGCACCAATCCGACGCCTGCGATCACAAGTCCACGGAGCTTCGCGTCTTTCGACTTGCTGCTCCTAAGCCATTCACCCGTCAGCAGGCCCAGAATCATCGTCGCCAGGGTTGGAATGAAACTGAGTGTGGACCAGCCGCCTTCGTTGTAGACGAACGGCTGCTCACGGGGAAAACGATTCAGGAACCATACGTCGAATGCCCATGACAAGTTGGAGTTCTTATTGAAGTGCGACAGGAAGCCGGTGTAGTTGTGCTCCCAGTTGGGCGGAACGCCTACACGGGCATAGTCGAAATTCGGACCGGGCGCTGGATACAGAGCAAACGCTCCCCAAAAGGCGATCAGGATCACCAATGCCACAATCACTTGCGTTCGTACCCGGGTGAAGGCAAGCAGGAACAGGAACACGTATCCCAGCCCAATCTGCGTCAGTGTGTCTTCGAAGGTGAAGTACGTTTGCTGATGGGAAATCGACCGGAGGAAAATTCCCAAAACCATGAGCAATATCGCCCGCCACACCGCGTGCCGGAATAACTGCCAGAAGGTTTGTCCTTTGGCTTTCCGGCTGGCAATGGAAAAGGGCATCGCCGCACCCACCAGGAATGAAAACCCGGGCTGGATCAGGTCGTGAAGCGAGCAGCCTTGCCAGGGCACGTGGTCGGTATTGAACGCGATGAAGCTCCATATCGCGCTGTGGGGAAACGATTGCGCAGTTTGCGGAAGGTGCAAATATTCGTCCAGCATAAGCGCCATCACCGTTCCCCGGAACACATCCAGAGACACGAGTCGGCCGGTGGTCTCCGGTGTGGCGGTGGGTTCCTTGACGACCAGCGCTGCCTGTGGGCTTTCCAGCTGAGCAGTCCCCATAGATGCTCCTTACGTGAAAACACTTGGAGGCCTAACTTCCAAAGCAGAAGTCGTTGAACCTATGACGCAAATCCTAGGTCTGAACGCGCCTTCCAGTGACTGCGAGTGAAATCAGGAAACTTCTGTGGAGTCCCGTTCGCTGCTACCGACGCCTCGCTCAGAGGGGTGGGCGCACTCCACGCTGCTGCGTCGTAAACGTCGATGTCGGGAGGCAGTCCGCGCTTGAGGCACTCCATCAACCGGAAATTCATGATGTAGTCCATGCCCCCGTGGCCGCCCGTCTTGCGCGCCATCTCTCCGTTGTTCTTCCAGAGCGGATGCTCGTACTTTTCCTTGAACGCGTCCAGCGTTTGCCAATCCTCATCCTTCTGGCCATCGATGAAAATCCGGGAAGGATAGTCAGCGAACGCTCCCTTCGCCCCCTGAATCAGGTTGAGCCGGCTGTAGGGTCTCGGATTGACGACGTCGTGCTGCAGCAAAATCGAGCGGCCGTTCGCTGTCCTGATGATGCTGGTATTCATATCGCCGCAAATGTACTTTTCCGCGCGCTTCGGATCGCCTTCTGGGAACTTGGATTTCACATAAGCGCTTAAAGAGGCTTCCTTCGAGCTGACCGAGACCATGTAGTCAAAGCGATCGCCGCGATGAATATCCATGTAGTGCGCCACCGGGCCGAGTCCGTGCGTCGGGTACAGATTGCCATTGCGCTGCATGTGGGGGAAACGACGCCACAAGCCCTCGCCCTCATTCGCGGTCACGATGCCACGCAGGTCGTGCAGGTAAGCTGCTTCGCCATGCGTGATATCACCGAAGACCCCATCCCGCACCATCTGAAGCACCATCATCTCGGAAGACCCGTAGCAGCAGTTCTCCAGAATTACGCAGTGCTTGCGCGTAGCCTCGGAAGTATTCACCAGATCCCAGCATTCCTGCAAGGTGGTTGCGGCCGGCACTTCGACTGCCGCGTGCTTGCCATTCTTCATGACGTCGACGGCCATGGGCACATGCCAGTTCCACGGGGTCGCGATGTACACAATGTCCAGCTCCAGTTGATTCAGGTTCTTGAAGTCGTGGTCACCCTTGGTAAAGCCGATAGGCTTGGGCTGGCCGGCATCGGTGACCATCTTCTGCGCGTGCTCAACCTTTTCCGGCACCAGATCGCAGATGGCTTTGAAGTCAACGCCATCGACGGTCAGGAGATCCCTTAGCAGGCTTGTACCGCGTCCGCCAACGCCGATGATTCCCAATTTCACCCGTTCGCGCGCCTCGAAAGGCACAGCGATCATGGTTGCGTTTGAGGTCATCGCCGCTGCAGACAGAAGATTCTCGCCGAGAATTTCGTTGGCGATCACGAGTCCGGCGCCTCCCATGGCGGTGCGGACCATGAAATTTCGTCGCGAAATATTTGAGGACCCTTCGTCAGTTGCCATGCCCTATAAACCTCCCGCCTGATTCTAGTCCACTGACCGAAGGGAAGCGCAATAAAAGATAAGAAAAGACAAGGGGAAGACCGTTAGCCGGCCTGCCCCTTGGATGTCGAAACTGGAAGGTGATGTGGAAAAGCTATTTCATCGCCGTAACGCGGGCGCCTAAGCGGGCTTTGTAGCGTGAGGCGGTGTTCTCGTGCAGAGTGCCCTTCTGAATTGCCTTGTCGAGGGCGGAAACCGTCTTGCGATATGTCTGCTCCGCAGCAGCCTTGTCGCCCTTGGCGATGGTCTCGCGCAGTTCACGCAATTGCGTGCGCAGGGCGGAGGTGTTGGCGCGGTTGCGCGTCGTACGGCGTTCGGTCTGGCGGGCGCGCTTCAGCGCCGAAAGATGATTGGCCATGTGTGCTTCGTTACCTTCGTGTCTTCAGTGAGATATTCGGGTGGGTCCGAATTTCTTATTATAGAGGTGTAAGTCTTGATGGGTCAAACGACTAACGCGGACGGGTCGCCAAACTGCGGTCAATCCGCCAGTGAGCCACGAGCGGTGGCCAATGGGCTCAAATGTGTTGCGCGTCGCTTATTCCTGAATTGCGGTGGTGAAAAGAACATGCCTGATGGTCTGGATCGCCTGAAAGTTCTGATCAACTCCTCGACGCCCATCGTCGTGATGGAGACGTCGGAAGAGATGCGCGCAATCAATCTGGTGCGCAAAGCATGCTCCGAATTGAATATGGCGACCTTTGAATGGAGCATCGCCGACGGTCTCGTGCGTTCGGGCTCGAATACCCCAGTAGAGACCCCAAGACCCGCACACCCGAAAGATCAGTTGCCGGCATGGACTCGAGCGAACGCAGGCACTCTTGCTCAACCTCACACTGTGTTGAGTCCCGGGGCAGGCGAGTCCGAGAGACTGACTCGGGTTGTGATGAATACATTGGGGAGCGAGGGCGCAGCGGCCGCAGCTGGCGGCTCTATCTACAACACTCGCGAGCCGGTGCAGGCGTTAGCCAATATGGAGGCGATGACAGTCGAGGCCGTCTTCATTCTGAAAGACTTCCACCGCCATCTGGATGATCCTGTTGTCGTACGTCGTCTGCGCGATGTGGGACAGAAGTTTTCTACCAACCGGCGCACGGTTGTCATCACTGCTCCCGAAATCGCCGTGCCTGCTGAGTTAGCGAAGCTGGTGGAGTATTTCGATCTCCCGCTGCCCGACCATGACCGTCTTCACGAGATTGTGCACGACACGTTCACGCGTCTGTCAAAAACTTACACGCTTAAACTGCAGCTGGATGCGGCAGGGGTTGACGCCATGTCAGCCAATCTGCGCGGCCTGACGGAAGAAGAGGCCGAACGCGCCATCTCACAAGCGATCGTCACGCGCTATGCATTGTGTCCCGACACGGTGACCGATGTTCTCGAAGCCAAGAAACAGTTGCTACGCCATTCAGGGATGCTCGAGTTTATTAATGCGTCTGACAACATGACTAGCGTTGGCGGACTTGAAAATCTGAAGCACTGGCTGGCGCAGCGACGGGGAGCATGGGAAGATTCAGCGCGCGAATTCGGACTTGAGCCGCCGCGGGGCATGATCATTCTTGGAGTGCAGGGATGCGGTAAATCCCTTTGTGCGCGGGCTGTGGCTGGGGAGTGGAAGCTGCCGCTGGTGAAATTCGATACCTCGGCCGTCTACGACAAGTACATCGGCGAGACGGAGAAGCGGATCCGCAAGGTGTTTCAGGTCGCCGAAGGCTTGGCGCCTTGCGTCTTGTGGATTGATGAACTGGAAAAAGTCTTCGCCGGAAGCGGCCCAGATTCCGCTTCGGCTGATGCAGGCGTTTCTTCCCGGTTGCTCGCGTCGTTCCTCTCATGGATGCAGGACCGAAAGGCCGCGGTTTTTGTCGCAGCCACCTGCAACAACGTTACCGTTCTGCCTCCTGAGTTGATCCGAAAAGGACGCTTTGACGAATTGTTCTTTGTGAATTTGCCCAACCAGGCGGAGCGCAGGCAGATCTTCTCGATCCAGCTGGCGAAGCGGAAACGCAATCCCTCGGATTTCGACCTTGAAAGAATTGCTGCTGCTGCCAAGGGATACTCCGGTGCGGAAATCGATGCCGCCGTTCAGGGTGCACTCTACGCTGCTTACTCCGAGAAAAAGCAACTCACGACGCAGGCCATGATTGATGCCTTAGCCCAAACTGTGCCACTTTCAACAACGCGGGCGGAAGAGATTGCGGCGCTTGGGGAGTGGGCTCGCATGAGGGCGGTTCCGGCCTCAGTGGGTGATGTAAGTTCCGCGAAAGCCTAAGGTTTAGCTCCCATTGACTCCCCTCCGATTTCCGGGGTACGCTTTTATGGAATGGCAGTGACTTGCCCGTTGGGCATGCGCAGTCCGATCGTTCCCGTCTCCAAGCGAAACCTTGCTTTGTCTATGAGCAGGTATTGGTGCATTCCGCGTTCGCCGGATTCTAACTTCAGTTTCGATCCCGCGTTCCAGCCTGCGGCATTACACCAATGTGACACACAAGCATGAAGAAGAGCATCGGGGTTAGCCCCAACATCGAGACGTTGTTCGGCACCCGGGACGAGAATGTGCGTCTTCTGGAAGACGGCCTGAACGTTACCATCAACTTACGCTCGAACTCGATTGAGCTTGAGGGCGCGGCACGCGACGTGGCTCGCGCCGAGCAGGTCTTCACCGACTATGAGAGCCTGCAGCGCTCCGGATACGCGTTCAACAACGGCGATCTGAACAGCATGCTGCGCGTGCTGACGTCGGATCCGAATTCAACGTTACGAGGCTTGGCCGACGCGGGCAAACAGCGTTCCCTCGGACGCCGCATGGTGCAACCCAAGAGCAGCAATCAGCGTCGTTATCTCGAAGCGATTGAAAAGCACGACATGGTCTTCGGGATTGGACCAGCTGGAACCGGGAAGACGTATCTGGCAGTGGCGATGGCCATTTCTGCGCTTCTGGCGAAGCGTGTGAACCGGATTATTCTGGCGCGGCCGGCGGTGGAGGCCGGCGAACGTCTGGGCTTCCTGCCAGGCACGCTGCAGGACAAGATCGACCCGTATCTGCGCCCGCTGTACGACGCCTTATATGACATGCTCGATCCAGAGAAGGTGGACCGCTATCTGGAAAAGAATGTTATCGAGATCGCTCCGATCGCGTTCATGCGCGGCCGCACGTTGAACGACTCCTTCGTGATCCTCGACGAGGCTCAGAACACGACCTCGGAACAAATGAAAATGTTTGTGACACGTCTCGGTTTCAACTCGAAGGCTGTGATCACCGGGGACATCACGCAGATCGATCTGCCGCATGCCCGGCGCAGTGGATTGCTGGAAGCAATTGACGTCCTGAAGAACGTCGAGGGATTGGCCTTTGTTCATTTCGATGAAGGCGACGTCGTGCGCCATCACCTGGTGCAGCGTATCGTCCGCGCTTACGACGAACACAAGGTCCGGGTTGCCGAGCAACAGATGCTGCTGCTGGGCGAGGCGAAAGCGGCCGAGCCGGGTACTGCTGAGAAAGAAGGCAGCACCGCCGGGCAGGAGAAGAGTTCGTCCGCCGAAGCAGGAGAATAGAAAATTCGGAAATTAGGGGAGGGCTGCCGGATCGGCCCTCCTGTTTACTTTTGGGGCAACGGAAAGAGGTTGCCGCGGTGATCATCGTTGAGAACAAAGTTGGAGGATTGAGTCCTGAGGCGCTTGGCCGCTTCGTGCTTCGCGCCCGGCGAGCTGTTCGGCTAGCGGGAACGGTGAATATCCTGCTGACCGGCGACGCGGAAATGCGTTCGCTTAACCTGCGATTTCGGAAGAAGAACAAAACTACAGACGTCTTATCGTTTCCCTCGGACTCATTGGCCACCCCAAGTGGAAAACGGGCCTGCGCAGGCGAGATCGCTATCTCCAGTGAAGTAGCCCGCAGAAACGCGGCGAAGCTTGGTCATTCTGCTGCCGTGGAAGTAAAGATATTGGCGCTGCACGGGATTCTTCATCTGACAGGTTTCGATCACGAGCGCGATAATGGAGAGATGTCGCGCAAGGAAGCGAACCTTCGCAGATTGCTGAGTCTTCCTTCGTCCCTGACCGAACGTGGCCAGCCGCAGCAACGCACTTCGGAAAAGCTTCGTGGTCGGTTGCGTTCGAACAAAGGGCGGAGGACGGCATGATGCTCTCTATCATCCTCGCGCTGATCCTCTTGATCGGGCTGCTGACCCTGGTTTCCTACGTCGATCGCGTCTATCAGGAAGCGGGCAAGTTTCTCTCGCGCGACTTCCAGGATAATATCGACACTTTCGAGCAGAGAATCGAACCGAAACTGGGGGTGGCGCGGGGCCGTGCGTCTCTTTCCATGGCTGTGCTGGAGCAGTTGACCACAGCTGCGATTGCGGTTCTCATCGGGTATCTCGTGTTTCGAGATCCGGACTGGAGCATCTACGAGATCGCGCAAGCCGCCTTCGGGTTACTGCTGGTGGTTGTTTTCTGCAATCGCTTCCTGCCCTTTGTATTCTTCTCTCGCACCAGAGGCGAGTGGCTGACCCGATGGACGTTCTTGCTCAAGGGGCTGATTTACCTTGTCATGCCGGTAACTATCGTTTTGGGCTTCTTGCAGTCGGTGACGACTCTGACGCGCGAGAATACAACCGAACAACCGGAGACCGCGGCTGAGGCTGTCGATGCCCTGATCGAGGCGGGTCAGGAAGAGGGCATTATTCAAGAGGGGGATCGTGACCTGATCCAATCCGTTGTGGAGTTCAGCGGCAAAACGGTGCGCGAAGCCATGAAGCCGCGTCCCGCAATGTTCACCGTGCCGGTGAGCATGACAGTAGAGGAGTTCATCGAGATGCTGCGTGCCAGGCATTATTCGCGCGTGCCTGTGTACGAGGGCAGCATTCATAACATCAAGGGAATCGTTTACACACAGGATGTGCTGCAGGTGCCCGACAGTGAAGCGCACGTGCGCACGGTGGGTAGTATCATGCGGCGCGACGTTTACTTCGTTCCCGAAAGCAAGCTGGGAAGCGATCTTTTGCGCGAGATGCAGAAGCAGAATATCCGTATGGCGATCGTAGTCGACGAATACGGCGGCGTTGCCGGCCTGGTGACGATTGAGGACCTGGTGGAGGAGATCGTTGGCGAGATTCGGGACGAAAGCGACAAGCCCGAGGTGGTGCGTGATGGCGACCGCGGCTTCATTGTTTCCGGAAGCATGGACGTCGATCGCCTCAATGAACTGTTCGGCACCAAGCCCGAAGGCAAAGACTCCGCGACGATTGCGGGACTCGTCAGCGAACTGGCGGGTAGAATCCCACGCAAGGGTGAGGTCGTGGAGGAAGACGGCCTACGCTTTGAAGTGCTGGAGTCTACCGATCGGAAGGTCGAGCGCGTACGAGTGACTGCCGCACAGCCACGGCAGTTGAAGCTGATTTAATCAAGCTCCTAGCTTCTAGCTGCTAGCTGGGCAAATCAGCTAAAAGCTGGGAGATAGGAGCTAGAAGCTGATCATGCCATTCCGTTCCGGATTCGTCTGCATCCTGGGCCGGCCTAACGCCGGAAAATCTACTTTGCTCAATGCGCTCGTCGGCGAGAAACTCGCCATCATCTCACCTAAACCGCAGACCACCCGCAACCGCATTCAGGGTGTAGTGCACATCCCGAAAGGCAAGGGCAAAGATGGCGGACAGATTGGGCTGATTGATACGCCGGGGGTCCATAAGCCCGATAGTTCGCTGGGGCGCAAGATGATGGTCGAAGTGCGAGAAGCGCTGGAAGGGTGTGATCTGGTGCTCGTGATCGTGGATGTTACGCACAAGCTCGATGACCGCGACAAGTTTGCGCTCGACATGCTCGGGCAGTCGAGGGCAAAGGCATTTCTCCTCCTGAACAAGATCGATCTAACTCCGGACAAGTCAAAGCTGCTGCCATTGATGGATGAGTATCGAAAGCTCTATGACTTTGCCGAGGTCATCCCGATTTCGGCGCTGAAGCGCAAGGGATTGGAAGATCTGCTGAGCACGATGCTGGCAGCGCTGCCCGCGGGGCCCGCGTATTTTCCGGAGGACGAGATCACCGATCAGCCCGTGCGGTTCATGGCGGCGGAGATCATTCGCGAACAGGTGCTGTTGAACACGAGCGAAGAAATTCCCTACGCCGCAACGGTCATGGTTGACAACTTTGAGGAAGACAAGCGCCTCACCCGCATCGCGGCAACAATTTACTGTGAACGGGAGGGACAGAAGGGAATTCTTGTCGGAAAGGGCGGACGGATGCTGAAGAAGATCGGCATGGCCGCTCGCCTGCAAATTGAGCGGATGCTCGGGACCAAGGTCTTCCTCGAACTTTACGTGAAAGTGGAGCCCGGCTGGCGGGACTCGCGGGCGTTCGTCGAAGAGCTCGATTGGCGCCGGCAACTGGAGCATCGGATGGTGGAGAGGCACGCGGAAGATGGTGCCGGCATAAATCCGCAACGCACGCCTCACAGCAACGGCTAGGCGGTGTTATGGGACCAGCCCGAGTTCGTCTCTTATTGCCGACCTTGGCGAATTGTCGTTAGAATCAATGAACCGCACGCTTGGGGCGGCCAGGAAGAAAGAGCCAGATAACGATGCCAGCAGAGGATTCTGCCGACGAACACTTTCCGGAGTACGATTTCGATCCGGATAAATTGAGCCTGCGTGTTCGCGTTACGCTGGCCGCTGATCGCAAGTCGGTGGACCCCGTCGTCGCCCAGGTGATGGAAGCCGTGCGCGAGATGAAATGTGCCAACGGCAAGGAGGATGCCATCGAGTTGGCCTTGCAGGAAGCCTTGGCCAATGCCGTCGTTCACGGCGCGAAGGAAGATCCGAGCAAGACGGTCGAATGCATCGTGGCCTGCGACGAACAGCGGGGCATACTGATTATCGTGCGCGACCCGGGCGAAGGTTTCGACCCCAAGGCCATCCCCAGCTGTACCGTTGGCGAGAACATCTACTCCAACCACGGGCGTGGAATTTTCCTGATTAATCAGTTGATGGATGAAGTGAAGTTCCGCAAGAACGGGACTGAGATTCATATGGTCAAGCACTAGGCTCGTTTACCACGGAATCGCAGAGTAAATGAGATTCTAGTTCTTATTCCTTCGCAGCAATCCCTAACGCCTTCATCTTCCGATACAGATGACTGCGTTCCAGCCCAAGCACCTCGGCAGCACGGGTCACATTCCCATGGGTCTCATCAAGTTTCTTAAGAATGTAGTCCCGCTCGTAAGCATCGCGCGCCTGGTGCAGGGTCGAAAATTCACCTTTCGGTGCGCGGCGGCCACCGTCACGGTAGAGGAGCGGGGGAAGATGCTTTGTCTCAAAGCGGGTGGTAGTCGGATTCATGATTACGATGCGCTCGATCACGTTGCGTAACTCTCGCACGTTACCCGGCCAGGAGTAGCGCATCAGCACTTCAATCGCATCATCCGTGATTTCACGCGGGCGGCGGCCGTATGTCACGGCCAACTCCTTCAGGAAATGGCGTGAGAATAGCGGTATGTCCTCTTTGCGCTCACGAAGCGGTGGAACAAAAAAAGGAATCACGTTGAGGCGATAAAACAGATCTTCGCGGAAATTGCCGCGCGAGATCTCCTCTTCCAGATCCTTGTTGGTCGATGCAATCACACGCACGTCGACGGTGATCGTTTCGTCGCCGCCCACGGGCGTGAAGCGCTGCTCCTCGAGCGTGCGCAGTACCTTTGATTGCGTCTTCAGGCTCATATCCCCGACCTCGTCGAGGAACAGCGTTCCTCCGTGGGCGCGCTGGAACTTTCCTTCCTTGTCGGCGCCAGCGCCGGGGAACGACCCTTTTACGTGTCCGAACAGTTCACTCTCGATCAGGTCCTCAGGGATGGCGGCACAATTGACTTCAACGAAGGTCTCGTCTTTCCGCAGACTCTGGGCGTGAATCGCGTGCGCCACCATCTCCTTGCCGGTTCCCGATTCACCGTAGATCAGCACACGTCCGTTTGTGGGAGCCATCACCGCAATCTGCTGGCGCAGTGCTTTCATCGGAATGCTGTCGCCGACGATGATGCTCTTGGCCTGCAGTTGCTTTTTGAGATCGACATTCTCGCGCTGCAGTTTCTTTGCCTCGATCGCATTCTTCACGACGATCAGCGTTTTCTCGATGCTCAGCGGCTTCTCCAGGAAATCGTAGGCGCCAAGCTTGGTTGCGCGGACAGCACTCTCGATATTGCCGTGGCCGGAGATCATGACCACCTCCGGAGGGTTCTCCAGTTCACGGATTTTCGCCAGAGCTTCCAGGCCATCGATGCCCGGAAGCCATATGTCGAGCAGGACTACATCGAATGCACTCCGGCGTAGAAGGTCGAGGCAGGCTTCGGCGCTGTCAACGGAGGAAGCCGAATATCCTTCGTCCCCCAGAATGCCGGCGAGCGAATCGCGGATGCCGGTCTCGTCGTCCACGATGAGAATGTTATGCATGCTTGGCGATCACAGCCGCTGGTGCTGATTCCGGCACAACCGGAAGCTCCACGATAAAACGGGTGCCGACTGGGTGATTCTCCTCTACGCGAATCGAGCCATGATGATCTTCCACGATCCGGCTGACGATCGACAGGCCAAGACCAGTCCCCCGCTTCTTGGTCGAAAAGTACGGAAGAAACAACTTTTCCTTAACTTCGCGGGTGACACCTTGGCCAGTATCAGCGACAGTAATTTCAACGGCGTCGCGGCTGCCGACCAGTGCGGTCGAGATTTCGATTTCGCGCAGAACGGCATTCTCGGTGGCTTCCGCCGCATTGTCGACGAGATTTGCGATCGCACGTTTCATGGCCTCGTTATCGGCCAGGACTCTCGGCAGATCTGCAGCCAGAGACTTGTGCAGCGCGATTCCGTCCAGTCGCCCGTTGAACATCGAGAGGGCGCTCTCGATAATTTCGTTGATATCCGCCGGCAGCGGTTTGGCTACGGGGAATCGTGCCAGGGTGGAAAACTCGTCGACCAGACGCCTCACGGTTTCCACGGCACCTGCAATCGTCTCGGCGCAGGAGCGCAATACACTCGTCGAAGTGCGGTCGGCAGCCGTGGATCGATCCAGATGTCGCTGAATGCGCTCGGCAGAGAGTGCAATCGGTGTCAATGGATTCTTGATCTCGTGAGCAACACGGCGCGCGACTTCCCGCCACGCCGCCTGCTTTTGCGCCTTCAGCAAATCCGATAAATCTTCGAATACCACGACGTAACCGGAGCGCTCGTTTTCACGGCGCAGCGGAGCAACCGTCACTGCCACATTCAGTGACCCGTACGACAAGGGCAGCTCCATCTGGCTGGTGATAAAGCCCATACGGTCAGCGCGGCGAAGCAAGGGTTCGAAGTCTTCAAGAACATCCGCCGGGAATATGTCGGAAAGGGTTGCGCCGCGTGGGAAGAGATTCCCATCATGGTGAGCGCCTTCAGGATGGAACATGCGCTGCAACGCCTGGTTTGTGTGGGTTACGCGGCGGTTGGCATCCAGCGACAGAACGCCGGTAGGAATACTTTCGAGAATGGTCTCCATTTGCCGCCGGCGCTGATCGAGTTCGAGGTTGGCGACGGCCAGATCGCGGGTGGAGGATTCCAACTGACGGCGGCTCGCCTCAAGTTCCTCAGCCATGCGGTTGAAGGAGCGCACCAGGTCGCCAATCTCATCGGTCGCGCTCACATCGACGCGATAGTCGAGACGGCCGCGGGAGATTTCCTGGGTGGCCTCCGCCAGCGCAGCCAGTGGACGCGTGACCAGTTTGGCAAGGAATAAAGCCAGCCATGTCGTCACGAACAGAACGATCATGGTGAGCAGAAGCAGAAGTCCAACATAGGTCTGGCGTACGCGGCGGCGCTCCTGGCTCCACTGAAAATATCGCTGCTGGCTGGCCTCGACCTGGCGAACAGCTTGCGAGAACTCTGGTGAAAGAGGGATCGCTACGAGAATCATTCCTCCGGCGGCAACGGGCGCGGTTGCGAGCGTGTAATCCGTATCATGCCATGTAAATTGCACGGGCTGTCCAGCTAATGCGTCGGTCAGCGGAAGCGAGTTCCTCATTACCTGCCAGGGCGCAGGTGCATGCAAACTAGCCTCGGCGTTTCCATCCCGCAAAGCCAGCGCGAATCCTCCCTGCAGCGTCAACTCATGGCGCTGGAATTCGCTGACAATTCCGGCAGTACCATGGCCGGAGAATCCACGCACAACCTCGGAAGAGGCAGCGAGAGCGGCCGCCTCGGCGTGGGCGTTTTGCTGGGCATACTTGGCCGCCACAGAAGCGATGGCTCGCGTGTCGGACCGAACCTCCTCAACCGGAGTGGAAAACCACTTATCAATCGAGCGGTTCATCAATCCGTATGCAAACCAGTACATCACCATCACGGGAACAAACGACAGTAACAGGGCACCGGCGACCATGCGCGTGCGGAACTTCGATCCCAGCACTCCCATGCGACGCTCAGCAAAGAGTTTGAGCAGATTGCGTGCCAACACGAAAGTGAGTGCCACAAAAAGCAGAGAGATCAGCAGCGACAGCGCATAGAAAATAATCGCCTGCTGATTCGTGTCAGCTTGCAGAATGGTGTTGTTGAACGCCGTCTGTGATGCAAGGACGACGAACAGCAGCACGACAGCAATCGCCAGCAGAATGATGACTTGCTTCCGGCTGGTCCGCTTGACGGTGCGGGTTGGGGCAGGTGTACTCACCAGTGACCAAAACGACCCGGTATGGGGCCATTATAGATGGAGAAACGCATTCCGAACGCGCCAGCTACGTGGGATCAGTGCGCCGTTTGGCGTCCCGCAGCGAGTTCTTTAAGCATCGATTCGTAAGCGGGTTTGGGCCTGTAGCTCCGGTCAAAGGGGAGAGCAAAACCTCGAACGCCATGGGTGTGCGAGCCGATCCACGAGTATTTGTCGGTAAATCCCCAGGTCTGGATGGCGGTGCAGCCGGGATTCTTCATGCAGGAGCGAACCACGGCAGCGTAGATTTCTGCCTGTTGCGACAGGTCTTCCTTTCGAGCCTCGCCCTTGGAATCTACAGGTAGAGAAACCTCCAGTTCCGTGATGTGAACCTGCAGCCCCAGTTTCGTAAGGCGCTCAATGTTCTTCGTGATTGGTTGGCTGTCGGAGTCGAGCCGCGAAATGTGCATCTGCAGTCCAACGCCATCGATCGGTACACCCCGAGTCTTGAAGTCTTTGACCATGGCGTATATGGCGTCGGATTTTCGGTTGAGGCCTTCTCCCTCAGCGTCGTTGTAGAACAAAAATGCTCCCGGATCGGCATCGTGCGCCCACCGAAATGTTTGCTCTATGTAAGCCGTGTCTTTGTCGGATAAGCCGATTCCCGGTTTGTTGTACCAGATCGAGTCCTTGGGGTTTCCGGTTGCCTCGAGAGCCTGGTTCACAACGTCCCAGGCAAAGATTTGCCCGGCGTGCTTCATCACGGGGGTGATGTGTTCCTGAAGCAAATGGTAAAGCTGATCCGGGGTGAAATGGCCGTCGGCCAGCCAACTGGGATGGTCGTGATCCCAGACAAGACAGTGACCGCGGACCTTCATTCCGTGGGCCATTGCGAAACGAACGATTTGGTCGGCCTGCGCGAAATCAAATCTGTGCAGGCTTGCCCGCCTTCACCGACAGATTCAGGTCACCTTGTGGGAAGGAATTTCTCTAGGGGACAGCTGTTGCACGCCGCCTTCGATTTTCGGCAATAGTTCTTGCCTACGCCAACAATCAATCCATGCATTTCGTTGTAGACCTGAGCCAAGGCCGTGCGAGGGCCCGTGCTCATCGCAGAGGGAGGATGTGCCGCTCCCCGGATGCCGGTCTCACGCGGGGGGCGCAAATTCTCGGGCCTGCGTTCGTATGCTGCTGCAACGGGAGCCAGCGAAATTTGAAACAGTTCTCTGATCTCCTCGTAATCCGCTTTCGCCGGCAAAATGCCGTGGCGCTCGAGAATGCGGCGGGTGTAGGCATCGACCACAAACACGGGATGATTGCCCGCGTACAGGAGAATTGAGTCGGCCGTTTCCGGTCCCACACCTTTGAGCGCAAGAAGCTCCTCCCGCACTTTCTGGGTAGGCGCGGAGAAAAGTTTCTCCAGTGACCCTCCATAGTGCTTGTCGAGAAATAGGACGAACGTCTTCAACCGGGCGGCCTTCTGGCGAAAATAGCCGGATGGTCGGATCAGTCGCTGAAGTCTCGAGAGTTTCACGGCTCGAATTCCATCGACGCTAAGCAAACCTGCGTTCCGCAGGTTGGCGAGCGCGTGCTCGACATTCGTCCACGCCGTGTTTTGCGTCAGGTAAGCCCCGACGACTACCTCAAACTGCGTTTCTGCCGGCCACCAATGCTGTGCACCCCACTCGTCATAGAGGGCAGCATAGTAGTTGCGAATCTCATCTTCGCGGTGGGTTGAGGCCCCGTCCATCATCCTGCAGGTCAGTGTAGCTGACCGAGAGACACACCGGGCAAACACCGTTCCCGTCAGCCAGTCAGACTTACTGAAGTGCATGTACCTGGGCAGAGAAGTGTTTGCGGAATCTCACAAAAGCCGCAATTTGCGCACTTTCTAGGGGAAAAGGGGTTTGCGCCGCCGAGGTCAAGTACTTAAGTAAGTGGTGGAGTAATTCGGTTGCGTTGACAATTTATGTCAACGCGAATGAGCTGCATTCTCTCCCAATGATCGGCAGCCCTTTGCGCCATTGCCTTGCTCGAACTGTGCAGGGCAGTCGTTCCATCTACGTGGTCAGGAGATCTGCGTATGTCGCAACGGCTGGGTGATCTTCTCGTCAAAGAGAAAATCATCACACCAGAGCAGTTGGAACAGGCGAATAAGGTCCAGAAAGAGCAGAGCTGCCGCTTGGGGTCGGCGCTGGTGAAGCTCGGATTTCTGACCGACGAAGACGTTACCAATTTCCTCTCCCGCCAATATGGCGTGCCAGCCATCAACCTTTCGTACTTTGAAATTGATCCTGCCGTCGTCAAGCTGATTCCATTCGAGACGGCCAAGCGCTACCAGATTCTGCCCTTGAGCCGTGTGGGCGCATCGCTCACCATCGCCATGGTCGATCCGACAAATGTCTTCGCCATGGACGACATCAAGTTCATGACCGGATTCAATATCGAGCCGGTCGTGGCTTCGGAAAGCTCAATTCTGGCAGGCATCGACAAAGCCTACGGAGCGACCAAGGAAGAAGACCTTGAATCCGTCATGCAGTCGATGACGGAACTGAGCGATGAAGACGTCGAACTGCAGGCCGACGCCGAGGAAATGGGGCTCTCGGAACTGGAGAAAGCCGCCGACGAAGCCCCAGTCGTCAAACTGGTGAACGTCATTTTGAGCGATGCCGTGAAGCGCGGCGCCAGCGATATCCACGTCGAGCCTTACGAAAAAGAGTTTCGTGTCCGCTTCCGCATTGACGGCGTGCTGCAGTCGATCATGTCTCCGCCGATGAAGCTGCGCGACGCGATCACCTCCCGCATCAAGATCATGTCCAAGCTCGACATCAGCGAAAAGCGGCTGCCGCAGGACGGCCGCATCATGCTGAAGATGAACATCGGCGGGCGCAAGAAACAGCTGGACTTCCGCGTCAGCACGCTGCCCGTGTTGTGGGGCGAGAAGATCGTGCTCCGGTTGCTCGACAAAGAGAACCTGCGGCTCGACATGACCAAGCTCGGTTTCGAAGCCGAATCGCTGGTCAAATTCGAGAAGGCCATTCTGAAGCCGTACGGTATGGTGCTGGTTACCGGTCCGACGGGATCGGGCAAGACGAACACTCTGTATTCCTCGATTTCCCGCCTGAATCAGCCCGATACCAACATCATGACGGCCGAAGACCCAGTGGAATTCCAACTGGCTGGTGTGAACCAGGTACAGATGAAGGAGCAGATCGGACTGAATTTCGCCGCCGCTCTCCGATCTTTCTTGCGGCAAGATCCCAACATCATTCTGGTCGGAGAGATTCGAGACTTCGAAACGGCTGAAATCGCCATCAAGGCCGCGCTCACCGGACACCTGGTCCTTTCCACCTTGCACACCAACGGTGCTCCGGAGACGATCACCCGTCTGATGAACATGGGTATTGAACCCTTCCTGGTGGCGACCTCGGTTCACCTCATTTGTGCGCAGCGACTTGTTCGGCGCATATGCAAGGACTGCATCGAGCCATTAGATGTGCCGCATCAGACACTGCTCGATGCAGGTTTCACTCCCGAAGAAGCCAAGACTGTGAAGATTCAGAAGGGGAAGGGTTGCAGCGTATGCAACAACACCGGCTATAAGGGACGCGCCGGTCTGTACGAAGTCATGGAAGTTGACGATGAAATTCGCGAACTGGTTCTGGTCGGCGCATCGGCGGTGGAGTTGAAAAAGAAAGCCATCGAGCGCGGCATGTTTACCCTGCGTCGCAGCGGGCTGATTAAAGTCGCCGCGGGTGTGACCACGCTCGAAGAAGTCGCACGCGAAACGATTCACTAGGGTCTAAGGGACTTAGGACTAAACGAAAGGGAAACTTTGCCATGGGTTTGTCGTTAAGCGATCTGCTCAAACGAATGCTGGAGATGAATGGCAGCGACCTGCACATTACCACCAACTCGCCGCCACAGATCCGTGTGCATGGCCATCTGGTGCCGCTCGATCTGCCGCAGATGACTCCGGCAGAGACCAAGCAGCTGGCCTACAGCGTGATGACGGACTCACAGAAGCACCGCTTTGAAGAAAGCCTCGAACTTGACTTCTCGTTCGGGTTGAAGGGACTAGCCCGCTTCCGTGCCAACGTTTTCAATCAGCGCGGAGCGACCGCTGCCGTCTTTCGTCTTATTCCGTTTGAGATCAAGTCGTTCAACCAGCTCGGCTTGCCCGCAGTCGTCAGCAAAATGTGCGACAAACCTCGCGGCCTGGTTCTCGTCACCGGGCCGACCGGCTCCGGTAAGTCGACGACGCTGGCCGCCATGATCGACAAGATTAATAGCGAGCGCCACGACCACATCCTGACGATCGAAGACCCCATCGAGTTCGTACACATGAACAAGAACTGCGTGGTGAACCAGCGCGAGTTGCACGCGGATACTAAAAGTTTCACAGACGCCCTTCGCGCCGCCCTTCGTGAAGACCCCGATGTGGTGCTGATCGGCGAAATGCGTGACCTGGAAACCATCGAATCCGCCTTGCGAATCGCCGAAACCGGTCACTTGACCTTCGGCACGCTGCACACTAACTCGGCGACCTCGACCATCAATCGTATTATCGACGTCTTCCCGGCGCACCAGCAGCCGCAGATCCGCGCCCAGCTTTCGCTCGTACTCGAGGGCATCATGTGCCAAAGCCTTGTGCCCAAGATCGATGGCAAGGGCCGCGCCATGATCATGGAAGTTCTGGTTCCCAATGCCGCGGTGAGGAACCTGATCCGCGAAGACAAGATTCACCAGATCTATTCGTCCATGCAATCCGGACAGGAAAAATTCGGGATGCAGACTTTTAACCAGTCGCTTGCGACAGCATATTTCCAGAAGCAGATTTCGATGGAAACGGCTATTGCTCGTTCCAGCAATGTGGATGAGTTAACGGAAATGATCAATCGCGGGGCCAGCCTGTTGAGCCGTCCAACGGCGGCCGCGTCGTCGGGTTTGGCCCGCGGGGCAGCATCCAAGCACTAGCCTGGCTGCGGACCCGATAGAAACTGCAGGAAGCTATCACGAAGCAGGTACGTGAGTGAGGAGAAGCTAACACATGCCAGTCTTTACATTTTCCGGCAAAGATGCGTCAGGGCAGAAGATTTCCGGCGAGCGAGTCGCCGCCAATAAGCAGTCACTGGCGCAGGCTCTGCGGCGTGAGCGGATTACTCCGGGCGCGATTCGCGAAAAGGGCAAAGAATTTTCCATGCCCACTTTTGGATCGGGCAAGGTCAAGACCAAGGACATCGCGATCTTCTTCCGGCAGTTCTCGGTCATGATCGATGCCGGCCTGCCCCTGGTGCAGTGTCTGGAAATTCTGGCCGCCAACCAGGAAAACCAGACGTTCCAGAAGACTCTGATCGGCGTGCGGACCACGGTGGAAGGCGGCGCCACGCTGGCCAATGCCATGCGGCAGTACCCGGCCATCTTTGATGACCTCACGACGAACATGATCGAGGCCGGGGAAACCGGCGGTATTCTCGACATTATTCTGCAGCGTCTGGCGACCTACGTGGAAAAGGCGGTGCGGTTGAGAGCGGCCGTAAAATCGGCCTTGATCTACCCGGTCGCCGTTGTCGGTATGGCGGTGTTAATCGTTGGCGCACTGCTGAAATGGGTGGTTCCGATTTTCGCGAATCTGTTCGCCGGATTGGGCGTAAATCTGCCCTTGCCGACCCGAATCACGATGGGATTGAGCGCTTTCGTGCAGAGCTTCTGGTGGGTTTTTCTGTTTGGCTCTGTCGGCATGTGGTTCGGCGTTAAGCAGATCCGCAAGAATCCGCGCGGGAAGTATTACTTCGACAAGATGCTGCTGAACCTTCCGGTAGTCGGCGGTTTGCTGCGCAAGATCGCGGTCGGCCGGTTTACCCGCACTTTGGGTACGCTGATCACCTCGGGAGTTCCGATTCTTGACGGCCTGACCATCACAGCGAAAACTTCTGGCAACGCCGTGCTCGAAGAAGCCCTGATGAAGGTTCGCAAGGCGATCGAGGAAGGCCGGACGATTGTCGACCCTCTGCGCGAATGCGGCGTGTTCCCGAACATGGTCACGCAGATGATCGGAGTCGGCGAAGCGACCGGCGCCATGGATTCGATGCTGCAAAAGATCGCCGATTTTTACGAAGAGGAAGTCGACGCCGCAACCAAAGACATGCTCGCAATGCTCGAGCCGGTCATCATCGGCATCCTCGGTATCAGCATTGGCGGAATCGTAGTTTCGCTCTACATGCCGCTGTTCGCCATGATCGCGAAACTGGCTGGTTAGCAAGAAGCTGGGAGGTCCGGCGATAATCGCGCACCGGTCCTCCCCACTGCATGAGGAATTTGGGTGTAAGTTCTTGGGTCTTAGGTTCACCCATCAATCAGCCTGACGACCTGAGAGCGACGCGATGCGGTAGTCCAGAGATTCCGGAATCGTAATGCAATCCACGTTTGATGAACGCAATTGGCTGGGATGGCTGGTCCGGGTACGAATTTTCATTCTGACCGTTCTTCTGGCCGTAGAACTGGCGGTGGCTCAGTTCAGTCCGGCGCCAGTGCCGATGCGCCTTTTCATCAGCACGATTCTGTTCTGGTATTGCCTCTCTCTTTTCTACGTTCTGCTGCTTTCCTTCTGGCAGGAACACCAGCTTCAGGCTGCCCTGCAGGTCCTGACCGATGTTGCACTCGTCTCGCTGGTTGTACACGAAACTGGAGGCTGGGACAGTTCCCTCAATTTCCTGTATCCGCTGGTCATCATCGTGGCCAGCGTCCTGCTACCACGCATATGGGCAGGTCTGGTCGCCGCCCTCGCCTTCATTCTTTACGGGACAGTGCTGGAACTGAACTACTACGAAGTCATTCCTTCGTATTGCACGACTCATCCCGGTCTGAAGACCCTGCAGGCAATCATCTTTGTTAACCTCTTCGCATTTCTCGCGGTTGCTTACCTTGGAGGCCTGCTCACGCACAAATTGCGGCAAGTCGGGGTGCAGCTCAAAGACGCAAGCGGTGCCCTGGAGAGCCTGCAAGCGGTACATGAAAATATCATTCACTCGATCAGCAGCGGGCTGATCACAACAGGTCTCGACGGAAGGATTACTCTGGTCAACGCCGCTGCCGAGCGCCTGCTCGAACGCAGCGCCACTGAATTGCGGGGCACGCCTGTCCATCAGATTTTTGTCGATCCCTTGCCTTCGGTGGAATCGCAGGAATCGCACGGGGAAGTGCGTTTCGATCCTCCAACAAAATTCCGCAAAACGTTGAGAGTGCGAGTATCCGCATTATCCGTTCCTGACAAGGGCGACCTCGGCTATGTTTACGTCTTCGATGACCTGACCGAGATTCGACGCCTCGAACGCGAAGTCCGTATACAGGACCGCCTGGCGGCAGTGGGAAGACTGGCGGCGGCCATTGCTCACGAGATACGGAACCCGCTCACCTCGATCGCGGGCTCAGTCAGCATGCTCTCGGGTCTTCCGGAGATGAACGAGGACCACCGCCGCCTGCTTGATATTGTTACCCGCGAATCACAGCGACTGAATGCAATCATCACTGACTTTCTCGCTTATTCGCGAACCAAGAAGTATCAATTCGAGCGAGTCGACTTGATTCGCCTGGTGGAAGATACCCTCACCTTGATCGATCACCGCATGACCGCTGAGAAGACCGGAATCGAGATCAAGCGCCGTTTTGCCGTTCACGAGGCCTTGGTGGTGGCGGATGGCGACAAGCTGAAGCAGGTTTTCTGGAATCTTTGCGAGAATGCCGTGCGTGCCATGAAAGGTGGCGGGATCCTCACTGCAGCGCTGGAGTCCCTGGGTGAGGATTGGCAGGTCTCATTCATCGACACCGGCATGGGCATGACGCCACAGCAGGTGGAAAAGATATTCGAGCCGTTCCAGTCGAATTTTGAAGGCGGCACGGGATTGGGTTTAGCGATCGTTTACCAGATCGTGCAGGCGCACGAGGGGAAAGTGTGGGCACGATCGAAACCGGGCCAGGGCACGACATTCGTGCTACGGTTGCGGCGCCTGGACGCGGAGCGCCCCCTGCAAGCAAGCGCGGTTTCGGCGCAGAACCCAACCCTGCAGCCGGCGGCAGCCGCTGCTGCGGGAGGTGGGCGTGGCTAACGTCTTGGTTTGCGATGACGAACGCTCGATCTGCGAAATGCTTGATATTTCCCTGCGTCGCGAAGGACACCGGGTAGAGACGGTCCAATCGGGGCAGAACGCGAAAAACAAGATCGACGGCGCACTCTATGATGTCATCATCACCGATATCAAGATGCCAAATATCGACGGCATCGAAGTCCTCCGTCACGCGCACAAGGTTTCGCCGGATTCCGCAGTGATCCTCATTACCGCCGTAGATGACTACGAAGCTGCTGTCCAGGCGGTGAAGGCGGGAGGAGCTGCCGACTACATCCGCAAGAGCCCCGGCCTCGTCGACGAGATCAAGCTCGCCATGAACCGCGCCGTCGAGAAGCTGGCTCTCAGCAAGCAGAACTTCGCTTTGCGGCGCGATGCAGCTACCCGCAACTCGCTAGACAATATCATCGGTTCCAGCCCGGCCATGGAGAAGCTGAAACAGACCGTCCGCACCGTGGCCTCAACTGCCAGTACTGTGCTGATCCACGGAGAAAGCGGCACTGGCAAAGAGCTTGTCGCCCGTGCGGTTCACGTGTGTTCGCCCCGGGCCACTGAGGCCTTCGTTTCAGTCAACTGCGGAGCTTTTCCGGAGACCTTGCTGGAAAGCGAGCTCTTCGGCTATCTCAAGGGTGCGTTCACCGGAGCGAATCAGAACAAGCGCGGACTCTTTGAGGTCGCCGATGGCGGGACCATCTTCCTGGATGAGATCAGCGAAATGACCTTGGCCATGCAGGTCAAACTGCTTCGTGTTTTGCAGGAGCGTACGGTGCGCCCGGTGGGCAGCACCAGCGAAATCTCAATCGATGTCCGTGTCATTGCCGCGACGAACCGCGATCTCGACAAAGCGGTTGCCGAGAATCTGTTCCGAGAAGACCTTTACTATCGCTTGAATGTCATCCCGATTCGTGTTCCTCTCCTTCGCGAACGGCGGGAAGACATACCTCTGCTGGTGAACCATTTTCTGAAGAAGTACGCGAGCGCCGCCGGACGGAGCATTTTGCGCGTACATCCATCTTCGCTCGAGTCCCTTTGTGGATACGAGTGGCCAGGAAATGTCCGCCAGCTTGAGAATACGGTCGAACGCGCCGTTGCACTCGAGACTACCGACGAACTCCGCGTCGAGATTCCAGCCGAGCGTCCAAAGGTGCGAGCCGCCGCGGCAGCTGCCGGAGCCGCCAGCGGAACCCTTCCCGACATTGGTGGCGAACTTCGCTTACCCGATGGACTCGGGATGGAAGCCTATGTTGCGGGCATCGAACGGTCGCTCCTGCAGAGTGCCCTTAACCACAGTGGGGGCGTCCAGACTAAAGCTGCCGATCTCCTTGGGATTTCCTACCGCTCGTTCCGCCACCTGATGAAAAAATATAACCTCTAAAAGCATTCGGCATGGTTCGTAATTTTTGTTGTGGAAATCCGCCGGTCTCCCCTGAATCCAGTTCGTTAGACTAGGGCCTATCGTGTAATTTGTGCCAACGAGCCCCTGTATCTGAGAACTTTCGTCTAAGGTATTAACCTGAATATGCAATCAGGATGTAAACCCTTCCACTTTTTTGCGCAAGCAATCGGATTTGCCCGGTTTAGCTCCTGATAGGCGTACCTGCAGACCCTCGACCTGACAATTCTTCCAGTTCGTGCGTGTCGTCCTTAGGTCTTTTATTGGCGCGGTGTTTGGAGGTCAACAAATTAGAAGGGCCTCCATCTTCGGATATGCAGCCTGCTATGAAGTTGCGAAGGACACGGCGTGCTCCTGCAAATGCCTGTGGAAAATGACTTTCCGGCGTTTTGGTAGGTATTCATCTGATAATGGCAACGTGGATGCTACGCATTTTGGAAATAACAAATCCGTGCGCCCAACTCGGGTGACACGTTTCAGGAGAGGGGAGGATGAAATGAAGGAGCAGACCGTTCGGCTCGGTCCGCGCGAACAGCAAATTGTCGACCTGCTATTACAGGGGTGTGACAACGCCGAAATAGCCAGCCAACTTAATATGGCGAGGCGGACTGTGAAAGCTCATTTCAACCGGTTGTTCCTCCGTTTCGGAATCACCGGTGGTATCAAGCGAGTCAAGCTCGCGACCCTGCTATACCGGAGGCAAGCATGTCTGCAAATGGACGCTACGGGAACCGTATCCCCAGTGAACGTGAACACCGGGTCATCGAACTTGTTGCCGAGGGCCTGAAGAACAAGGAAGTTGCCGAAGCCATCGGGACCACGGAGCATGTCGTGAAGAATTATCTACGAGTTATTTACGATAAGCTCGGATTGTGGAACCGGGTTGAGTTGGCTCTTTGGTACGAGTCAAGGCGCGGCGCTGCACCTGTCTTAATGCAGTAGTCCCACTGTGTATCTGCCAAGCCTTCGGCTACCCCCGCGGAGTCTTCGGTAGGCATACAGATCAGTAAGCCAGATCAAAGACAATTCATTGGCAGCCAAATGCCTGGAGGTCACGGAGTCTCTGTCCGGCTCCAGCCACTCCCCGCAGTGCTGCGGAATCCAGCAGCACGCGGGCTTGGTCGCAGTTCTTGGAGACTCCGTCGCCTTTCAGGTATAGATCGGCCAGTGCTACCATTGCCGGGCCGTTGTTCTTCGCCATGGCCTTCCAGAGCCACCTTGCTGCTTCCGCGCCATCGCGTGCCTGACCATTCGTTCCATTGAGATACTTTTGTGCTGCGGCAAACTCCTCGCCCCCGCTGCCCTGTGATCCTTGTATCGTCAGGTTGTCCGAGTCAGGAGTTGCACTAACTGGATTCGGAAGATCCTGACGATTGGCGGCGGCAGTGGTGCCGTGGTCTGGCGTTTCGACTGGCCTCGAGCCAGCGGAACTGGCTGCATTCCTAGTCTCCGGGCCCGCCTGGCTCGCCGTCGCTGTTGGCGCATTGGCAGGCGTGGATGCGGCCGTGTTTTGATTAGTCGGTCTTGCGGTAGTGTCCGTCGGCCCGGGCGGAGGTGAGGTACCCTGCACGTTCTGGTTCGATTGTGCGCCGTGCCAAGCCATGTACGCGAGCAAAACAATTAGTGCTGCCAGAATCGCACCGATGTAATACCGATATCGAACTCCGGGAGACTGCTCATACTCGAATTTATCCGCAGCGTTTTTGGCCCGCAGACGTTGGAACAACTCCAAATCATAAGGATCTTTGGCGGACGTTTGAGGACGGGCTGCAACTTCCTCTGCGATCGATTCGCGATACTCATCATGCGATTCCGCATAATCGCGATTCTCTACACCTTGATTGCCTCGTTGCTGGGTGTCATAGAACTCTTCTGACCTGAAGTGCCCCGAAGCGGCAGGCCCCACTTTTGCTCCACACATTCCGCAGAACTGGTTTGACAAGGGATTATCGTGCCCGCAAGTCTCGCAGGGCCGTAGATCGCTCCGCCTCTCTGTCGTTGTCCTCCTAAATTGCTGGACGCGCCTGTCTGGCTCAATGACAGCCGCAGCCTCCGGAGCAGCAGCGGGTACATTCTGTTCTGATTTCTGCGCTTGCAGTTGGCGTATCAGGTCGAGTACGGCCTCCTCGCGCTTTTCGGGAGGGTTGGTGAAATACACTTCAGCCCAACGTCCCATGTTGTCGGCTAACAACGGGTTCAGAAGAGGGTTCAACTCGGGACGGGGTAGCGCATCCTCGGAACGATCCGTGGAACTAGCCAATCGTTATCTCCTCAACCCAAATGTGTAAACAGACGGGATTTGGACGATATGATTGCACTCCCATCGCCAGAGGTTGTCAATTGTAAATGATGCAGAATCAGTGACTCAATCGCAGACCTTGCGGTAGGCAGGTTCAAACTGGTCCAGTTGTGCTTCGCGCTGTGTAGTAAATTTTCCTTTAGGAGTTTTGCCGTATAGATCGGCTCCCGGACAGTAATAGAGCGCCGTCCGCTGATCCACCCACACCTGCACCCCGGGTTTTCCCTTGTCCGGCGGGGGATCCGGCGCTTCCGCGAGGCCGAACTGGATCAGCATTCGATCGAAGAAGGACAAGGCGGGATCGCTCGCAGGTTTTCGGTGCGTTGCAGCCGCCGTGGTTGGTGTGCCTGTCGCTTTGACGTGCGGCCTCGACCACAACCCCCACCGAATCACGCACAGAACCAAAACAACCGCAACCGCGAGATAGATATCTCCGCGATGGCGGTTCCAGAACTGCAGCACAATTCCCCCCCGCTTGCTGGATGCGAATTGCTCGAGAAATGCGCGAGCGGAAGCGGCTGACTTCCAATGTGCCGCATGCGTGGATTCGGCCTTTATTAGCGCATGGGAGTCATGCAGCGATTGCTCGCTGTTTTCCGTGGTTTCCGGAGCGTCTGTCGCGACAACCTCGGGTTCAATTCCGGTGATCTCCTGCACGTTGAGAGCGGTCGACACATCTGCTGTCTCGTGATTTGCCTCGAGTTCCAATTCGTCAGGCGTGAAAAGATCAGGAAGTTGCTCCTCCAGAGAACGGGCAAGGGAAGATTCCTGGCTGATGGCGGGGGACTTTTCCGCAGCGTTTCGAAATCCATCCTTGTCGGGTTCAGAAACAGCGTCCTTTTTCTGCGACTCTTGCATGAGCCACAGGGAGGCGACCTTGCTTTGGATGTTCGCCGCTTCGTAATCGGCTGCGCGAGGCGTGCCACACTGCCCGCAGAATTGTTCTTCCGCCACGAGTTGATGCCCACACTTGCGGCACGAACAGGAATTCGACGTTACTTCCGGCGTGTCGGCCGTCGAGGCGATTTTAGCCGCTGGTTTTTCAGCCAATGCCGCCAGATTCGGCCGCAATTTTTCAAGAGCTTCCAGCATCGCTGCGCGCTCCGTGGCGAGCGACTTCCTCCAAGTGGCTTCCTCCTCGCGAAGCAGAGCTTCAGCTATCAGGCCAGCCATCAATTGGGAGGTATGGACGTCCGGCTCGCTGAATGCATTCGGAGCACGATAGTAAAGTTCGAGCCCGCCGGCGATTCCGCCGTCGTGATAAACGGGCACGGCGATCAGTGAGCCGATGCCGCGGCGCTTGCACTCGTCTGTGTCCAGAAGTGATTCTGCCCGGATGTCACCGCTGCGGAGTTCCCGACCGGTCTTCAGACAGGGAGCGAACATGGCTTTGTCCACCGGAATGACTGATTCCAGAATCGGCGTACCCGAACCGTTGATCGCACGATAGCGGACTGACGGTCCCTCGATGATTCCGATGGCGGCGCCGGCTGCGTTGGTCATCTCCGAGACTCGCTTCGCGACCAGCTTCAGTGCGCTGTCCAAATCCATCCGCTGAACCTGGATGAGACGCTGCGTCTCGGCGATTCTTTCCAGGGTAGAGGGAACATCTAATGATGGCGTGCGTTCCGCTCGCTTCTCGGGCGGAGTGGAACTCGGAATGGGATTTCTGACGCTGGGCGCCTCCACCTGGTCCTTTCTCAGGACCGGGCGGAGTTCAAGGCGCCGCATCTCACGGTTGTGTTCCTGGAGGACGTAGGCGGCTTCCAACAGCTTAGCGAGCGTCTCCTCGTCGGGAACTGGTTTGGGCTTCGGTTCAGGCACAGTTCGGTATTCCGCCGGCGCTATCAACGACTGCCATCCTTATCCGAACCCGGGAGGTGCCTATTTTAGTGCAACTCCCGCGCCAACCACCGTGAATCCGACCGGTCCCGAGAGAGGCTGGGTCGGTTCAAGGAAGCGGGACGTTTGAGCCGCCGCTTGCGCAGGCCTTGATCTGACAATAGTTTACCGCTGAGCGTTGTCTCAGCGAGCATTCAAGCGAAAAATACCATCGTCAAAGGACGAACATACAAGGCAAGCGTAATCGGAAGAAGGTAACACCACTCTGCAGAATTCTGCACACGCCAGAGTTTTTCCTAACCCGCGATAGGTGAAGGTCGTAAGGCTTCCTTCTGACCGGCCAAATAGAAGTAAACCGCTGGGGTAATGATCAGCGACAGCACCATCGAAATCAACACGCCCCCGATCACCGCAATCGCAAGGGGCTGCAGCATTTGCGATCCGGCGCCAAGCGCGAACGCCAATGGCAACATCCCTGCGACGGTTGCCAGCGCGGTCATGGCAATCGGGCGTAGCCTTCTACGGGCCGCCAGCAACATTGCCTGTTCGGGAGACTGTCCCAAGCTGCGCATTTTCTGATCGGCATCGAGCAGCAGGATGCCGTTCTTGGCCACGATTCCGATCACCATGATCATGCCCATGAACGAAGACATATTGAAGGTGGTACGTGTAATGAGCAGCGCGATAAATACCCCTGAGGTGGACAACAGCGCCGAGGAAAGGATCGCAATCGGAGCGGCAAAGCTTCCGAATTCGAAGAGCAGGACAACGAACAAGAGGAGGATTGCCAGGATCAGCACGATAACCAGGTCATGGAAATTCTGCTGTTGTTCCGCATACTGTCCACCGTAAACAACGCGAATGCTGGAAGGCAGATGCAGCCCTGCAACGACATTTTGTGCGGCGGCCATCCCGCTGCCCAGCGCGCGGCCCTCCAGACGTGCCGTAACCACGACGTCTCGCTGCAGGTTCTCGCGGCGGATCTCGGTTTGCCCGGGAGTCTCGACGACCGAAGCCAGCGAGCCCAGAGTAGCTGTGTGTCCGCTGCTGCTGACCAGCAACGTGTTGCCCATCGCTTCCAGAGATGCCCGATTTGCAGCAGGGAAACGCACTCGGATAGTGTATGCGCGGTCATTCACGACAACGGGTGTGGGCGCAGGCTCGCCCTCCAGAATCGCGGAAGCATCAAGCGCAACCTCCTCCGCGGTGAATCCGGCGCGCGCCGCAACACTCGGGTCGACTTGAAACGTTACCGCGGGTCCACTGATCGTGTTGTCGATTCCGTTGAGAATGTCAACCACGCCATGAACTGTACCGATCGCATCGGCCACTTTTGGCGCCCACTCTTCCAATTGCTTCGGGTCTTGTGAGAAGAGCTTGATCTGAATGGGTTCCGGGGCCGAGGTAAGATCGCCGATCATGTCCTGAAGAACCTGGATGAACTCGACATCCAACGCGGGCTCCTGTTTCTTGATGTCGGCCCGCACAGAGGCGATGATCTCTTCGATATCCCGGTCGCGTTTGGGCTTCAACTTTACCAGGACATCGCCGGTGTTGGCCTCGGTTACAGCGGCCAGACCAAGCTGCAGGCCCGTGCGCCGCGATGTACTCTCCACCTCGGGAACCTCACGAAGCATCTGCTCCACGTGGCCGACTACGCGATTGGTCTCTGCCAGCGAACTGCCCGCGGGCATGATGTAATCGATCACGAAACCGCCCTCGTCCATCTCCGGCAGCAGATCGGTGTCGCTGAAACTGAAACAAATGAAGGAGACCACGACCAGCGAGAGGCTAAAGGCGGCCAGCAACGTGGGGCGCTCCAGCGCGCGCCGCAACCAGCGCCCGTGAAAATTAATCACCCCCAGAAAGAAGCCGCCGAGGTGCTTCTCCTCGGCCTGCAGTAGTCTCGTCGCCTCATCAGGGCCATTGGCATCCTGGTTCTCCGGCACTAAGGTCGCTGCGGAGTCCTGAGATGCGGGGTCCTTGTCCTTCCTGGAGCGGATGAAATACTGGCTCAAGTTTGGAGTCCAGGTGAGCGCCAGGGCGAGAGAAGTCACCAATGACACGCTCATGGTGATCGCCAGGGCTCGAAAGAAGACACCATAAACCCCGTTGATTACGATCAGCGGCACGAAGACCACGATGGGGGTAATCGTCGATCCCACCAATGGAATCGTAATTTCCTTCAACGCACTGCGAATCGCCTGGAGCCGCGACTGCCCCAGATCCCGGTGCAACACAATGTTCTCGACCACAACGATGGCATCGTCAATGACGAGTCCAACCGCGGCGGCCAGCCCCCCCAGCGTCATCAAATTGAATGTCTCTCCCATCAGCTTGAGGGCAATAAACGTGACCATCACCGTTACTGGGATAACCAACCCCGCAACGAGCGACGTTCCCCAATCGCGCAGGAAAAGGACCAGAATGATCGACGCTAGAATCAGCCCTAGCAGAATCGCGTCACGCACGCTCTTGATGGACTCCTCGACAATGATCGACTGATCGTAGAACGGCTCAATTCTGATTCCGGGCGGGAGCGTCTTTTTAATGCTCTGCATCTCGTCGTGGACTTCCTGCGCCACCTGCACGGTGTTTCCGTCGGGTTGGCGGTTGACGTTTAGCAGCACCGCCGGCTTCCCGTTCGCCGTGACCACGGTGTAGAGCGGCTTGACGCCTGGTCCGACACTGGCAACGTCGCCAATCCGCACGGGAACGCCAACGGGTGTGTTCTTGATGACCGCATTCGCGATCTGCTCCCCCGTGCGTACTTGGCTGTTGATCAGCCCCAAATAAAGCTGATGATTTCTCTCCAGAAGACCGGGGGAGTCGATCAGGTTCGTTTTCCGCACTGCATCGAGAATGTCAGAGACCGTGACACTCGCGGTGAGCAGCCTCGCCGGATCGGGCATAATCTGAAATTCAGGTTCCTGCCCGCCTTGCACGATCACGGTAGAAACGCCCTCAAGGCGATTCAACCGCGGTTTCATCTCGTAGGTCGCCATCTCCCACAGTCGGGTTTGCGGCATGCTGTCGGAGGTGAGACTGTAGGCGATGATGGGAAACACGGCGAAGGTCATCCGGTGCGCTTCGATCTTAGCCGTCGAGGGGAGTTCCGGCTGGATACGTGAGATCGCCGCATTCACGTACTGCAGCGTCTGGAACGTATCGACATCCCAGCGGAAGTAGAGATCGATTTCGGCTGATCCGCGACTCGTAATCGAGCGCACATTCAGCAGTCCCGGAACGCTGTTGACCGCTTCTTCCAGCGGACGCGTGATCGTCACCATCATCTGATCGATCGGCATCACGCCGTTATCAACGGCGACCAGGACGCGTGGGAAGTCTGTCGAAGGAAACACTGAGACTGGGATCGTGAATGCAAGATAAGCGCCCAGTAACGCCATCGTTAGAATGAGGAAGATTACCGGGCGGGAGTGCTGGGCGACCCAGTACTGGGATTTGCTTTCTTCTTTCTGAGAGTTCACGCCCAGGCTCCGAACCGGTTATTTCTCACTGGATCCCTCACGGGAAGCCTTCCCATCGTCCGCCGAAGGCTTGGAACGCTCGGCCGGGGTCTCGGCTGTTTCGATCTTGATCCTGGTTTTGTCGGGCAGACCGTACGCGCCGTTGGTCACAACCTTGTCATTCGTGGACACACCTTCGAGGATCTGCACGTCGTCGCCGCTGCGAATTCCCACCTTTACGGTCTGCTGATGCGCCAATCCGTCCGATCCCGCCAGCATGACGGTAGTCGATCCATCCGCTGCCGTCAGAATGGAAGTGGCCGGCACCACGAGAGCATCGTTCACAGTTTGCGCCGTGAGCGACAGACGGACACTCGTTCCCGGCTTCAGTTGGTGCTTGGGATTTTTGGCTTCGAGCCAGATTTCGACTGTTGTGCTGTTCGGATCGAGCGCGGGACTTACGACGGTGACTTTGCCCTTGATCGGTTCCTCAACTCCCGGTACTGTCATTGAGCCCGGATCGCCGATCTTCAAAACCGCGGCGTCCTGCTGCGGAATATGCGCTTTGGCGATCACTGAGGAGATGTCCATGACGGTCAGCAAGGCAGTGCCGGCCGCAGCCATTTCGCCGGGATAAAGCGGACGATCTGTAATCACACCGTTGATCGGACTGCGAATTTCCGAGTAGCTGAGCTGCGCCTCAGCTCCAAGATATTTGCCCTTGGCAGATTCCAGTTGTCCTGCCGCGGCCTTGAGTTCTTGCGGTTTCCCGATCGCGAGAAGCGCGTCAAGATGCTTTTTGGCAATGGCATACTGATTTCGCGCCTGCGTAATGTCTACACGCGATTGATCGAGTTCTTTGCGTGGCAATGCTCCCTGCTCAAAGAGTTGTTGCCGGCTCTCGAAAACTTTCTCCTGCGCATCGAGCACCTGTTGCGCCTGCTGCAGGTCGGCTTCGGCCTTCTGAATTTCCTCCGGCAGGTTGGCAGCGGTGGTTGTTTCGTAGGTCGCCTGTGCCTGCTCGTAGCTGCCTTTGGTGTCTTGTGCCGCCGCTGACAAGTCGCGGTTCTCCAGCACAGCCAGCAGTTGGCCTTCGCGCACCGGGCTCCCTCGTTTTATGAAGAACTTTTGGACTGGAGCGCTGATTTTGGGAACAATGGCCGCCTGTTGTAGTGGGAACAAAACCGCCTGTGTTTCCACAACGTGCTGGATCGTGGTCCTTTCGACGGGCGCTGCCTGTACGCTGACGGTGGGTTGCTCAGCGGGTTTTTCAGAAGAGCAAGCGCCACCCAGCAGCAGCCCGGCAAACGCGGCCGTTGCGCCAACCTTGTTGGCCCAACTTAGGGACCGCTGTCTGCATGCTTTTACTCCCCGTCGTGATCGTTCGTTCCCGTGCATTCGCTCAGAAGCTTCCTGTTAAGGTTTGCAGATTGGCAACCGCCACTTTGTAGCGAGACTGTCCATCGTCATACGCGTTACGCGCCTGCGTCAAAGTGTTCTGCGCATCGACGACCTCCAACACACTAGACTCACCCGCCTGGTAACGCATTGTGGTCAGTCGCAAGCTTTCGGCTGCCATCTCCGCCGAACTCGCCAGCGATTCCATTTCTAATCTTGCTGTCTCTGCCTCGCTATAAAACTGGCGCAGGTGACTCAGCAAGGTCTTTTGCGCGAAATTGAGCTCCACGTGTACCTGATCGCGCCGCAACTCGGCCTGCTTGAGCCTGCTACGATCCGCTCCCCAACTGAAAATCGGAATCTGAAGAGTGGCCACCGCGGAATAGCCCAGATTGCGCACGCCGTCGGTTTCAATTGCGAAGTGATTCGCGTCAATTCCGTAAAAATAGTCAATGCTCAGCGATGGAAGTAAGCCACCCCACGCTGCCGTGACCTCATGACGCGCAGCTTCGTAAGCAAACAGCGCGGCCCTCAACTCAGGATTGTTCTTCTTGCCGGCAGTCTCCACCTCGGCAAACGTCGGTAGAGGTTCGGGAGTCTGCAGGTCATCGACAACGGTGAAGTTCTGATTGAAATCGGGGAACAGCAGCACTGCCAGGTCGAGACGGCTACGTTCCATGGCAATCTGCGCCTCCTGCAAGTCGCGCTGTTGTTGTTGCGCCTGGATCGTCGCCTTGATCGCATCCGCGTGTGCAACCTCGCCACCGGCTTCGAGCTTCCGGCTGATATCGAGGAATCTCGCAGCCTCGGCCGCCGCGCGTTGCACGTTGGCATATTTGCGCTGCGCCGCGACCAGTCCGTAGTACGCCTGTGTGACCGAAACCACCAGCCCGCGCGTAGCGATCTCCGCTTTCGCTCGAGCTTGTGCCAGCAGGGCTGAGGATCGCCGGTAATCGGCAAAGTTCGTCAGCGACACGGCCTGATGCACATCCCCCTGACTGAGGTATTCATGCACGCTATTGTTGGCGATGAATCGGAACGACGGGCATGTCCCGGTATTATTGCAACTCTCCGGCAGCGGGCCTGTTCCTTGCGTGTAGATGAACGCGTTGTTGTAGTTGACATCGGGCAGCAGCGCGGCCCGTGCTTGCACGCGATCTTCCCGTGCCAGCCCAAGATCGGTGATGGC
>Ga0335080_10000356_pt1 | contig 41648 bp, 32 predicted proteins | sample Lox_Sample_34_FD_206720 | JGI IMG/M metagenome (GOLD analysis project Ga0335080, IMG submission 206720) | Soil microbial communities from Loxahatchee National Wildlife Refuge, Florida, United States - Lox_Sample_3.4 | ecosystem: Environmental > Terrestrial > Soil > Wetlands | place: USA... | reverse complement strand
CCGCTACAACGCCCGCGAGGTGGAGTTCAAGGTTGTCATCAAGGATGGGAAGGCCGTCCTCAGGGCCGTCCCCAGGTCCTGAGGCGCGGCCGGCCACGGCACCGGCCACTCCGGCTGTTGTAGGTCAGCGATAACGTCCGCCTAACCGTTCAGGGGCTCTGTCCTCCCCCTGTAGAGGGGAAGGATGGGGCTGTTACGCCCAAGCAAGGGTCGAGGTAAGGCAGTTGCCGGACGGGAGTTGGAGAGTTGCAATATCGCCCCGGCGGCCTCGACCGGCGAACACTTCGGCGCTCCGGGGGCACCCCTCGGAAGGCGAGCGCTGTCGTGACCTAAGACAACCAAGAGGACAAAGTCGCGGAACAGTTGAAGGGGATAGAGTCGCTGAACCTAGACGGCTGGCCACTCCGGGCTTGCTTCCCCGCCCATCGGATCGTAAAACGACCCCCCCGGTTGAAGGGGCAGTGGGCCAATCGCCTGGGTAGCTCAGTCGGTAGAGCAGGGGACTGAAAATCCCCGTGTCGGTGGTTCGATTCCGCCCCCAGGCACCACATTTCATCTGTGGCTCGGCAGTCTCAGGAGGGCGCTCCAGAGGCAGGGGCGCTCCCTGCGGGCGCCTCCGGTTGCAATGTTCGACGGGTACGCCAACTGCACGGTCCGCATTTGAGGACGTGGGCGTGGTGGAGGAGCCGGTCGAGCGCTAGCGGCGGCTCACCCGCGGCCCGGGCGCGCCATGGGCAAGGCTGGCGTACGGCACTAATCTAGTGGCAGGTTCATCTTCTTGAGAATGGCGGTGTAGCGAGCGTCGCCGCGCAACCTACCCAGCAGTGGGTCGTATTTGACGTACTGCAGGCCGGCGTCGTGCACGCCCAGCGCGCGCCCGAGCCATTCGAAGGCGCGGTCCATGTTTCCGCAGAACGCATGGATCTCGGCGATCTGGTAGGTCATGTCGTTGGGCCAAGTGGCGATAATGTGCTCGAGCGCCTGGCGCGACTCCTGAGGGTGACCGCGGGCGTGCTCCACCAGCGCCGTTCCCATTTCGCGAAAGGCTGGAATACTCGATCGTTGGAAAGCTACCTGAGCTTCGTCCAGGCGGTTTTCGAGCAACAAGGCGAACCCGAGCGTACGCGCCGCGTGTGCGTGCTCGGGAAATAGATCAAGCGTGTGCTGGGCGGTTGCGCGCCCCTCCTCCAGGTGCCCGCTGCCGAGATGGACGAAGGCCAACCTCCAGCGCGCCTCCGAGAGAGGATCCAGCTCGGAAGCCTTGCGCAAGATCGCGATGGATTCTGGGAGGCGGCCGAGCGCCGCGAACAGAGCGCCCTGGTCGATCATAGGCTCCGCGTTGCCGGGACTGAGCGCGAGAGCCCGGGCAAGGTCTTCCCGCGCGCCCGTCCAATTGTTGGTCTTGTTGAATCGCAGGAAGCCGCGGGCCGCGTAACCGTCGGGCAGGTCCGGCCCCAAGGCGATCGCCTTGTCCGCGGCTGCGAGAGCGCGCTCTAGGTCATTCTGGCGGGCGTCGTGGTACCACCCCACCGAATCCGCGGCCCGGAAGATTGCTTTTGCGAGACCCGCCCAGGCGGGCGCGTACTTCGGATCCAACTCGACGGCCTTGCGAAAGGCCGACACGGCCAGTCCGTAACCTTCCGGCGACCCACGCACAACGAGGTGTCGCGCAAGCAGGACTTGTGCGTACGCCTCGGGGTTGGTGGCAGGCAGCTCCAACGCCGTTTCTCTGCCGGGGAGGAGCTTCACCTTCAGCGCCGCGACGACCGCCCTCGCGATCTCCTCCTGCACTGCGAAGACGTCGGTGAGCTCTCGATCGAAGGTCTGACTCCAGAGCCGTTCTCCGTCGACGACCCTGACCACCTCGGCCGTGATCCGCAGCATGTTCCCCGACTGTCGGACGCTCCCCTCCAGCAGGTGAGCCACGCCCAGCTTCTGAGCTATCTCCGTCGGATCCCCGTTCTTTCCCTTGAAGTAGAAGGATGACGCGCGCCCCGGAACCCGGAGCCCCTCCACCTTTGAGAGCGCCGTCAGGATCTCCTCCGCGACGCCGTCGGAGAAGTAGTCCTGGTCGTGGTTCGGCGAGACATCCGCGAACGGAAGCACGGCGATGGAGGGCCTTCCCCCGGCGCTGTTCGGGCTTGCCGGGGCGTTTCGGGCAGCAGCCGGCCAGACGAAGAAGTAGACGATGCCCGGGGCCGCGGCGAGGAGGCCGAGTCCCACGAGCAGGATCGCAAGGCGGGGCCCCGTGAGGGAACGATCTGCTTCGGCTTCGTCGAGCGGCGTGCGAACGACCCCCGTGGCGGTGAGATCGAAGGTCCAGGCGAGCACGGCCGTGACAGGAAACCCGAGACCGAGCACCGCCACCACCGGCTTCAAGGTCCAGTCGGGGAGGTCGAGCGCATGCATCAGTGGCTCGACGACCTGCAGGACCGCGAACGAGACGATGCCCCAGCCCAGGAGCGCGCGGAAGACACGGCGGCGCCTCAACTCGGCGATCAACTCTTGAAAACCGCCCACGCTCCTCCCTCAGTGGCTCGCGCGCATCATAGCGGCTCGATAACGGTTCCAGCCTCGGAGCGCATGATCCGCCGAGGCGCACGCCTGCCCCTAGCGGTAGGGGATGCCGACGACGTTCTGCCGCCTCCCCTTTGGATGACTCCAGACCCGTGGCTGAACCGCGAGCCCGCCTTGGATTCTTAGAAGTGGCCGCCCCGATGAGCCTCCACGTCGGGCTGATCCGATTAGGGAGAGCGCAGACGCCCCTCGTCGATGTCCTTACAGACACAACCGACACGGACTTGAGCCAGACGCCCTTCTGCCACGTTGCGTACAACGACCAGGCCGCGCGAGCCGTTCGAGAAATCGAGCGCAAGCGTGGCGGCCGCTGAGGCCCACCTGTATCTGGGTACGAACCACCGCCTGCAGGGCCAGGACCGGCCGCACCGCCCACGTCGGGTGGACCGCCAGCAGGGCCGGCATCTGCTACGCAGCCCTGATCACACAGGCCGTACCCCCCGGCATCATCTGCTACCGTTCTGCTACCCTCCGACCTTCTTTCTGGGAAACACGACGTGAAGTCGAGGTCTTGCGCGATTAGACATTGCCCTGAAAATCCCCGTGTCGGTGGTTCGATTCCGCCCCCCGGGCACCAAACTCTGCGTAAACACTGGACTCGGCGATCCGATGGATCCGCAGGGGCCATCGTTTTCCGCGGGGTCTGTTGCGCCGGTGCCGCAGCTTGCGCCGAGGGCGGTAGCGAGCCGCCGCCGGAGGTCCTCGACGGGTAGTCGTCCGAAGACCCGGAGCTCCCAGGGCCACCGCCGAGCCCGCCTGCCCCGACTCCTGGTGGGTCGCGGTCGAGCACATTTGCCAGCGAGCCTAGCGGCAGTGGGCGAATCGCCATGCCTCCCGCCGGCCCCTGGAGGTCTCCTGCAGCGGCAAGGCGGAAGAGATACAACCGGGCGCGGGAGGTGGTGCCATGCTCTCAGTGTGGACGACGCGAGTCGGAGGGCCGGAGGTGCTGGAGGTACGGGAGACGCCCGACCCCGTCCCCGGCCAAGGCCAGGTGCGCGTTCGGGTGCGGGCGGCTGGCCTGAACTTCGCGGAGGTGATGGCGCGCATGGGGCTCTACCCGGACGCGCCCAAGCTCCCCGCCGTCATGGGCTACGAAGTCTCTGGAGTCGTCGACGCTGTCGGCGACGGGGTGGTTGCGCCAGCGCTGGGGACCCGAGTCCTGGGCCTCACCCACTTCGGCGGGCACGCCGAGGCGGTGGTGGTCCCCGCCAGGCAGGCGCTGCCCATGCCCGAAGGCATGACCTTCGAGGAGGCCGCGGCCCTCCCGGTAAACTACGTCACCGCCTACCACATGCTCTTCGAGGTCGGACACCTCCGCGAGGGGCAGTCGGTCCTGGTCCACATGGCGGCAGGTGGCGTCGGCATCGCGGCCCTTCAGCTCGCGCGCTCGGTGCCGGGCGTCACGATCTTCGGCACCGCTTCCGCGGCCAAGCACGGGGTGATCCGCAGCGAAGGATGCCACCATCCCATCGACTACAGGACCGTTGACTATGCCGCCGAAGTGTCGCGCCTCACCGGCGGCAAGGGGGTGAACCTGGTGCTCGACCCCCTCGGCGGGACTGACTGGAGGAAGGGCTACCGGCTGCTGCGGCCTTCCGGGATGCTCGTCATGTTCGGCTTCGCCAACATCGTCCACGGCGAGCGACGCAATTTGCTGCGTGTAATCTCGCAGGGGCTTCGGATCCCCCGCTTCTCGCCACTCGCGCTCATGAATGACAACCGCGCCGTCGCAGGCGTCAACATCGGGCACCTGTGGGGGGAGGAGGCGTTGATGACGCGGGAGATTCGGGACTTGCTCGAGCTCTACCGCAAGGGCGTGGTGAAGCCGCTCGTCGACTCGACGTTCCCGTTCCAACGGGCCGCCGATGCCCACCGCCGCATCGTTGAAAGAAAGAACATCGGCAAAGTGGTACTCGTGCCCGAGACGCCTTGAGGTCTCGCCCCCGAGCCACTCGTGGCATGAGCCCTTCCTGGCTGGCCAAGGACAGCGAGAGACGCTCAGTCGAGTTCGCCAACCCCGCCGAATGGCGTCCAGGAGCAGCCGTCATGCCGGCAGCGCAAGCCGCCCTCCAGCCGACCTGGAGGAAGGGGGGTCCCGTTCGGCTAGGGGCCTGGTCCCGCGTCGGCGCCGGCTGCGCGCCCGCTCTGCGGTCACCCGCCGCGTCGTCGACCGCCGGCGCTCTCAGGCGGCGAGTCGACGGTCACCTCCACGGCGAAATCGGCAGTGCCACAGAGGTCGTCCACCCGGGCATCGTCGGTAAGGTCGTTCACGCTCGCGCCCGCGTGTGCGCCCGCAACGCCCAGCGCCGCGTCTGGGCGGCCGTGCCCCCAGCCGTGCGGCAGGCTCACTACCCCGCGCGCCATCTCGTGCGTGACCGCGATCGGGACTCGGACGGCGCCGACTCGCGACGTGACCAGGGCCTCGTCCCCGTGCTCTAGACCGCGCGCTTCCGCGTCCTGGGGGTTCACGAGGAGCGTGCAGGCGGCAGCCCCCTTCACCAACCGCGCGCTGTTGTGCATCCACGAATTGTTGCCCCGGAGCTGTCGGCGGCCGATCAATAGCAGGCTGCCGACCGGAGGGGCGGGCTCGTCGAGGGCCTGCTCCAGCCTTCCGAGGTCGCGCTCGAAGCGATCGGGGACGAGCCGGACCAGGCGCCCTGAAGTGAAGAGTCGGCCGGGCAGACGCACCTCGAGCGGGCCCAGGTCGACGCCGTGCGGGCGGCGAGCCAGCGCCGCGAGCGAGAGCCGGTGGGGGCCGAGCCGGAGCAGGAGGTCGAGGAGCCGTCTCGGCCCGAGCGCGCGGGCCACCCCGAGAGCGACGCCCACGCTCGTTCGCCGGTTGCCGCCGCCCCGCCGGCGCAGCTCTGCGGCGAGGTCCGTGAGAACCTCCCAGTCCCCGCGGACGCCAGAAGGAGCGTCGACCAGGGCGGGAACGTGGCGCGCGACGTTGCGCACCGCGAACGAGTAGAGAGCGAGGTCGTAGTGCTCCCGCTCGAAGCCGAAGGCGACCGGAAGGAGGAGGTGCGCCTGGCGGGTGGTCTCGTTTCGGTAGAGGTCGATGGAGACCATGTATTCAAGCCGTGCGAGCGCGCGCTCCAGCCTCCCGCCGTTCGGCGTCGAGAGGACCGGGTTGCCGGCGAAGGTGACGAGTGCGCGAATGCGCCCCTCGCCCTCCGTCTCGATCTCCTCTGCCAAGGTGGCAGCGGGCAACTCCCCGCCAAACTCCGGCAGGCCCCGAACACGGGTGCGGTAGCGGTCGAAGCCTCCGCGGCTCCCCAGCCGGTCGAGGAGCGCCACCAGGTCCGCGGCCGGGGTCGTGAACATGGCCCCGCCCGCCCGGTCGAGGTTTCCGGTGACGAGGTTCAGTGCCAGCACCAGCCAGGACGCGAGGCCGCCGAAGACCTGCGTCGAGATCCCCACGCGCCCGTAGCAGACCGCAGAGGGAGCCGCCGCGAACTCGCGAGCGAGCTCGCGGATGAGGTCGGCGTGGACCCCGGCGCGGCCGGCGACGCGCTCCGGGGGGAAGCGGTGAACGATCGCCTCCAAGCTGTCGAGCCCGACGGTGAAGTCGGCGAGACGCCCTGGACGCGCGAGTCCCTCCGAGAAGATCACGTGCAGCATGCCGAGAAGGAGCGGGGCGTCCCCGCCCGGTCGAATGGGGACGTGGCGGTCTGCGAACCGGGCGGTCTCGGACCGCCGGGGGTCGACGACCACGACCCGACCGCCCCGTGCTCGGAGTTGCTCGAGGCGGGTGGCGATGCCCGGCGCGGTCATCAGGCTGCCGTTCGAGACGAGCGGGTTCGCTCCCAGGACGAGGAAGAACGCCGTCCGGTCCACGTCCGGCACCGGGACGAGCAGGGCGTGGCCGAACATCTCCAGCGCGGCGAGCATCTGCGGCAGTTGGTCGACCGAGGTGGCGGAGAACCGGGAGCGGCTGCCCAGTGCACGGGAGAAAAACGCCGTCCCGAGCGTCGCCCCGTAGCCATGGACGGTCGGATTGCCCAGGTAGAGCGCGACCGAGTGGCGACCGTGCCGGCGCTGGATCTCGGCGAGGCGGCTCCCCGCCTCGCGGAGTGCCTCCTTCCACGAGACGGGCGTCCATCCGCTCTCCGAGCGGCGAAGCGGCTCGCGGACGCGATCGGGGTCCGACATCACATCGGGGATGGCCGCTGCCTTGGGGCAGACGTGTCCTCGGCTGAAGGGGTCGTCGGAGTCACCGCGAACCCGCACCACCCGCTCGCCCTCGAGGTCGACGGCGAGACCGCAGGCCGCCTCGCACAGCATGCAGGTGTGAAGCCGCGTCGTCGTCGCAGGCGACCCCATCCGCGGGCTCCGGAAAGTCACGCTCCCTGTCCGCTCGGTGCCGGTCGACGAGGTCGCCGGCAGCCGTCACTCGCGCGCACGGCGAGCATCCTGCTCCGCCTCGCTCGTTTCCAGAGGGATCTTGGGGACGTGCGAGGCGGGAGGTAAATGCCGAGCTAGGTAGGGCGCATGACCGCCTGGATAATCCGAGGGAGTGGGCCACCTCCAAGCCGGATCTCTTCGGACCCCGTCGGGTTGCGTAGCTCCCCCATCGGGCTCGAGTGCTCCCCCTCCGCGCGGGCAGCGGCCTCGCCTCCCGGAGCTGGCGGGGGGACTTCCCCGCCTCCCGGCCGGCCCCAGGCGCGGCAGGATTCAGCGCCCCGGGGACTGGCGCCAGCCCTCCGGGACCTCGACGGCAAGCACCTCGGCCTTGGCGCAATCGCGCCCGCCCGACCGGACGGTGCAGTCCACGACGCGCTTGCGCCCGCTTACCTCGCGGACGCGCGCTCGCAGCTCGACCGGCTGGTGAATGGGCGTCGGAGCCAGGTAGTCGACGCGGAGCGCTGCGGTGACGGCCCAGCGGAACGGGACGGCGCCGAGCTCCTCGCCGGCCACGCGGTAGGAGTCCGCGATGGCGGTGCAGACGGCATGACAGTCGATGACGGTAGCGAGGATCCCCCCGTTCAGGACGTGCGTCGGACCCGCCATGTGCTCCCGGCGCGGCTGGAAGCGGCACACGGCCTCCTCGCCATCCCAGTAGCTCTTGATCTGCAAGCCGAGCGGGTTGAGCGGCCCGCAGCCGAAGCAGTGGTTATCGGGAATGCAGTCCTGGATCGCTTTCGCCAAGGGTGCCTCCTCAGTGCGTCGAAGTCCCTAACGAGCCGGTCGGTGCCCTGCACCCCCTCTCCGAGCATCGGCGCTCCATGGGGAAGTCAGGGTCCCCGCGTCTCTCGGCGAAGGACTCCCCGGGCCGAGCTCGACCGGTGCATCGGCGTTCAGCGGGCGGCAGTCGCGAGAGAGGTTCCGCGCTCGTACTCGAGGCAGGTCGTCTCCGGCAACAGCGAGAGATCGGTGACGCGCAAGAAGTCGCGAAGTGTTGTCCCGGTGCACTGGGAATCGATGTTGGCGGCTCCCCGGCGCGCCCCCACGTCGTCGGCGTGGACGGTGCGCTGGTCGATGCTGAACCGCGTACGGCCAGACCGATTGGGTACCGAGGAGCGCAACTGGGCTCCGGAAAATACGATCACGCCTCCCACCGTTGACAGCAGGCGGATTTGCGGATCGAGGTCGATGGGCTCCTCGGGGCGGGGCTGCCTGCGGGTATCGGCTTTGATGTGCTTCGCCGCCTCCCGTCGACTGGTGCGATTCCACTCTCGGTAATTGTAGTCGCGTGACCCGTTCTTCACGGGGGCATCGAAATAGCGAGGGTGAAACGCCATGCAGTTGTCCGCGCGCACCTCGTAGATCGGGATCCACCAGTTGAGCTGGCACATGGGGGCCGAGTACCAGGTGTCCCGGTGCGGGTGGAAGGCGTAGGCGATGCCGGAGGTGAGGTAGTCATCGCTCGTCGAGGTGCGCATTCGCGGCACATCGAAGTGAGTGACCTCGGGATCGCATCCGAGCTCCCGCAGGAGGGCTTGGATGCACTCCTTCGAGCGAGGGTGGTGGATGAAGCGCGGCTTCAGGTCCGCGAGGAGCGCGGCGTACTGCTCCACCGGAAACGAGTACTGAGCCGTCTCGGGGTCGTGCCCCCCGAAGGCCTCCCCGATCAGCCCGCGCGCGAACTCAACCAGGGCGAGGGAGCCGGGGACCAGGGCGTAGACGAAGAGATCGCCCGCGTAGAGCCGCTGTCTTCGTGCGTCGTCGTCCAGCTTCGACTCGTAGTGGATGGCGGTCATTCGAATCGCGCGCCCCTGCGAAGGGCTTCCGGCATCGGACTCCGAGTCCCGGATTGGAAGAGTTTGCACACCGGGTGAGCATTGACAACAGGACCCGTGCGAAGCGCTCGCAGTCTCGGCGCCGCGCGGATCCTGTGCCGATCGGATCCATACGGCCGTGGCCGGCTGCGAGAGCGACCCGCCCCCATCCGTGGTTCCCCGGGTCACCCGAGGTGACGAGAGGGGGCAGCGGCCGGTCCCGGGCTGACCTTCTTTGTCAGCCCGGCTCGGCGAAGGCGCGTCGCGCCGGGCCTCTCCGCGCTCGGCCCGCCGGCACCGCAGTTGCTTGTCTTCCCTGGAGGGAACGAGGGGCAGGTCGCGTTCGCCTCACGGGCGCTGGCGCTCGCGCGACCCAGGACGATGAAGCCGGCCAAAGTAGGCTCGACGGGAGTCAGGCTGCTCAACTGCCACCCCATGGTGGCCGGCGAGGGCTTCTACGCCTTCGTGCGTTGGTGCGCCGTCGAGATGGACTGGCTGCGCCACCTCGAGAACCCTCGCCGGGCCCTCGACGTCTGGGTCCTCGCTGGCTCCTTGGCCAACGAACGGGATCGCGAGATCTACGGCATGGCAAGCGCATCCGCGTCCGACGCCGTCCGCGAGCTCTCAGCCCTGTGGTTCCGCGGCGGAGACGTCTTCCTGCCACTCGACACCCTCTGCGACGGGGCGACGTTGGCCGAGACGTTCGTCCACGAGCTACAGCACGTCATCGATTTCGTCTCGGGGGAGTGGTCGCAGATGACCCGCGAGCAGTGCGAAGCCCGCGCCTACGGCGCCGAGGCTGAGTTCTGGAGGCGGGTGCCTCGCCGGGAGGCCTTCCGGAGGTTCGAGGCCCTGGCGGCACCGGAGGTCCGCGCCTCGCTGAAGGCGCTCGTCCGCCGGACGGCCAAGCCGCACCACGTCCGGGCGCTCGAGGCGATGCACCTGAGAGCGACCATCGCGAGGTGCCTGGAGGCCGTCGCCGCTCATGGGCTGCCGAACTGCGACGAGGTGTTCGAGCTCGTCGTGTCCGCTGCCAAGAGCCTCCATGCCAGCGGGGTTCGGTATGACGCCGCCGCGGTCACCGAAAGCGTGGTGGAGGACTACGTGATCCTGCAGGCGCATCGGGCCGATGTCGCCGCCGGGCGCCGGGACGCGCCCAGCCGCGGGGTCGAGACGCGCAGCACCGAAGCCTTGCTGCAGTCGTAGCCGAAGAGAACCCAGAGGGAGACGTCGCTCGTCGACTCGGGTCCCGGGCAGCAGTGATATCCTCGCGCCGTCCCGGAAGGAGGAAGACTCGTGCGCTGGTACGCCTACGTCGCTTACTTCTTTGGCGGTGCCTTCGCCGTCAACGCCGTGCCGCATTTCGTGAGCGGGGTGTCGGGGCGGCCGTTCCCGAGCCCCTTCGCGACGCCGCCGGGTGAGGGGCTGTCGTCCGCGAACGTCAACGTGTGGTGGGGCGCGTTCAACCTGCTCGTCGCCTACCTGCTCCTCTGCCGAGTCGGGACGTTCGAGTTTCGGAAGGCGAAAAGCGTCCTTCCGGTGGCCCTGGGTGGGCTCCTCATGGCTCTCATGCTCGCGCGCGCGTTCGGCCGTCTCTTCGGGGGCCTTTAGTCCCCGCGCTTCAGGCGGCCTCGGGCAGCGGCGCGAACGCTTCCGGGCCTCCCGGGTTCGCGCTCTGCGGAGTTCCCGAAAGGTCGGCCTCGCCGGCACCCCGGCGCGCCTGGCGCAACAACTCCTCCCTCAGTCCTGGCCAGAGTGCCCTAAAGGGGATGGGACCGCCCCGGCGTCGGGTGGTCTGTCCGTAGCTGAACACGCGATCAGTATAAGGCGCGCGTCCCGACGATGCAAGGCCTGGGCGCGAATCAGCGTCGCCCGGCCTCTCGACAGATGCGCTCCACGTCTTCGCCCGAGAGGCGGCGCTCTCGAAGAAGGGCGTCGGCGACGGCCTCGACCGCGGGCCAGAGCCCGTCGAGCTCCTTCGCCACGGTCTCGCAGCGGTCGGCGAGCCAGGCCCAGACGTTCCGCTGACGCTCCTCCGCCAGCGCCGACGAGGGCGCTCGGGCACCATCGTCAAACTCCCTGGCCATCCGGTGACGGGCGAGCTCGCCCGCCCTGTAGATGTCGAGCTGGCCTGCGTGCTCCGCGAGAAAGGACTCGAAATCGTCCTCGTTGCCGAACGCCCTCCATTCCGCCATCGGCCCGGCCAGGGAGATGTCGATGAGGTCGTCGGCCGTCCCGGTGTCGCTCGTCGACTTGCAGAAGCCGTCGACCTCGGGCTCGAGCTCGTCCGAGCGAATGGTCAGGAAGGCGACCGCCTTGCCGCGAGACACGTACATGCAGGCGTGCGCGGCCTCGTGGAGCGCGAAGATCCGATACGGGTGCGGGCGCCGAAACCTCACCAGAGAGGAGTCTACAGGAAGCGGCGGCAGGTGCCGGTCGCCGAGGCCCGCCGGTTCGCGACAATTCGGCGCCGCGCGGGCGAGCGCCGATTAGGCTCTCCTCGCCAGCCGGAGAGCGCGCCTCGCGGGAGCCGGCCGGGCACGCCCCGGCGCGAGACTGGAGAGGATGGACACATGAAGAGCACCTTGGCCCCAGGTATCGCCCTCGCGTTCCGGTACACGGTGGCCGACGACAAGACCGTCCCACACGTCTATCCGGAATCGCCCCTCTTCCGCGAGATGCCCTCGGTGTTCGCCACCGCCTACCTGGTCGGGCTCCTCGAGTGGGCGTGCATCGAGGCGATCGCCCCGCACCTCGATCCAGGCGAACAGTCGGTGGGAACGGGCGTCTGGGTGACCCACAGTGCCGCGACGCCCCCCGGGCTGACCGTCACGGTCGAGGTGTCGCTCTTGAAGGTGGAGGGCCGGAGGCTCACCTTCTCGGTGCGCGCCCACGACGGCGTGGACCCGATCGGCGAGGGCACGCACGAGCGCTTCGTCATCGACCGGGAGCGCTTCGTCCGCAAGGTGGCGGAGAAGGCCGCCGCCGCACGCAGGTGAGCTTCCCTTCGCCCACGTGGTCGTGGCCGCGCGGGCATGGCATGGTCTGAAGGGAGACCCCAGGAGGCTCGCCATGACCCTCGCGCTCGCCTTTGCGCTCTTGCTCACGTTGCCGCCCCCCGCCTCCGCCGGCGAGCGCGCGCAGCCGGGGCTGTGGGAGGTGAGCGTCCAGGTCGAGTTGCCCGGCGTTACGCAGCCCCCGCCGCCGACCACACAGACCGAGTGCCTGAGCCAGAAGGATGTGGAGGCAGACCCCGTCCCCTCGCTCGACAAGGGTGCCTGCCGCGCCACCGACGTTCGCCGCTCCGGCGACAAGGTCACCTGGAAGGTCGTCTGCGAGGGCCCGCTCCCGGGGCGGGGCGAGGGCGAGATCACCTACCAGAGCCCGACCTCCTACGACGGCTGGATGACCCTGGAGACGGGGGGCGCCGTGGTGCGGGCCACGCTAAAGGCGCGTCGCCTGGGCGGCTGCTAGCCGGGGCGGCCGCGCGAAGCCGGGAGGGCCCCTCCCAGATCGCCTTCGCCGTCCTCCGGGGACTCGGGGGAGTGGTTGTGACGCCTACACGCGGGGCCGCCCTCCGGCGTGTTGTTATTTCGCCGCGGCCCCGGTGTGGAGGAAGATTGGCGGGCCAGCAGCCCGATCATGCCCAGCGCGCGCAACGAGCGGAGCTCCACGGTGCAGGACGGCCGCATGGGAAGAGGGCCCGGGCGCCTTCCGGCCGCCCGAGCCATCGACGTCTGGGTGCCCGCCCTCTATGCGCTCGTGGCCGGGGCGTGGATCGCGTTCTCCGACATGATCGCCGCGGGCGGAGCGCGGTCCGCTAGAGAGCTGGCGGCCTGGTCGCTGGCGAAGGGGCTCGGGTTCGTCTTCGTGACCGCCATCGTGCTCCACGTGGGGTTGCGCCGGGCCCTGCGGCGCGCCGAGCGTGCCCTCCAAGAGCGGGAGCGGCGACTGCGCTCCATCCTGGAGACCGCGCTCGATGGCTTCTGGCTCTTGGACGAGAGCGGGCGCCTCCTGGAGGTGAACGAGGCGTACTGCGGGATGACGGGGTACACGCGCGACGAGTTGCTGCGGATGGGAGTCGGCGATCTGGACGCTGTGGAGACGCCGGAGCAGACCGCGGCACACATCGAGAGGATCAAGCGCGCGGGGGCCGACCGCTTCGAGTCCCGCCACCGTTGCAAGGACGGCCGGACCATTGACATCGAAGCGAGCGTGAGCTTCGTCACCGACCCCCCCGCCTTCGTCTGCTTCTATCGGGACATCACCGAGCGGAAGCGCGCCGACGAGGTGTTGCGGCGGAACGAGGAGAGGTTTCGCGCCCTGATCGAGAAGTCGACCGACATGATGTCGGTGCTGGACGCAGAGGGGCGTTTCCAGTTCTGGAGCCAGAGCGCCGCCGAGACGCTCGGCTGGGCGCCGGAGGAAATGCTCGGGAAGCCGCTCGCCGACCTGGTCCACGTCGAAGAGAAGGAGCCCGTCGCGCAGCTCTTCCGGCGACTCCTCGCCAACCCCGGCGGGATCTCGCGCGGCCTCATCCGCTACCGCCACAAGAACGGCTCCTGGCGACAGCTGGAGGCGATCGCCCGGAACCTGCTCCGCGATCCCGCCGTGAAGGGAGTGGTGGTGAACACCCGCGACGTCACGGACCAGCGCGAGTTGGAGGAGCGGTTCCGGCAGGCGCAGAAGCTGGAGAGCATCGGCCGGCTGGCCGGCGGGATCGCGCACGACTTCAACAACCTCCTCACCGTCATCCTGAGCGGGGTGGAAACGCTCAAGAAGGAGAGCGCTCAGCAATCGCGGGTGCAGCGGGACGCGATCGACGAGATCAGCATCGCCGGGCAGCGCGCCGCCGACCTGACGCGGCAGATGCTGGCATTCGCCCGCAAACAGGTCATCGCCCCCGTCTCACTCGACCTCGGCGCGGTGGTCCGGGGCGCGGAGAAGCTCCTGCGCCGAACGCTGGGCGAGGACGTCCATCTGGTGACGCGCCTGGGCCCGGGGCTCTGGCCGGTCCACTGCGACCGGGGGCAGATCGAGCAGGTGATCCTGAACCTGGCGGTGAACGCTCGAGACGCCATGCCAGGCGGAGGGACGCTCTCCATCGAGACCTCGAACGCCGAGACCGAGCTGCCCGCCTCCCATCCGGAGATGCGGCCCGGATCGTACGTCCGGCTCACGGTCCGCGACACGGGATCGGGCATGAAGCCTGAGGTGAAGGCGCGCCTCTTCGAGCCCTTCTTCACCACCAAGCCGCAGGGCAAGGGCACCGGGCTCGGCCTGGCCACGGTCTACGGCATCGTGCAGCAGAGCGAGGGGTACGTCGTGGTGGAGACCGAGGAGGGGCGCGGCACCACCTTCGATCTCTACTTCCCCCGGTCGCGCGAGACGGCGGGCGAGGCGCCGGAGGTGCAGGTCCCGGCGAGCGGTGGGACGGAGACGATCCTGGTGGTGGAGGACGATCCCTCGGTGCGCGAGGTCACTGTCCGGTCGCTACGGTCCTCGGGCTACCACGTCCTCGTCGCCAGCGACGGGCGAGAGGCGATCGAGATGGCCCTGCGGAAGGGACCGCTCGACCTCCTGCTCACCGACGTCATCATGCCCGGACTGAACGGCCGCGAGCTCGCCGACGAGGTGCGCCGAACGCGTCCCGACCTGCGGGTGCTCTACATGTCCGGTTACACCCAGGACGTCATCTCCCAGGCGGGCGTGCTCGACTCCGGGATCGAGTTCTTGCCCAAGCCCTTCACGCCCGCGCTCCTGCAGGAGAGGGTGAGGAAGGTCCTCGACGCCGTCTGGCACGAGAAACTGGCGACCGGGATCCCGGACATCGACTCCCAGCACCGGGAGCTCCTCGCCCACATCGCCGCGCTGGAGGAGGCCGCCCGCGGCCCCAACCCGCAGCGGGCCCTGGACGTCCTCAGGTTCCTCGAGGGCTACGTCGCCAACCACTTCTCGACCGAGGAGACGTACATGCGCACCGCCGGCTACCCCGGCCTGGACGAGCACCAGAGGATTCACCAGGCCTTCGGGAGCGAGTACCGGCGGCGCAGGACGGACTTCGAGGCGAACGGGCCCCACGTCGCACACCTGCTCGGCCTCTCCGGCTGGCTCAAGGCGTGGCTGCACGACCACGTTCGCGGCGCCGACACCCGCATGGCGGAGTACCTCCGCTCGGCTCCCCGCGCCTGACCCTCCCGGTCGCTGCCTAGTAACGGCTCTCTCCCGGCCTCCGGTCGGAGCCGAGGACCTCCATCCAAGCCGGGTACTCCGCCGCCAGCTTGCTCGCCTCGTCGAGCGCCTTCATCTCCTCGGCGGTCAGTGCGACGTCCACGGCCCCGAGGTTGTCCTCGAGCTGCGCCAGCCTTCGCGCCCCGATGATCACGCTCGTGACCACGTCGTGGGCCAGGAGCCAGGCGAGGGCGATCTGCGCCACCGAGGCGCGATGGCGGGCCGCGATGGGCCCGAGGACGTCGAGGATCTCGAAGCCCTTCTCTTTGTTCACCGGCGGGAAGTCGAACTTGGTACGGCGGGCGCCCTCGTCACCGCCGGTCCGGGTGAACTTGCCCGAGAGGAAACCGCCCGCGAGCGGGCTCCACACCAGGAGCCCGAGCCCCTGATCGCGGAGCAGCGGGATGGTGTGCCGCTCGAGCTCGCGCCCGACGAGCGAGTAGTAGGACTGCGTGCAGCGGAAGCGCTCCAGGTGCTGAGCCCGGGAGATCCCGAGCGCCTTCATCAAGATCCACGCCTCGAGGTTGGAGCAGCCGATGTAGCGGACCTTCCCGGCGCGCACCAGGTCGTCGAGCGCCCGCAGCGTGTCCTCCAGGCTCGTGAGCGGGTCGACGCGGTGGATCTGGTAGAGGTCGATGTAGTCGGTGCCGAGTCGTCGCAGGCTCGCCTCCACCGACTCGAGGATGTGCGAGCGGGAGAGCCCGACCTGGTTCGGCCCCGGCCCCATGCGGCCTCGCACCTTGGTGGCGAGGACGACCTGGTGGCGCCTTCCCTTCAGGGCCTCGCCCACCATGGTCTCCGACTCGCCGGCGGCGTAGACGTCCGCGGTGTCGACGAAGTTGATCCCGGCGTCGAGCGCGCGATGCACGAGGGCGGTGGCGGCGGACTGGTCGAGCCCGCCGATCGCCGCCCAGAACTGCGCGCCGCCGCCGAAAGTCATGGTGCCGAGGCACAGCTCCGATACGAACACGCCGGTGTCTGCCAACGGGCGGTACTTCATCGCGGGACCTCCTGGGATCGAAAGCGGGCGAGAGCGAGATTCTACCGGCCCTCGGCGGCACCGCCGCGGTCGACTCCCGATCGGGTCGGGCTCCGGGGGAGCCGCCGGGCTCGGCCTTCCCGGCTGGCCGGTCCGGCCCGGGCCTCACCCGGCGGCGCGAAACAGGCCGGCCCCGGTCCGGCGCGCGTGCCCCTGCGCCACCAGCCGATCCAGGGTGGTGCGGGCGACGCCCTCCGAGCGGCCGCCGCTCGCGGCGGAGGTGGCCCGGGCGGCGGCAGCCCTGACCGCGAAAGCGGACGTGCCCGCCCGGCTCCTCCGAGGCGCGAACGCGACCGAATGGGCAGGCTCGACCGGGCTGAGCGGCGCGCCCGCCGCCGCCACCGCCCGGACCCTGGCGGGCGCCGCCTCGCGCCGGCGCCCTTCGCCCGCCCGGGGGCCAAGTCAGTCGAGGAGGGGAAGGCCCGCGGAGAGAGCGGCCTCGAAACCTGTGCCGCTCCGCAGGGCGTCCATGGAGAGCGGCGGTTGTGGCACGCCGCGCCGCTCGGCGAGCTCGAGCTGCCACCACCCCACGTCGTGCCACGCCCCCAGCTTGAAGCCCACGGACGGGTAGACTCCGATTGGGCGGAAGCCCAGCGACTCGTGCAGCCCGACGCTGGCTGCGTTGGGCAGGGTGATCCCGGCGTGCGCGGCGCGAAAGCCCTGCAGCCGCAGGAGCGCGAAGAGCGAGGCGTAGAGCGCGTGTCCCACGCCGCTCCGGCGGCTGTCGGCGCGCACATAGACGCTCACGTCCACGCACCACTGGTAGGCGCGGCGGTCGCGGTGCCTCGAGGCGTAGGCGTAGCCAGCGAGGCCGTCGCCATCGGTGCAGGCGAGCCAGGGCGCGAACCGCAGGGCGGCCTCGACGCGCCCGCTCATCTCCTCGGCGCCGGGAACCTCGGTCTCGAAGGAAATGGCGGTGCTGGCCACGACGGGCCCGTAGATCTCCGCGATCCGCGGTCCGTCGGAGGGCTCGGCCAGTCGAATGGTCCTCATGGCGTCTCCCGATCGTCTCGCGCCGGCGCCGCTCCCTCCGCGCCGGCCTGGAGGCAGATGCTAGCGAACTCGCCCCATCGCGCGCAGCCGATGGAACACATACTATCCATCGATGATATTGATGGATGGCCATGGACCGCGCCCAGCTCGCCGCCTTCGACCAGGTCGTCCGCGAGGGAACCTTCACCCGGGCGGCCATCGCGATGGGTCTCGGTCAGCCGGCGGTGAGCGCCCGCATGAAGGCTCTCGAGAACGAAGTCGGCGGGGCCCTCTTCACCCGCGGCCGCCGCGTGGTGCTCACCGCGCTGGGAGAGAGCTTCCTCCCGTTCGCGCGGCGGGCACTCGAGGTGCTCGGCGAGGGGGTGGAGGCCGCCCGCCGGGCGCAGGTGGGGCAGCGGGGGCGCGTCCGCCTCGGCTCGCTCGCGTCTTTGGCCGGAGGGCTCGTCGGCCCGGCCCTCGCCGCCTTCGTGCGCGCACACCCGGAGGTGGATTGCGCCATCCGTGCCGGGGATCACGAGCGGATCGTGGCGCTCTTGCTCGACGGGGTTCTCGAGCTCGGCGTGGTCACCTGGCCCTGCACCGAGGCGACGGCCGCCGACCTGCAGGCGATCCTGCTCTTTCGGGAGCCGGTTGCGCTGGTGGCGAGCCCGGAGCACCCACTGTCGGTGCGCGGCGCGGTGAGCGAGGAGGAGATCGCGCGCCTCGGCCGCCCCTTCCTCCGGCTGCGCTGGTGGCAGCACCACCATCCCGTGCTCCTTCGCCTGGCCGAGCGGGCCGGAGCGCTCGTCGACGTCCCCATGGAAGCGGCGCGACGCCTGGCGCTCGAGGGCGCTGGCGTCGGCTTCTTCACGCGGATCTACATCGCCGAGGACCTCGAACGCGGCGCGCTGTCGGAGATCGCGGTGCGGGACCTGCCGCGGATCCATCGAGACAGCGCCCTCGTTCGCAGGCGCCGCTCCGGCCCGCTCTCCCCCGCCGCGGCGGACCTCGTCGAGGCCATCCGCCGCCAGGCCTGGTCGCTCGGCCTCCTCTCCCGCGGCCCCGCCGACCCGTCCGCGCCCGCCCCACGCCCGCGTCGGGGAGCCTCGCCTCGCCGCCGCCGGTGAGGGCGAGCGTCCGGCCGAGGAGCGAGGTCGCCGGAAGAGCCGCCTCGGCGATGCGGTGTAGACTGGCGCACCCGCCCTCGGCGATGGCGAAGCTCGAAGCGATGAACATCCTCGTCCTCAACTGCGGAAGCTCGTCGACAAAATTCGCCGTCCTCGACGCCCCGACCGGCCGGGAAGAAATCTCCGGCCTCGCCCAGTGCCTGGGCACGCCCGAGGCCACTCTCGAATGGCGGCGGGCGGGCGCGAAGAGCCGGCGCGACCTCGCCGGGGCCGATCACGAGGCGGCGCTGCGCACCGTGATGGACCTGCTCGAGAGCGCGGGGCTGGCTGCGCAGCTCGCCGGGGTGGGCCACCGGGTCGTCCACGGCGGCGCGCGCTTCTCGGGGTCGATCCCCATCACCCCGGAGGTGGTGACCCAGATCGAGGAGTGCGTCTCCCTCGGCCTGCTGCACAACCCCCCCAACCTGCTTGGCATCCAGATCGCCCGGGAGCGCTTTCCGGCTCTCCCGCAGGTGGCGGTCTTCGACACCGCCTTTCACCAGACCATGCCTCCCGAGAACTACCTGTACGCAGTGCCGTACGAGTGGTTCGAGAAGTACGACGTGCGCCGCTACGGGTTCCACGGCACGAGCCACCGCTACGTGTCGAGCGAGGCGATCCGCCAGCTCGGCCTCGACCCGAACGACCACGCCCTGGTGACCGCGCACCTCGGCAACGGCTGCTCGCTCGCGGCGGTGCGGGACGGCAAGAGCATCGACACCACCATGGGCCTCACGCCCCTCGACGGCGTGGTGATGGGCACGCGCAGCGGGGCGAGCGACCCGGCCATCGTCGCCCACATGAAGAGATCGCTCCACCGGTCGGCGGACGACGTCACGGACCTGCTCAACAAGCGCTCGGGTCTGCTCGGCATCTCCGGGCTGAGCAACGACATGCGCACGCTCCAGGAAGCCGCGGACCAGGGCCACGAGCGCGCGGCCCTGGCCATCGAGAAGTTCTGCCACTCGGCCGCCAAGGCGGCCGCCGGCCTGGTCGTCTCCCTGGGCCGCCTCGACGCCCTGATCTTCACCGGCGGGATCGGCGAGAACGCGGCGCGGGTCCGCGCGAGGATCCTGGAGCACCTGGCGTTCCTCGGCCTCGAGCTCGAGCCCGCCGCGAACGAAGCTCACGGGAGGGGAAGCGGAGGGCGGATCACGCGGGAGGATCGCCGACCGGTGGCCGCCGTCATCGCGACCAACGAGGAGCTCATGATCGCCCGCGATACGGCGGTCGTCGTCGCCCAGGCCGATCGCGCTCGCTGACGCCTCGGCGCCGGCGCCGGAGGGTGTCCCGCGCGGGCCTCGTCCCTTCGGGTACTGCTGCCGCCCGGGTCGTGGACGGGAGAGCGGGGACGGCCGATAATTTACTCGAAACCGCTCTTGAACGGAGGTGACGCCGTGACCACCGTCAGGCGGCAGAAGGTCTTTTGCGGTGCCTGCGGGGACGAGATCGCGCCGGACGACCGGAAGAGGTCGCCGAGCGCAAAGTCCGCCTTCGCGTGGCAGCAGGAGAACCCCGGCTGCTCCTTCTGGAGATGTCGAAAGTGCGTGGACTCCGGGCGACTCCCGCCCGGCTTGGAACGCGACGAGTGGTACCGGGTTCTCGCCGAGGCCGAGCTCGACCCCGCGACGACGAGGTGATGGGCGTTCGCCGCCTGTGCGCCTCTCCTCCGAGTCGTGAACGGGGTCGCTAGGGCGTGCGCGAATCGCCCGGCCCCCGCACCGGCAGCGGGGGAAAGGCCAACCCGACCGCGAGGGCCGCCCCCGCGATCCCGGCCGAGGCCCAGAAGAGCCGCACCATGCCCGCTTGGAGCACGCCCGCGATCGAGGAGAGCAGCGCCGGATCGAGGAGAGCGCGCTCCGGGCCGAGGAGCTGCTCCACCTGTTCGGGCGTGGCGACGCCGTGCGAGAGCGAGGCCGCGAGCAGGCCGCCGAGGACGCCGACGGACAGGGTGCCGCCGATGGTGCGGAAGAACATCGTCGAGGCGGTGGCCACGCCGCGCCGGTTCCAGGGGACGCTCGTCTGCACCGCGATCACCGTGGGAGTGTTCGCGAGGCCGAGCCCCACGCCGTAGAACGCCGTCAGCAGGCGCGGCAGCCAGGGAGAGGCGCCAGGACGGAGGAGGACGGCGAGGCTCACCGCCGCCAAGAACGAGATCCCCAGCCCTCCGCGGATGAGCGGCCGGTAGCCGACGCGATGAAGGACGCGGCCGCTCAGGGCGGAGGCGATGGGCCAGCCGATGACCATGGGGGCGATGGCGCCGCCGGCGGCGGTCGGGCTGCCGCCCAGGACGCTCTGCACGTAGAGCGGCACGAAGGTGACGGTGGCGATCATGGCGGCCCCCACCAGCGCCCCGGTGGCCGAGGCGACGCCGATGACCCGGTGGGCGAAGAGGTCGAACGGCAAGAGCGGCTCCGCGGCTCGCCGCTCCGTCAGGACGAAGAGGAGCGCGAGAAGGAGCGCGGCGGGCAGGGCCCAGGCTCCGGCGGAGCGCGACCGGGTGGCGACGAGCAGCGACAGCACCGTGCCGGCGAGGAGCGCGGCGCCGGCCAGGTCGAGCCGGTGCCGGTGCGCCTCCACCTTCTCGTGGTAGGCGGCCTGAAGGACCACGGCGCAACCCAGCCCGAGCGGCACGTTCACGTAGAAGACCCAGCGCCACGAGAGCCACTGGACGATGGCGCCCCCGAGAAGGGGCCCGACCAGGCCCGCCACCCCCCAGACGGCGCCGAAGACGCCCTGCATACGGCCGCGCTCCCGCACGTCGACGAAGAGGTCGCCGACGATGGTGAGCGCCATGGGCTGGATGGCGCCGGCCCCGAGCCCCTGGAGCGCCCGGAAGGCAACCAGCGCCTGCATGCTCCGCGCCCTGCCGCACGCCATCGACCCGACGAGGAAGAGGGCGATCCCGACCAGCATGACGGGTTTGCGACCGCGGAGATCGGCGAGCTTGCCGTAGATGGGCACCGACACCGTGGCGGTGAGCATGTAGGCCGAGAAGGCCCAGGCGTAGAGGTGCAGCCCGCCGAGGTCGCCCACCGCCGTCGGCATGGCGGTGGAGACCACGGTCATCTCCATCGCCGCCAGGAAGAGCCCGAGCAGGAGGGCGACGACGGTGAGGGGCCGGTGGGTCTGGCGCACGCCCGGTCGAGTAGCCCCGGGAGCGGCCGCGAGTCAACCGGCAATCGCGGCCGGGACTTCCGCACGCTCGCTGCCGAAGCGACGCCGCCGGGGCGACTCGGCCGGAGCGGGCGACGGGAGCGAGCGGAGGAGAGTGGGCCCGGGATGGCAGCGCAACCCCGGGCCCCCCGGCAAAATCGCTACGGCTGCACGGTGACGTCGATCACCAGGGCAGGGGTCTGCTGGATGTTCGCGATCGTCGGCTCGATGAACACCTCGTCCGAGCCCGCCTTGCTGGCGGTGACGGAAACCTTGCCTGAGGCCCCGTTGTTGAAGTTCGTCACGGTCGGGACGACGTAGCAGGGCGCGGTCGGGCAGACGCTCTCGCAGACGGTGGGGGTCTGTCCGGGCGGCTTGTCGCAGAACTGCTTCGTGAAGGTCATCGCCAGGTTGTCGACGGTGGTGGGCAGGAGCACGAACGTCGAGGTGACGTCCTGAAGCGCCGAGACCGTGGCGTACGTCGCGGTGGGGGCGACCGGGTTCAGGTTCTGGTCGCGGAAGACGAAGACGGCGGTCTCCGTTTGGGGAGCGGAGCTGGTGGTGGAGGAGGGAGACGCCAGCACCATGCTGGAAGGATTGACCCACGAGATCGGTCCGCCGAAGGGCGTGCCCGTGCTGAAGGGCAGCGTCCCCGCGGGCGCGACGATGTTGTCGAACGACGCCAAGCCCGTGTAGAGCACCCGCGTCTCCGCCCAGATGGTGGTGTCCGAGTCCCAAACGCCGTTCGGGCCGTCGTAGACCCCGTTGCCGTTCAGGTCGACGAAGTACTCTCCCGGATCGTAGACGCCGTTGTCGTTGGCGTCGACGAAGGGCTCGCCCTGGTCGATGAACGGCTCCCCCGGATCCCAGACGCCGTTCCCGTTGAGGTCGACGAAGCCCTCCTCGCCCTTGGCGAGAACGATGATGCTGACGAGGCCGTCGCGCGGGTTGTGATACCGGGTTCCGCACTTGTCGGTGATCTCGGCCCAGGGCTCGCCGGCGACGGGGTAGACGTCCTGGGGCAAGATGTAGCCGGTGACTGCGATGGTGTCGCTCGCGAAGCCCAGGTTGGCCGTCTGATCGCCGCCCTTCGTCGGATCGTACTGGGCGGTCAGGGCCGGGGGTCCGGCGGAGCCCGCCTCGCTGGCGAACGTCGCGAGCAGGGACCTGCCGAGCACGTTGTTGAACCGGTCGGCGAAGTAGGCGGTACACGTGATCGGCTGCTGGTCCCCACCGTAGTAGGTCTTCAAGCAGTCCTGGTAGGTGAGGGCCGGGAGGTTCAAGGGAGAGCACTGCACCGAGATGTACGCCCCGCTCGCCTTGGCGCCCACGATGGCGATGTTCTGGATGGTGAAGCTCCTCGTCACCCCGCCGGCGCTGGCGGTGACGGCGATGCTCACCAGGCCCGCGGCCGTGCCGGAGTAGAGGTTCACGTAGGCGAGTCCGGTGGTGTCCGGCGAGCCGGCCGGCGAGGTCGTCTGCCCGAGGTAGCGCAGGCAGCCCGACGACTGCAGGCAGTTCCCAGGGACGTCGTCCGTCCACGGGGTCGAGATGGTGGACCCGCCGAGCTGCTGGTGCTCGAAGGTCACCGTGAGGCCGTCCGGATAGGGCTGCTGGGCGGTGTCGAGGAGCGAGACACTGATCTGGTTCTGCTCGAACCACCCCGAGTACTTCACCCCCATCACCGGGTTCTGGACGTTCCCCACCTGGATGGAACCGAGCGCCGGCATGGTCACCGTGACCGGAAGGTTGACTTGCGGGATCGAGGTGATGGCCGCGGTGATGGTGGCGACTGCCGGGGCGGCGCTCGCCTGGAAGGTGGCGGTGGCGGTGCCGTCGCTGCCGGTGGCCACCACGGCAGTGCTGGCCGTTCCAGAGCCGACGACGAAGGCGCCGGCGGTGGTGGTGAAGGTGACGCTCATGTTGGCGGAGGGCGCGCCCCCGCTCAGGACCTTGGCGGTGACCGCGGTGGTGGCCGTGCCGTTGGCGGGGAGGCGGGAGCGGGCCGAGGTGACGGCGAGGCTGATGCCCGACGAGACGTCGGTGCAGATCCCGGACTGGCACAGGAAGGTGGGCGAGCCCGCCTTGCAGTTCTGCCCGGCGCAGGTCGGGTCTTGGCAGTCGATGAGGCCGTCGCAGTTGTCGTCGATCCCGTTGTTGCAGATCTCGGTCTTGCTCGTCGGGGTGCAGACCGGGAGCACGCACACCAGGTTCTGGCAGGTGCCGGCCGTCCCGTTCGAAACGCAGGCCTTCTGATCGCAATCGGGGTCGGCGCAGTCGATGCGGCCGTCCTTGTTGTTGTCGATGCCGTCGTTGCAGATCGTCTCGAAGCCGATGAAGTTCAGGGTGAGGGTCCCGTAAGCGCCGTTGCCGTCGACCGCCGTCACCACCACTGGTCCGGTGCAGGTGCTGTCCGTCCGCGAGTCACAGACCGTGAGGTCGAAGGTGGCGCTGGTGGAAGACGTCGACTGGGCGACCTGGGTGCCGGAGAAGCTGCCGTGTCGCGTCTCGACCTGGATGGGCGCCTTGGTGGCGCCGGTCACCAGGATCGACACCACGTTGGAGCCGTTCGCCTTCACGCCGTTCAGGACGGTCGGTACCGCCCCGGACACCGGCGTGGCGATGAGCGTCAGCGGGTTTGCCGATCCGTTGCCGCTCGTCGAGCTGCTGCTCGAGCCTCCACAGGCCGCGAGAGCGCACGCCGCGAGGGCGAAGGGGAGTAGGGACCTTCCGTGCATTTGGACACCTCGGCGAAGGGAAATCCCTTCCCCTTCGTGCACCGGCCAAGCCAGCCCTGGAATGGGCACTGGGGCCAAAGAATTCGCCGATTGGAGCGCGTCGACCCGGGTGCAGTGTAACCCGGGTCTCGATAGACCGGGTGCAAATAGAGGCGCCCGGGCGTCGCGGGCTCGAGATCCCGCATCGCCTCGGTTGCCTTGTCGGAGACGTGGACCTCGGTGAGGTCACCGGCCCTGAGGAATCGAGCGAGCTTCACCGCATCGCGCCGATCCGTCTTCACCCGGTCGCCCGCCTTCATGGGCACGAGCGATGGCGCCATCACGATGCAATCGATGCCTCGTTCCATGGGCGTCTCCTTTCGGTTGGGACCTCGCAATTCCAACCGTGCCACTTCGTGGCAGAGGGAGACGCCCCTCACCCATCAGGTCCTCTCGGTCCTCGGTCCTGGAGTTTCGCCGCCACCTTTCCATGATGCCTGTCTAGTCTAGGACCGTAGGTGACGTCCCCTCGTCCCTGCTCTCGTTCGACGGCGGGAGGACCGCCGGCGCGACGCGCCCCGCCCCGGCGCCAGGCGCTTCCGGTGATGGACCGCGGCCTGACGCTCGGAGAGGACCGACGCTCGGGGCCGGCGCCGACAGCGGCTCCGGGGCGAAACTCCCCTTGCGCCGCGGCGATGATGCTCCTAACCATCGGGGGATCTCTCGGGGAAAGGAAAGCCCATGAAAGGCAGCGCGAAGGTGATCGACTTGTTGAACACGGTGCTCACCAACGAGCTCACTGCCGTGAACCAGTACTTCCTCCACGCGCGCATGTGCGAGAACTGGGGGTACGAGCGCCTGTGGCACAAGGTCCGGGCCGAGTCCATCGACGAGATGAAGCACGCCGACGAGGTCATCGAGCGCATCCTCTACTTGGAGGGGCTCCCGAACCTCCAGCGCCTCGGAAAGATCTGCGTGGGCGAGAGCGTCGAGGAGCAGCTGAAGCTCGACTTGGAGCTGGAGAAGGTGGCGATCCCCGTGCTCAACGACGGCATCAAGCTCTGCCGGGCGGAGAACGACAACGGGACCGCGGAGCTGCTCGAGGACATGCTGGTCGAGGAGGAGGAACACGCCAACTGGCTCGAGGCCCAGCTCACGCTCATCGCGCAGACCGGCCTCGAGAACTACCTGGCGGAGCAGATCAAGAAGGACGAGTGACCCGACCGCCAGGCCCCGGCGGGAGCCCCGCCGGCACCGGGGTCAGGGGGTGAGCTCGAGAGTGGTCACGCTCAGCGCCGGAAGCGTGAGCGTGATCTGGTTCCCGGCGACGGTGGCGTCCGGGAGTCGCTGCGGGGTGGCGACGCCGTTCTGGACCGGGGAGGCGGAGGTGAGCTGCCAGGAGCGCGCCTTGGTGAGCGCCTTGCCGTGGGTCACCTGTACGCTCACCGTGCGGGAGTTTAGGTCGAGCGAGGAGCCGTTCAGGGTGGGACGGTGGACAAGGACCACCACTACTCGGTCCGGGCTCGCCTGGTCGACGCTGGCGAAGGCGGACAGGTGCGCGATGTCGCTCGTACCGGCGGCCACGGAGGTGTCGCCGAAGGAGGTTCCGGCGCCGTCGTAGTTCCGGTAGCAGAGCCAGGCTCCGGCCCCCCAGGCGTTGTTGGACAGGAGCGGCCAGTAGGAGCCGGCGTACATGCCTTCCCGGCCGAAGATCCCGAGGGTGTCTGCCTGGGCGACGGCGCCGGAGATGTGGTCGCCGCCGCCGTGGTTGTACTCGCTCACCGAGAGCAGCGTGCCCGGGTAGTTGGCGGCGATCTTGCCGAGCATGCGCGGGATGAGCGCGATCGCGGCGTTGTTGGTGGAATCCTGGGTGATCCAGCTCGTCTCCACGTAGGTCGGATCCCACAGCGATCGCGGAGCCTGGACGCGGGCGGCCACCACGCAGTCGCTGTTGTTATCGACCGTGACCCGCGTTCCGCAGCCGGTCGCCTCGCTGTAGAAGTGCAGGTCGAGGACGTCGAGCAGCCGGCGGCCCTGGGTCGCCGACGCCTGGCCCATCTGGGAGAGGTAGTAGTTGAGGAAGTCGCCGAGCTGCGCCGAGTCGGGCGCGCCCTGGAGGTTCACGTACCCGGCCCACCCGTAGCTCACCGGTCCGAAGACGAGGGCCGAGGGGACAGCGTCCTTGATGGCTCCCGAGGACGCGATCGACTGGGAGAGGAGCGCCGCGTAGGTGAGCTGCGCCCGCTGGATCTCGGCGTGGGTCGCCGACCAGAGGTCGGGTTCGTTGTCGAGCATGAGGTGCAAGGGGAGCGCGGCGCCCGACCAGTGGGTGGAGAGGAACCAGGCGAACTCGTCCTGGTAGACGTAAGCGTCCGTGGTGACGGGGGGGTTGCTGAAGGGCGCCCCCTTCTTCGCCACCGTCTGGAGGAAGTGGTCGGTGAGGGTGCTCGTCAGCGAGACCGGTCCGCTCGCGTCCTTCGCCACCCATCCCTGGATGGGAATGGTGACGCACAGGCCGAGGCCGTTCGCCTTGGCGTCGGCCACCGAGGGCACCGCTGCATCGCCGGGGCCGTCGGAGGGGGAGCCCATGTAGGTGTCGTTCTCGTAGAGGTAGTCGCTCCCGGCGTTGGAGTAGTTGGTCTCCCAGTTGTAGGCGGTCCAGCGGTTTCCGCCCAGCCGGAGCCAGGTGGTTCCGGGCGGCGATTCGGCAGCGGTGGCGCCGTTGTACCCGTACACGAAGGGCGAGATGGCTCGCACGTTCGAGCCGGTGTCGACCGCGACCGTGACGTCGGCGCCCCCGCCGGCCGAGACCGTCACGGTGGTCGTTGCCGTCGTCGTGCCGTAGGCATTTCCCGCGCTGAGCGTGTAGGTGGTCGTCGAGCCCGGCGAGACGGACTTCGAGGTTCCCGCCACCGCGCCCACTCCCTGATCGATGGAGAGGGTGGTGGCGCCCGAGACCGTCCAGGAGAGCGTGCTCGAGCCCCCGGGAACGACCACGCTCGGCGACGAGGTGAAGGAGAGGATGGAAGGGACGGCGGCGACGGTGACGGTGGCCTTAGCGGTGGCGTTGCCGGCGCCGTTGCCGGCGGTGAGGGTGTAGGTGGTGGTCGTCGTCGGCGAGACGGACTTCGAGGTTCCGGTGACGGTGCCGACGCCCGGGTCGATGGAGAGAGAGGTGGCGCCCGAGACCGCCCAGGAGAGCGTGCTGGCGCTGCCGGGCGCGACAGTCGTCGGCGAGGCGGTGAAGGACGATATCGCCGGCTTCTGCGAGCCCTCGCCGCCGTCCGGCGAGCCCCCGCCTCCTCCTCCGCCGGAGGCGATGCCTCCGCAAGCAGCGAGCGCCAGGGCCATTCCCATCGCCGTCAATTCCCGGGAGTTGCTCATGGAAATACCCTCCGGCCAGGTGGGCTAGCCCACGGCCGATGTGCGTTTCAAGGTCCGGCTGTGGGCGACTCGCCGCATCGAGGGAGGGCGGAGGGATAGCGGAACGCGAGCGCGTCCCCAAGGGCCGGGGCCTCCCCCGCTCGGCGAGCGCTTTGGGGCTCGCTCGCTCGATGTGGCACGGGGTCGGACGTCGACCCACAGCGCGTCGCCGGATCGAGGGACGAAGCAGCTCCGAGAGTGAACCGGTGTCGGCCGTCCTCTCCGTGGGCGGTCAGCTCTTCACCGGCGGGGCGTCGGCGAGGGGATCCTCTCCAGCCGTCCAGCCCGGGAGAACGCGATCGGAGAGCTGGAAGTTCTCGCCGTCGTGCTCGGTGTAGACGACGTAGATGCTCGCCTTGGGCACGCCCCAGGTGCGCTCGAGCTCGCCCATGATGGCGAGCGCCAGCCGCCGCTTCTGATCCGCCGTGCGTCCTTTCCGAATGTCGGCGTTGAGGAAGACGATGCCGCGCGCCGGGTCCTCGGCCCGACCGAAGGCCAGGTCCTCGCGCCCGTAGGACCGGAGCGTCACCCCGATGTGGTCGGTGCCGGTGTCCATGATCTCCGCGAAGTGGCGGATCACCTCGCCGGCGAAGCGCCTCTTCTCCTCCGCGGACGGGGTGAAATTCGTCTCGAATTGAAGGTGCGGCATCGTCGCCTCCCCGGCTTGGCTCCCCGCGCAGGATTCTAGCAACGCGCTGAACGCGTTTCACGGAGCGCTGCCCGAGACGGGCGGCGCGTCGCCAGCGAAGCACCGTCGTCGACGGGAGCTCGGCTGGCGCCCCGCTTCGCTCGAGCCGGCGCGGGACGGACCTCCTCGGCGGAAGGCGTGCGCGGGCGACGTGGAACGACAACGGGCGGGAAACCGGATCTTCTCCGGCGACCCGCACGCGTCTCCGACCCGCCGACGCCGGCAGCCCTTCCTCGTCCGCCATGGCCGTCGAACTCCGGCCTCCGCAATCGCCTCACACCCCAGAGGGGTCTGCCTCCCCCGGCCGCGCTTTGGCACTGCAGCTGGGTTCGCTGGGACGGTATGCTCGCGAGGCTTTGATCTCCCCGTAGGCCTGAGAGCGAACGCCGCCGGTTCCTAGGAGGTTCCCGATGAAAGCTTCCGTGCTCGTCGCCGCCGCTTGCCTGTGGGCGCTTCCGACCCTTGGTGAGGACATAGCCGCCACCGCAGAAGCCCCGAAGCCGGCCCCGTGCCCGGAGGAGCCCAGTCACCGCGAGCTCGCCGGCCACCTCTTCCTCACCTCGCACCTCACCACCGATCCATTCTCGTACACCGCCTTCGGGGCGAACTTCGGGCTCGGGGCCGGTCAGGCTCAAGGGCCCACGGGGGAGTTCAGCAACACTCCGCCCTACTTCACCAAGACTGGAACCAAGTGGTACGGCTACAGCGGCCTCGTGCATCAGTTCCTGCTCGACGTGCGGATCCTCGAATACCTGTCGGTGCACCTCGACACGAACGCCCAGGCCTACCTCGGCACTGGCCGCGACTCGATCATCGTCGTGGGCACGAGCGTCGGCTTGGCCGCAACCCTGGGCGTGAAGGGGAGCCTCCCCATCGGAGAGCACGTGCGCCTCTCCCTCGGCCTCGACGGCCGCTACGGGCCCGCTTACACGGTGCTCCTCCTGAACGGGATCCAGGACGCCATCAATAGCTGCAAGGCGGGAGGACCCTGCAACGTCGATCCTGGCCAGTTCCTGCAGGAGTCGGACACCATCACCTGGGTGGGCACGCTCAGCGCTGCATGGGCGCCTTGGCCGTTCCTCGGCCTCGTGGGGGACGTGAGCTACCTGAACCCCAGAAAGACGGGCACGGCGTCCTACTCGAACAACGGGTTCGACTTCGCGGCCAGCGTCGAGTTCGACGCCATGCCTCTCCTCCACTGGCTCCCGCTGGGGGTGAACGGCGGCTACGCCATTTTGACCCCAGTCGGGGCGAATGGGGTTGCGACCGAGACGGACTACGAGTTCGGGATCTACTACACGGGGAAGAGGGACCTCGCCCTCGGCATCGAGATCGACTGGCAAAATGGACGGCTCAACAACGCGCAGGTCCAGACGTCTACCCTCGCGTGGGTAAACTTCAAGTACTACTGGTAGCCGGGCGCCGCTCCAAAGCCTGCCTCCTCTGCGGGCGCCCGTCGCCGGCGAGACCGCGGCCCGACGGGTTCCAGGTGAACCGGTGTTCCCCGGTCTGAGGGAAAGTTTCCGGCCCTGTCGCCGCTAGGCGTACGCAGGGGGAAGAGACATGAGATCTCTAGCGATCCGAATCCTGCTCGCGCTCGCCGCGCTGACGGCGGACTCACCCGTGCGCGCAGATTCCACCGCGAACGCCGTCCTGGCGAAGGCGAAGGCCGCGAGCGGCGGTGAGGCCTGGAACGGCATCCGCACCATGCGCGCGCGTGCCAAGGTCAACACCGGGGGGCTCTCCGGCAGCGGGGAGTCGATCGACGACCTGGTGCACGGGTGGTTCCTCGATCGGTTCGCGCTCGGCCCGGTGACGGGGGCCCAGGGATTCGACGGGAAGACCGCCTGGACGATGGACGCGTCGAAACAGGTGCACGAGGAGGAAGGGGGCGACGCCCGCCTGGCCGCCGTCGACGACGGCTACCGGAGGCGGCTCGCCTACTGGTTCCCCGAGCGCGGCGCCGCTCGCATCGAGCTCTCCGGCGACGCGACGGAGGGGAGCCGGCGGTTCCGGGTGCTCACCCTCAGCCCCGAGGGCGGGCGACCCTTCGCCCTGTGGATCGACGCCTCTACCCATCTCGTGGACCGCGTGGTCGAGAAGGCGGCGCTCGAGACGCGGACGACGTTCTACTCCGACTACCGGAGCGTCGGAGGGGTGAAGCTGCCATTCCGGAGCCGCTCGACGAACGGAGAGCCGAAGTACGACCAGACCGCGGAAATCGTGGAGGTGACCTTCAACGAGCCGGTCGCACCGGAGCTCTTTGCGATGCCGGCGCCGCCGCCTCCCGACTTCTCCATCGCCGGCGGCAAGACATCGACGTCGGTCCCCTTCGCCCTCGTCAACAACCACATCTACGTCGACGTGCGGCTCGACGGCCGGGGGCCGTTCCGCATGCTCTGCGACACCGGGGGGATGAACATCCTCACCCCGTCCCTGGCGAAGGCGCTGGGCCTCAAGGCCGAGGGCGCGCTGGAGGGACGCGGGGTCGGGGACCGGTCCGAGGACGTCGCCCTCGCCAAGGTGGGCTCCCTCCGGGTCGGCGACGCCACTCTCCGCGACCAGGTGTTCGCCGTCTTCCCGCTCGACACCTTCGAGAAGGTGGAGGGGCTGCGCATCTCCGGGATCATCGGCTACGAGGTGTTCCGCCGCTTCGTGGTGGAGGTCAACTACGAGGAGCGGCGCCTGGGGCTCACGCTGCCGAAGGACTTCGAGTACCGGGGAAGGGGCGTGGCGGTGCCGTTCCAGTACAACGACAAGATCCCCCAGGTCGAGGGCTCCATCGACGGCATCCCCGGCAAGTTCGACATCGACACCGGCAGCCGCTCCACCGTCGATCTCACCAGCCCGTTCGTGGAGAAGAACGATCTGAAGAGGAAGTACCCCCTGAGCGCGGTCGTGGTCACCGGCTGGGGCGTCGGGGGACCGGCCCGGAGCTACGTAACGCGCGGGAAGGAGCTCCGGATCGGCACGGTGGTGGTGCGCGCGCCGGTCCTCCTCCTCTCGGCGCAGGACAAGGGCGCCTTCTCTGACCCGTACCTCGCCGGCAACGTGGGCGGCGGCGTGCTGAAGCGCTTCAACATCACCTTCGACTACGGCCACAAGCGGCTCTACCTGGAGGCGAACGCGAACGACGCGGCGCCGGACACCTTCGACCGCGCGGGGATGTGGGTGAACGTCGACGAGAGCGGATTCGCGGTCGTCGACGTGATGGCGGACGGCCCGGCCGACCGGGCCGGGGTTCGCGCCGGGGACTCCATCGTCGCCGTGGGCGGTACCGCGGCCTCGCAGATGAGCCTGGCGGACTTCCGCTCCATGCTCCGGACCCTCAAGCCCGGCACCGAGGTGCGCCTCACCGTCCAGTCGGGAGGGAAGCGGCGCGAGGTCGTGCTCGTGCTCCGCGACGTCGCCTGAACGCGGTCCGGGCCGGGACGTGGGGGGTCCCCGCCTAGGCGGGAACGCCCGCGGCTCGAGACCTCGGCGGCGGCGCGTTGCCGCCGGGCCCTCCCCCGCGGAGGGCACGGCGAAAGAAGGGCTTTAGCCCGAGCCAGGCGACCGAGCCGACCAGCACCGCTCCCCCGGCGACGTTCACGGGCGTGAGGCTCAAGGGGAAGAAGGGCCAGGCGCAGGCGGCGGTGGCCACCGGTCCCGCCACCCGGACCACGCTCGTCACCGAGAGGCTCGCGTCCCGGAGGGTTCGGTAGTAGAGCAGCACGGAGGCGAGGTTGCCGACCAGGGCGGCCGCGACCACCAGTGCCACCCCCGCGGGCGTGCCGCGGCGGCCGAGCTCGCCCGAGAAGGCGCCGTAGCCGAGCACCAGGAGGAGCGAGAAGACCCGGGAGCTCGCCAGCACCACCGAGGGCCGGGAGCGGACCAGGGCGATCTTGGCGAGCAGGTTCCCGGCGGTGTAGGCGACCGTGGAGGCGAAGGCGAGCGCCAGGCCGACTCCGCCCGAGGGGGCGGCCCCCTGCCACGAGAAGAGGAAGGCCCCCGCGACCGCCGCGGCGCCGAGCAGCAGGTGGTCGCTTCTCAGGCGCTCGCCCAGGACGAGAAAGGCGAGCGGCGCGGCGAAGACCGGCGACAGACCGCCGAGGAGCGCGACCGGGACCGGTCCGAGCCGCCCGAGGCTCGCGAAGAGGCAGACGGCCCCGACGCCGTCGAGCAGGCCGAGGCCGACGAGGACCGGGCTCACCTCGAGGGGCAAGGAGCGCTCCCGGACGCGGGCCCAGACGACGCAGCCGATGACCGCGCAGGCCGTGCTCAGGGCGGCGGCGTCGACCGCGCCGATGCGGAGCAGCGCGAAGGCGTTCAGCACCGAGGCGACGGCGGCGAGCTTGAGGGAGAGGGCCTGTCGTCCGATATCGTGATGCACCCAAACGGGTATATCACGGATGGGGCATATGTCGAGACTTGGACCTCCGGCCCAATAGGTTGTCGATATTGGCGATTTTCCCCGACAAGCGGCGGCGATGGAACTGAGCGCCATCGACGTCCAGGGAGTGGTGAAGCGCTTCGGCCCCTCCGCGGCGCTCGGGCCCCTGACGCTCTCGGTTCGCGAGCGGTCGACCCTCGCGCTCATCGGGCCCTCGGGCTCCGGCAAGTCCACGCTCCTCCGCCTGGTGATGGGGCTCGTCGAGCCCGACGAGGGAGTGATCTCAGTTCGCGGCCGGGTCGTCCGCAGGAGCGACGCAGCCCTGCGCCGGAAGATGGGCTACGTGCTGCAGGGGGGAGGGCTCTTCCCGCACCTGCGCGCGGCGGAGAACGTGACCCTCGTCGCTCGCACCTTGCGCCTCCCCGCCGAGCGCATCGCGCTGCGCCTCTCCGAGCTCGCGAGCCTGTGCCGGCTCGCCGAGGCGGTGCTCGGCCGCTACCCGGCCGAGCTCTCGGGCGGCCAGAGGCAGCGGGTGAGCCTCATGCGCGCCCTGATGCTCGACCCGGAGGTGCTGCTCCTCGACGAGCCGCTCGGGGCGCTCGACCCCGTCACCCGCTCCGAGCTCCAGGTGGACCTGCGCCGGATCTTCGACGAGCTCGGGAAGACGGTGTTGCTCGTCACCCACGACCTCGGCGAGGCCGCCTTCTTCGCCCACCGCGTGGCCCTTCTCCTCGACGGTCGCGTCGTCCAGGAGGGCACGCTGGCGGAGCTCGAGTCGGCACCCTCGAGCCCGTTCGTGAGCCGGTTCGTGCAGGCGCACCGCGAGGGCGGGGCGAACGGAGTGAAGCGGTGATCGCCACCCTCCTCGCTCTCGCCCTGGCCGCCCCCTTGGACGCCCCGACCGTGCGGGTGGCGTCGAAGAAGTTCACCGAGTCGGTGCTCCTCGCCGAGCTCGCCGCCGAGCTGGCCGAGATCGCCGGCGCCCGGGCGGTGCGAAGGGAGGAGCTCGGCGGGACGCGGGTGCTGTGGGAGGCGCTCCTGCGCGGGGACGTGGACCTCTACCCGGACTACACCGGCACGCTGTGGCGAGAGATCCTCGGGCGCGCCCCGGGGGACGCGGCGGAGCTCGAGCGCCTCCTCTCGCAGAAGGGCGTGGCGGTGACCCGTCCCCTCGGGTTCCAGGACTCCTACGCCATCGGGATGCGCCGCGCCCTGGCCGACCGGCTCGGGATCGAGACCGTGTCCGACCTGGCCCGCCACCCCGAGCTGCACCTCGCCTTCACCGACGAGTTCATGGATCGCGCCGAGGGCTGGCCCGCGTTGCGCGACCGCTACCGCCTCGCCCATCGCGGGGTCCGCGGCCTCGACCACGACATCGCCTACCGCGCCCTTTCGGCCGGCGAGATCGACGCCACCGACCTCTACACCACCGACGCCGAGATCCGGCGCTACGACCTCCGTGCGCTCGCGGACGACCGGCAAGCCTTCCCGGAGTACCAGGCTGTCCTCGTCTATCGCGCCGATCTGGCGGAGCGCGCTCCCCTGGCCCTCACCTCCATCCGGCGGCTCGAGGGGCGCATCTCGGCGCCACAGATGATCGCCATGAACGCCAGGGTGCGATTCGAGGGCGCACCGGCGGCGGAGGTGACGGCGGAATTCCTCGCCACCACCCTCGACCTCCACCCGACGGTGAGCGTCGCCGGCTTCTGGGCGCGCCTCCTGCAGCGCACCGAGGAGCACGTGCTGCTCGTCGCCATCGCGCTCTCCGCCGCGATGGCGGTGGCGATCCCGCTCGGCATCTGGGCCGCGCGCCGTCGCCGCGCCGGCAAGGTGATCCTGGGAGTGGTCGGGATCGTCCAGACCGTCCCCTCGCTCGCGCTCCTGGTCTTCATGATCCCGATCCTCGGCATCGGGGCCCGGCCGGCGGTGGCGGCCCTCGCCCTCTACGGCCTGCTCCCGGTGGTGCGGAACACGCACGCCGGCCTCGTCGGGATTCCCCCCGACCTGCGCGAATCGGCCGAGGCGCTCGGCCTCTCCCGCTTCGCCCGGCTGCGCCTCGTCGAGCTGCCACTCGCCTCTCCGTCGATCCTGGCCGGCGTGAAGACCTCGGCGGTCATCACCGTGGGCACCGCCACCCTGGGAGCGCTCGTCGGGGCCGGCGGTTACGGACAGCCCATCCTCACCGGCATCCGGCTCGCCTCCACCTCGCTCATCCTCGAGGGGGCAATCCCGGCGGCGCTCCTGGCGCTCGCCGTCCAGGGGCTCTTCGACCTCCTGGAACGCGCCCTCGTTCCTCGCGGCCTCACCCTCGCCGCCTCCGAGACCCGCTCGGGGTCCCGCTGAGGGCGGTCCCGGGCCAAGCCGAGAGGCCCGATCCACCCCGCGCGGGTCGGCGCCCATCCGTCAAAAGATGCTTAGGTTCGCCGTGCAGGTCGCAACCGGGCGGCGAGGACGGCAGTGCGCAATGCACGCCCGGTTCGGGGCGAGGCGGGAAAAGGGCAGTCTTCACGGCCGCAGCCGACAGAGCTCCGCTTGGCCCGGGGCGTGCTCCTTACCTGCCCCGCAAACGACCCGGAGGGCCCCATGGCCGACGTCGCCATCATCCTCGCAGCGGCACTGTTCTTCGCGATCGCCATCGCCTACGTGGGCGGCTGCGAGAAGCTCTAGCAGGGCGCGAGCCCGGGCCGGAAGGGAGCCTTCATGACTTTGGAGTATGCCGTCGGCGTCGCGCTCACCGCGCTTCTCACCGCCTACCTCGTCTACGCGCTCGTTCGCCCCGAGCGCTTCTAGGGACCGCCATGACCGTGAACGGCTGGCTGCAGATCGGCCTCTTCTTCCTCGCCATCCTGGTGCTGACGAAGCCCGTCGGCCTCTACCTGCACCGGGTCTACGAAGGGGAGCGCCAGCCCCTGCCGCGCCTCCTCGGGCCGGTGGAGCGCTGGCTCTACCGGCTCCTGGGAGTCGATCCCGCCAAGGAGCAGGACTGGAAGGGCTACACGGTGGCCATGCTCCTCTTCAGCCTCTTCGGGCTCCTCGGGACCTACCTCATCCTGCGGCTGCAGGCGGTCCTTCCCCTCAACCCGAACAAGATGGCGGCCGTCGCCCCGGACCTGGCGCTCAACACCGCCGCGAGCTTCACCACCAACACCAACTGGCAGTCCTACTCGGGCGAGTCGACCATGGGCTACCTCGCCCAGATGGCCGGGCTCGCCTGGCACAACTTCACCTCGGCGGCAGTGGGGATCGGGATCGCCCTGGCGCTCGCTCGCGGCCTCACCCGCCGCCCGGGCCCGGAGGGCGCGAAGACCATCGGCAGCTTCTGGGTCGACCTGGTGCGGGGCACCCTCTACGTGCTCCTGCCGGTCTCGTTCCTCCTGGCCCTCTTCTTCGTCTCGCAGGGCGTGGTGCAGACGCTCGCGCCGAACGTCGAGATCCAGACGGTCGAGGGAGCGAAGCAGGTCATCACGCTCGGACCGGTCGCCTCCCAGGAGGTGATCAAGATGTTCGGGACCAACGGCGGCGGCTTCTTCAACGCCAACAGCGCGCACCCCTTCGAGAACCCCACCCCGCTCTCGAACTTCGTGCAGCTCATCCTCATCTTCGCCATCCCCGCCGGCCTCACCTACACCTTCGGGAAGATGGCCCGAGACACCCGCCAGGGCTGGGCGCTCTTCGCCGCCATGGCGGTGTTGTGCACCACGGGCGTGGCAGTCGCCTACGGGGCCGAATCGCACCACAACCCGGCCCTGGCCGGCCTCGCCGTAAACGACCAGGCCGGCAACACCGAGGGGAAGGAGGTCCGCTTCGGCATCGCCCAGTCCGCGCTCTTCGCCACCGTCACCACCGACGCCTCCTGCGGTGCGGTGAACGCGATGCACGACAGCTTCACCCCCATCGGCGGGCTCGTCCCGCTCGTGAACATGCAGCTCGGAGAGGTGATCTTCGGCGGCGTCGGGGCCGGCCTCTACGGGATGCTCGTGATGGCGGTGCTCACCGTCTTCATCGCCGGCCTGATGGTGGGCCGCACTCCCGAGTACCTGGGAAAGAAGATCGAGGGAAAGGAGATGAAGCTCGCCGTCCTCTACATCCTCGTCTTCCCGCTGGTGGTGCTCACCCTGGCGGGCTGGTCGGCGGTGGTCCCCTACGGGACCTCCTCGCTCAACAACGGCGGCCCGCACGGCCTCTCGGAGCTGCTCTACGCCTTCACCAGCGGCGCCGCCAACAACGGCTCCGCCTTCGCCGGCCTGAACGCCAACACCAAGTTCTGGAACCTCGCCCTGGCCCTCGACATGCTCGCCGGCCGCTTCCTCATGATCGTGCCGGCCATGGGTATCGCCGGCGCCATGATCGGGAAGAAGTCGGTGCCCTCCGGCCCCGGCACCTTCCCCACCGACGGCCCCACCTTCGTGGCGCTGCTCGTCTCGGTGGTGATCATCGTCGGGGCGCTCACCTACTTCCCGGCCCTGTCGCTCGGCCCGGTGCTCGAGCACTTCGCCTCCCTCCAGGGAAAGCTCTTCTAGCCATGGCCCCCAAGACCCGGCAGTCGTCCATCTTCGACGCGCAGATCCTCCGGCAGGCGGCGATCGAGAGCCTGAAGAAGCTCGATCCGCGGCTGGTGGCGAAGAACCCGGTGATGTTCGTGGTGGAGGTGGGGAGCCTGCTCACCACGCTCCTTTGGCTCCGCGACCGGATCTTCCACCCGGCGGGGGCCGCGCCCGGCTGGTTCACCCTCACCGTCAGCCTGTGGCTGTGGTTCACGGTCGTGTTCGCGAACCTGGCCGAGGCGGTGGCCGAGGGGCGCGGCAAGGCGCAGGCCGACGCCCTGCGGAAGATGCGTCGGGACGTGACCGCCCGCAAGGTCGTGAATGGGCGCGAGGAACGCGTCTCGGCCTCGTCGCTCCGCAAGGGAGACGTGGTGGTGGTGGAGGCGGGGGAGATGATCCCCGGCGACGGCGAGATCACCGAGGGCGTCGCCTCGGTGAACGAGTCGGCCATCACCGGCGAGTCGGCGCCGGTCATCCGCGAGTCGGGCGGCGACCGGAGCGCGGTGACCGGGGGAACCACGGTCCTCTCCGACCGCATCGTGGTCCGCATCACCGTCAACCCCGGCGAGTCCTTCCTCGACCGCATGATCGGCCTGGTGGAGGGGGCGTCGCGCCAGAAGACGCCGAACGAGATCGCCCTCCACATCCTCCTGGTGGGCCTCACCCTCATCTTCCTCTTCGCCTGCGTCACCCTGGTGCCGCTGGCCGCCTACTCGGGCATCTCGCTCTCGGTGACCGCCATCGTGGCGCTGCTCGTCTGCCTCATCCCCACCACCATCGGCGGGCTCCTCTCCGCCATCGGCATCGCCGGGATGGATCGCCTGCTGCGCAAGAACGTGCTGGCGATGAGCGGGCGCGCCGTCGAGGCCGCCGGGGACGTCGACGTCCTCTTGCTCGACAAGACCGGCACCATCACCCTCGGCAACCGCATGGCGACCGAGTTCCTGCCCGCTCCGGGCGTGCGGGTGGAGGACCTCGCCGACGCCGCCCAGCTGGCCAGCCTGGCCGACGAGACTCCCGAGGGGCGCTCCATCGTGGTGCTCGCGAAGGAGCGCTTCAACTTGCGCGGGCGCGAGCTCCACGGTGAGGCCAAGTTCGTGGCCTTCAGCGCCCAGACCCGGATGAGCGGCTGCGACGTGGGCGGCCGGGTCATCCGCAAGGGGGCGATGGACGCAGTGGCGAAGCACGTGGCCGCCCTGAACGGGAGCATGCCCCCGGAGCTCCTGGCCGCCTCCGGTCGAATCAGCGACTCGGGCGGGACGCCGCTCGCCGTCTCCGACGGCCCCCGGGTGCTGGGGGTGGTCGAGCTGAAGGACGTCGTGAAGGGCGGGATCAAGGAGAGGTTCGAGCGCTTCCGGGCCATGGGCATCCGCACGGTGATGATCACGGGCGACAACCCCCGCACCGCCGCCGCCATCGCTCGCGAGGCGGGGGTGGACGACTTCCTCGCCGAGGCCACGCCCGAGGCCAAGATGCGCCTCATCCAGGAGCAGCAGGGGCTCGGGAAGCTCGTGGCCATGACCGGCGACGGGACCAACGACGCGCCGGCGCTCGCGCAGGCCGACGTGGGGGTCGCCATGAACACCGGGACCCAGGCCGCCAAGGAGGCCGGGAACATGGTGGACCTCGACTCCAATCCCACCAAGCTCCTCGAGGTGGTCGAGGTGGGCAAGCAGCTCCTCATGACGCGGGGGACGCTCACCACCTTCTCCATCGCCAACGACGTCGCCAAGTACTTCGCCATCCTGCCGGCGCTCTTCGTGGCCGCCTACCCGGAGATGGCTCCCCTCGACGTCATGCACCTCGCCTCTCCCTACAGCGCCATCCTCTCCGCGGTGATCTTCAACGCCGTCATCATCGTGCTCCTCATCCCGCTGGCGCTCCGCGGGGTGCGCTACCGGCCGCTCGGCGCCGCCGCGGTGCTGCGCCGCTCGCTGCTCGTCTACGGGCTCGGCGGGGTGGTGGCCCCGTTCATCGGCATCAAGCTCATCGACCTGGCGCTGGCGGCGGCCGGGATCGTCTGAGGAGGGACCCGACCATGCGCGAAAACCTGCTCCCGGCGCTCCGCGCCACCGTGGTGACGCTCCTCCTCACCGGAGTCGCCTACCCGCTCGCCGTCACCGGGGTCGCCCGGATCCTCTTCCCGCACCGCTCCGCCGGCAGCCTGGTCGTCGGGGAGGGGAACCGGGTGGTGGGCTCCGAGCTCCTCGCCCAGGGGTTCTCCGACCCCGCCTACTTCCAGCCGCGGCCGTCGGCGGCCGGCGACAAGGGCTACGACCCCATGGCCTCCGGTGGCTCGAACCTGGGCCCGACCTCGAAGAAGCTCCGCGACCAGGCGGCCCAGGCGACCGAGAAGCTCGCCAAGGAGAACCCGGACTCCCGCGAGCCCGTCCCGGTGGAGCTCGTCACCGCCTCGGGGAGCGGGCTCGACCCGCACCTCTCGCCCCGGGCAGCGTACTGGCAGGTGCCGCGGGTGGCCCGGGCGCGGGGGGTCATCGAGGCCCGGGTGCGCGCGGCGGTGGATGACGCGATCGAGGGTCGCGACCTCGGCATGCTAGGCGAGCCGAGAGTGAACGTGCTCCTGCTCAACCTCGCCATCGACCGCCAGTTTGGGCGCCCGGCCATCGCGGGTTCGGGTTATCACTAGGCCGTGCCCGGCGGGCGGCAGCGTCCCGAGGACTTCCTGGAGCTGGTGGAGCGCGGCCGGCGCGGTCGCCTCAAGCTCTACATCGGGTTTGCCGCCGGGGTGGGCAAGACCTGGCGGATGCTGGAGGAGGCCCACGCCCTGCGCAAGCGCGGGATCGACGTGGTGGGTGCCCTCATCGAGACGCACAGCCGGGCGGAGACCGAGGCGCTCATCGGCGACCTGGAGGTGGTGCCGCGCCGCCGCCTCGAGTACCGCGGGGTGGTGGTGGAGGAGATGGACCTCGACGCGGTCCTGGCGCGGCGGCCCACCGTGGCCGTCGTCGACGAGATCCCGCACACCAACGTCCCGGGGTCGAGGAACCGCAAGCGCTACCAGGACGTTCTCGACCTCCTGGTCGCCGGCATCAACGTCATCGGGGCGCTCAACATCCAGCACCTGGAGAGCCTGAACGACCTCGTGCAGCGCAACACCGGCGTCCAGGTGCGCGAGACCGTTCCCGACTCCTTCCTGGAGCAGGCGGACCAGGTGGTGAACCTAGACCTCGCGGTCGAGGACCTCCTCGACCGGCTGCGGGCGGGGAAGATCTACCCCGCCGAGCGGATTCCCTGGGCCCTCGAGCACTTCTTCCAGGACGGGAACCTCGCCACCCTGCGGGAGCTCTCCCTGCGCGAGGTGGCGCAGAGCCTGGACCGCAGCCAGGCGCGCCAGCCGTCGAGCGCCCCGGGAGCGCCGGCGCCGGGCCGGGTGATGGTGTGCCTCTCCTCCAACCCGCCGCACGCCGCCACGCTCCTGCGGAGGGGCTCGCGCATGGCGGGGCGCCTCAACACCGACTGGTACGTGGTCTACGTCGAGACGCCGCGCGAGGCGCCGGACAAGATCGACGCGGAGGCGCAGCGCCGGCTGCACGCCAACATGGAGAAGGCGCGCGAGCTCGGGGGCGAGTTCGTGCGCCTGCGCTCGGCTGTCCCCGCCGACGCCCTCCTCGACTTCGCCCGCACCCACCGGGTGAGCGACCTGGTGGTGGGGCGCACCGAGGAGCCGTGGTGGCGGAGGCTCCTGCGCCTCTCGGTGGTGGACAAGCTCGTCGACGGCAGCGCCGGCATCGACCTGCACATCGTCTCCTTCGAGGAGGAGGCGCACCCGTGACCCTGCGCCGCCGGCTGCTCCTCGCCCAGGCGCCGCTCGCCACCGCGCTCGTGCTGGTGGGGGCGGCCTCCCTGCGCACCGTCACCTTCCTGGGGGAGAGCTCCGAGAACATCCTCAAGGACAACTACCGGAGCGTGCTGGCCGCCCAGCGGATGAACGGCGCCCTCGACGTCCTCGACCGGGACGCGCTGGCGCGCGCCATGGGTCGCGGGGGCGCCGCACAGGATGCCACCGCCCGCCAGCACTTCGAGTCCGAGCTCAGGGTCCAGGAGGGGAACATCACCGAGCCGGGCGAGGCCGAGGCGACGAGGGACCTGCGCACCGCCTGGGAGAAGTACCAGCAGGCGCTCGCCTCCGCCGGGTCGTCCCGGGAGCCCATCGCCGCCTACCTGGACTCGGTGCACGGCGCCTCGATGACGGTCCGCGGGGCGACCGACGAGGTGCTCGCCATCAACCAGGACGCCATGGTCCGCAAGAGCAATCTGGCGCGGCGCACCTCCGACCGGCTCCTCTACCTCATGGTGGCGGCCACGCTGGCCGCGCTCGGCCTCGGCCTCCTCTCCTCCACCACCCTCACCGCCCGCATCGTGCGGCCGGTGTCGGTGCTCTCGCAGGCGGTGCGACGCTTCGGCGAGGGCGACCTGGAGGCGCGCGTCCGCCCGAAGGGACAGGACGAGATCGCCGAACTGGGCCGGGAGTTCGACACCATGGCCGACCGGCTCGAGGAGTACCGCAAGAGCTCGCTCGGCGAC
>Ga0335080_10000355_pt1 | contig 41711 bp, 39 predicted proteins | sample Lox_Sample_34_FD_206720 | JGI IMG/M metagenome (GOLD analysis project Ga0335080, IMG submission 206720) | Soil microbial communities from Loxahatchee National Wildlife Refuge, Florida, United States - Lox_Sample_3.4 | ecosystem: Environmental > Terrestrial > Soil > Wetlands | place: USA... | reverse complement strand
AACCATTCTCCGTATCCGCAGACTCGCGCCGCGCATAAGCGGGAGAAGAAACAGCAGAAGGCAATGCGGAAGGCTCTCAAGAAACAGACGAAAGCGCAGAACAAGATGTACAAGAAGAGCGTGAAGAAGAGCCACTACCCGAAGCACTCGTACTGAGTCTGTGGCTTAGGCGATCCAGCCGCCGCCCACCACAACATCCCCATCATAGAAGACTGCTGCCTGGCCCGGTGTAATTGCTCGCTGCGGCGCGTCGAACGTGACCAGAATTTCGTCCGGGGCGGAACGCTCGATTGTCGCCGGAGCAGGCTCGTGACGATGGCGGATTTTCACCGTGACCCGCATCGGTTCGCGCAGATCATCGACTGAGATCAGGTTGGTGCGGCGGGCGCGCAGGGTTCGCGAATAGAGATGCTCATCGCCTCCGACAATTACCTGCTTGTTCGCGCCGCTGATCTGGATCACGTAAAGGGGCGATCCCGTGGCGACGCCGAGTCCCTTGCGCTGGCCTACCGTGAAGTTGTGGATGCCACTGTGCTCTCCGATGACGTCGCCGCTGGTCGTGACTAACTCGCCGGCAGTGTCGGGCAGGCTCTCGCCTTGCTCGGCGAGATAGGCGTCGATGAAGCGCTTGTAGTCACCGCCCGGGACGAAGCAGATCTCCTGCGAGTCGGGCTTCTCGGCGATGGCGAGGCCGTGCTTGGCGGCGAGTTCGCGTACCTGCGGCTTGGTCATGTCGCCAAGCGGAAAGAGCGTGCGGCTGAGCTGATCCTGGGTCAGTCCGAAGAGGAAGTAGGTCTGATCTTTGCTCCGATCAGCGGGACGCTTCAGGAGCCAGCGGCGGCGTGTTTCGTCGTATGCCACACGGGCGTAGTGGCCGGTCGCAACTCGTTCGGCACCAATCTGCTGCGCCACAATCAGTAACTGATCGAACTTCAAGTGATTGTTGCAGAGGCTGCAGGGGATGGGAGTACGCCCGGAAAGATATTCTTGGACGAACGGGCGCACCACGTCGCGCTCGAAGCGGTCCTCGTGATTGACCACGTAGTACGGGATGCCGATCTGCTGGGCGACGCGTCGGGCGTCGTAGACGTCGTCGAGCGAGCAGCAACGTCCCTGGACCGACTCGGGCATGCCCTCCTGCCCGGCGAGGCGGCGCTGGTTCCAGAGTTGCATGGTGAGGCCGACGACGTTGTGGCCGTCGGTGCGCAGCATGGCCGCGACGGTGGAGGAATCGACACCGCCCGACATGGCGACCGCGATGGTGTTGGTGGTCAGCCTTACTCCTCTTTGTCATCCTGAGCGAAGCGATGGACCTATGCACTCTGCTCGCACGCGGCAAATTGCATGGTCCTTCGCGGCAAAAAGCGCTCAGGATGACAAGCGTTTTTGAATCTACGCGCGAACTGCTTGCTTCTTGTACGTCGGACTGAGCTCCCGCAGACGCGCCACTGCCTCGGGCACCAATTTAAGTGCAAAATCAATATCGGCGTCCGTGGTCTGCTTGCCCAGGCTGAACCGGATGCTCGCGCGCGCTTGGTCAGGACGCAGGCCCATGGCAATCAGCACGTGCGACGGTTCAACTGTGCCGGACGAACACGCAGCACCGGTCGAGACCGCCAGTCCTTTTAGATCGAGCGCGATGACCAACGATTCACCTTCGATGTGATCAAAGCGAATGTTCGTGGTGTTGGGGACGCGCGGAACGCCTCCGCCGTTGACGCCAGCCTCGTCGACCTGCGCTAGGATTCCCTGCTCCAGCCGATCGCGCAGGGCGGCTGTTTTTGCACTGTCGCCGCGATCCAGTGCATCTTTTGCCAACTCCGCGGCCCTGCCGAGCGCGACGATTCCCGGGACATTCTCGGTTCCGGCGCGCCGCGAACGCTCGTGGCGGCCGCCGTGGAACAGCGGCTGGATGCGAGTTCCCTTCCTCACGTAAAGCGCGCCCACGCCCTGGGGAGCATGAATCTTGTGGCCGGAGATGGAGAGCGCATCGCAGCCGATACGGCGGACATCGATTGGGACTTTTGCGGCGGCCTGCACCGCGTCGGTGTGAAAGAGAACCCTCGCCTCGGCCGCGATCTTGCCGATCTCTTCGAGCGGCTGCAGAACTCCAGTTTCGTTGTTCGCCATCATCACCGAGATCAGTTTGGTGTTGGGGCGCAACGCGCGCCGCACGTCCGTGGGATCAATCAGGCCATACCCATCCGCTGGCAGGATGGTTATCTCACAACCGGTCTTCTCCAGATGACGGCAGGCGTGCAGCACGGCGTGATGCTCGATGCTTGAGGTGATGACGTGATCCCCAGTTGCGACCCATCCGGCGACGGCGAGATTGTCGGCCTCGGTGCCACCGCTGGTGAAGACGATTTCGGAGGCAGCGCAGCCGAGCAGCTCGGCTACGGACTCCCGCGCGTCTTCCACCGCGGCTCGCGTCTCCTGTCCGTGATGATGAATGGACGAGGCGTTCCCGAAGCGCTCGGCGAAGAACGGGCGCATAGCCTCGAATACCTCGGGCAGAACCGGGGTGGTGGCGTTGTTGTCGAGATACACGCGCTGCATACAGAACCCGCTTCTATTCTACGGGATTCATGCTTTAAACGTACCTCGAATGAACACGAAGCGTGCAATGATCACGCTGCGTTCTCCGCCGGAAGGCTTGACCGCCGAGAGCGCGGAGAATTGCGCGGAGGACGCGGAGGGGAATGAGGCCGTCCGCTTGGTTGTACCCGAAGACCGGCGAGTTTCCTGGCGCAGTTCGAATGCTCACCGAAGTGTGTGGCGCTCCGTCTAACAGATGGGAAGCCCAACAGTTTCGGGCCTCCCGACGGAGCTTTGGGCGGCGGCGTCCTTTTGCACCCCTGTTTCGTGGCGGCGTATAGTAATGAGTTCGCCCGCAGGTTCCCCGCGGTTCAGTTCGAGTTCTTCATACTCCTGATGGAGGAATCATCCTCAATGAAACGCTTCTTTTCGCTGGTACTCGCGTGCGCCTTCGTGTGCACGACCACCGGTTTTGCCGACGAAGGCATGTGGCTTTATAACGCTGCCCCGAAGGACAGGATCAAGGCCAAATACGGTTTTGAAGTGACGCAGCAGTGGCTGGATCACGTGCGGCTCTCATCCGTGCGGTTCAACAATGGCGGCTCGGGATCGTTTGTGTCGTCCGATGGCCTGACGTTCACCAACCATCATGTGGGCGCGGCCTGCGTGCAGCAGCTTTCGACCGAAGGCAAGGACTACATCAAGACCGGCTTCTATGCGAAGACGCAGGCAGAAGAAGCCAAGTGCCCGAATCTCGAGTTAAACCAGTTGGTCGGCATCGAGGATGTGACGGACAAGATCAATGCTGGCGTGAAGCCCGGGATGTCGGCGGCGGATGCTGGGGCTGCGCAGCGCGGCGCCATGTCGCAGGTCGAGAAGGATTGCGCCACCAGCAGCGGACTGCGTTGCGATGTGGTCGTGTTCTATTCCGGGCAGGTCTACAACCTCTACAAGTACAAGAAGTACACCGATGTGCGGCTGGTGTTTGCGCCGGAATTTGATATCGCCTTTTTCGGCGGCGATCCCGACAATTTCACCTACCCGCGATACGACCTCGATATCACCTTCTTCCGCGTCTATGAGAACGATAAGCCAGCGCATCTGGACAATTACCTAAAATGGTCGTCTACCGGGGTCAAGGACGGCGATCTTGTGTTCGTGTCGGGGCATCCTGGCAGCACAGGACGGCTGCTGACGATGGCGCAACTGGGGTTCCTGCGCGACTTTCAATATCCGGCGGCGCTAAAACTCTTCGCAAGGCGCATCGCTCTGCTGCAAGAGTTCAGCAGGCAATCGGACGAGAATTCCCGCATCGCCAAGGAAGACATCTTCAGCTATCAGAACTCGCAGAAGGCGCTCACCGGGTACGAGTCGGGCCTGCTCGACAAGGCGATCATGGACCAGAAGGCCTCCGACGAAGCGAAGCTGCGGGCTGGGTTCAAGGCCGACCCGAAAAACGCGAATGCCGCAGACCCATGGGAAGAGATCGCCCAGGCGATCAAGACGCAGCAAGCGATCTTTCCGAATCTGAGTTTCCTTGAGCGGCAGCGCGCGTTCCCGTCGCACCTGGCGCAGCTGGCCCGTGCTCTGGTACGCGCTGCGGACGAGAAGCCGAAACCGAATCCGGACCGTCTGCGCGAATTCCGTGACTCCGCGCTGCCTTCGCTCGAACAGCAACTGTTTTCGACCGAGCCCATCTACAAAAATCTTGAGACGACCCTATTGGCCGATGGGCTGAGTGAAATGCAGGAGGCGCTGGGCCATGACAATCCTGACGTGCAGAAAATCCTGCAAGGCAAGACTCCGGCCGATGCCGCCAAGGACCTGATTGCCAACTCCAAACTCGACGATGTGGCCGTGCGCAAGCAACTCTACGAGGGTGGCAAGGCGGCGGTTGAGGCGAGTACCGATCCACTGATCGTGATGATGCGGGCGATTGATGCTGATGCTCGCGCAGCGCGAAAGGACTTCGAGGACAAGGTGGACTCGGTGGTGCGGCGTGACGGTACCACCATCGCCAAGGCGCGTTTTGCGCAGAGCGGCTTCAATCAGCCGCCAGACGCGACTTTCACGCTGCGCCTGAGCTATGGAGTGGTGAAAGGCTATGCGGAAAGCGGAAAGGCCATTCCCTTCGCAACCGTGATGGGAGGGGCGTACGAGCACGCCGCCGAACACGGCAGCCAGCCGCCGTACACGCTGCCCGAAAGTTGGATGAAGTCGAAGGACAAGCTGGATCTGAAGACTCCATTCAACTTCGTTTCCACGGCGGACATCATCGGCGGTAATTCCGGATCTCCGACGGTGAATAAGAAGGGCGAAGTCGTCGGCATCATTTTCGACGGCAACATCGAGTCGCTGCCGGGGAATTTTGCCTACACCGAGGTGCAGTCACGGGCCGTTTCCGTGGATTCTCGCGGCATTCAAGAGGCGCTGCGTAAGATTTACGGAGCTACTGCGCTGGCAGATGAACTGATGGGCAAGAAGGCGGAAGCAGCAACCGCCGGAAAATAGAAAGTCGATTGACGCTGAAGCCCGCATCACAAGTGCGGGCTTTCTTTTTGCCGGACTATGCAGGCCAGATCGATAAAGCCGTCTTGGTGAGGATCTGTTGCTGGACCGGTTGTGGCAGTGGAAGAGCGCGGAAGTCGTCGAGGTTCTTCTTGATATCGGGAACGCCGGGGCCAGGCCAATCGGTACCGAAAAGTGTTTTGTGGGCAATTTCTACGAGGCGCGGAAAATACTCGAGCAGGGACTTGGGCGGAATCCCGCTGATGTCGAGATACACGTTGGGATGGCGCCGCACCAGGAAGAACGCCGTCTGCATCCAGAGTGGACGTCCGCCGTGGGCGAGCAGGATCTTCAGCCCGGGGAAATCTACAGCGACATCGTCGATGTAAATGGGATCGCCAAACTTATTCCTGGCGCCGGGAAATATTGAGGTCCCGGTGTGAAACATAATCGGTACGCCGTTCGCCTCGGCGGCGCGGTAGATGATTTCTAGTTCCTTCGCTCCCCTCAGATAGTCGTTGGGATAGAGCAGCTGATGCGGCGGATGAATCTTGATCATCCTCAGGCCGAGCCGCAGGATCTGTTCGACATCGGCCAGGACATTGGTTGTGTGTCGAGGATGCAGACTGCCACAAGAGAGTAGCCGCTGGGGATCTTCCTTCACATAGTCGGCGACGAACTGATTCACTCCATTGGTGAAGCCGATAACTTCGGGCGCCACGTAGTTGATCAGCATCGCGCGATCGATGCCGCTGGCGTCGAGAAACTTTAGAAAGGCCTTCGGCGAGCGGCAGTACTCAACAATCTGGTCGAAGTTCGGGCGCTTCTCCTTCATCAGTGCCAGCGCGTGGGGCTTGAACATCTCCATCGGCTGGATATGAATGTGGCAGTCGGTGATCATGCGGACCTTGCTTAGCGCTGCATTCTATCAGTCCGCGGGTTAGGTCGCCGGGCACGGTACGAAAGACGACCAGTTAATTCCCTGCTGGAAATCCTCGTCAGGTTCGAAAGTCGTCTTGAAGGTGAAGGCGAACTGAGTGGGTCCGTGTTTCTCGAGATGGGCCAAGCGCTTGGTGGCTTCGTCGATGCCGGGACGATGGCCTTGCGGCACCCACCACAGAGCCATGTATACACCGGAGAGTTTCTCGAACCACTCCTCCCTTTGCTTCAAAAGCTCTGCATGTACAGTTTTGTAGACGTACTGGCGTAGGGTCGCAATCGACTCCCACACTGACATATTGATGAGAATGGTGTCGTCGTTCGGATAAGGACGAAAGTACGTCGCATTGCCCGCGGGTGTTTGCAGCCGCCAGACGAAGCCGGGACTCCGATCTGCGAGTGCATTCAGTTCGTCCAGCCGCGAAGCGAATCCGGCCATAACCGGATCCTCCATCGAACCCCTGACGCGACCGATGTTCACCTGAGCAAGGTAATAGGTGGACATGGCATTCCCCCTTCAAGAAATGTTGTTCTGATCGGCACCAGCCGCCGCGAGGACGGCTCTCTTGGTGAACACGCGGATCATCTCGCGACGATACTCCGGAGTGAGGGGGGAAGTTGTCAAAGGCTTGCAAACTTTCGCAGCCATGTCGCCGGCGGCCTCGGCCAAGGCGTCGTCGACTGTCCGACCTAAGAGCAGTTCCGCGGCGCCTTTGACAAGCAAAGGTGCGGGATTGACAGCGGTGATGCCGATGCGGGCGTCTGCGATCTGTCCGTTGGAGCGCTTGAGCGCGACGGCCACGCCAGCCAATGGATAATCGATCGATCCACGGACGCGAAGCTTGCGGTAAACACCCCGATACCCGGCAGAGGCCGCGGGCAGGAAGACGCGGGTGACGAGTTCATTCCGCTGCAACTTGCGGTAGTTGTCGCCCAGGCCCGAATAGAAATCAGCGAGCGCAATGCGGCGGGAACCAGCGGGGCCCACGATCTCGATTTCCGCATTCAGGCATAGCAGGGCCGGAGGCGTGTCACCCGAAAACGCTGCCCAGCACTTCGTTCCGCCGGGAGCCACGTGGCAGAGGTCACCGTCTTTCTTGATGCAGAAGCCACAACTTTTGCGCCACTGCAGCGACTGGTTGTACCACAGGCAGCGGGTGTCGAGGCAGATGTTTCCGCCAATCGTCCCCATGTTGCGCAAGACGGGCGAAGCAACAGTGGCCGCTGCTTCGGTCAAGACAGGATAGTGCTGGCGCAAAAATTCGGATCGCTCAATGGCGCGGATGGTAGTGAGCGCACCGATCTCAACGGAGCCGTCAGCTTTCGGACGGATGCCGCGCATCCCGGCGACCGCATGAAGATCGAGTACGTATTCCGGATCGAAGAGTTTTTGGCGCATCGACGGGATGAGGTCGGTGCCACCGGCAAGGATGCGTACGGAAGACTCTGGCAGACCTTGTCCACGGGATGACGGCGCTGCCGACGCGGAAACCAGGTCGGCTGGGCGGCCGGGGGAGGCTGTCCCCACATAGTTTCTGCCAGCATCGGAGGTGTGCACGGACAGAACCTCCACCGCTTCCTCTATGGATCGCGGACGTAGCAGCTTGAAGTCTGGCAGGCTCAATCGGTACCTCGGGCCGGGGCTTCCTGGCGCGAAGGATCGAGGGGATGGCGCTCGGGTCCTTTCCCCTTGAACCAGAGCGATCCGCCGTGTTCACGAAATCTCTCGGGCGAGGTTGGATCGACACCCTCGCTCAGGTTCAGCGCTTTCGCGTTTCTCTTCGCGCGCAACGCGGCCAGCACTCTCTCTGGCGTAAACGGGGACTCGTGCAAGCGGATGCCGACCGCGTCATAGATAGCATTGGCAATTGCCGGAATAGTCGCGGCGAGAGATCCTTCACTGCATTCTTTGGCTCCGAATGGTCCCTCGGGATCGACGCTCTCGACGATGATCGGTTCTATCTCGGGTGACTCGGCCGCGGAAGGGCTCCGATATTCGAGCAAGCCTGGATTCATCAGCAGGCCGTCTTTCCAGGCGAGTTCTTCGGTGAGAGCCTGGCCCATCCCCATCCAAACGGAGCCGATGATCTGGCCTTCGACGGCTACCGGATTCAGCGCGCGTCCGCAGTCGTGCGCGGCCCAGACTTTGTGAACGGTGACTTCGCCTGTGTCTTCGTCGACGCTGACTTCGGCGACTTGCGCAGAATACGAATAGGCTGGGGAGGGCCCGACGCCAGCGCCTTTGTGCTTGCCGCCTCGGGCCTCAGGCGGAGGCGCGTAGGAACCGGTACCCGTGAGGGTTCCGTGGAAGTCGATGGCGGCGATGACAGCCTCTTCGAAGGTCATGCTGTCCTTCGGGCCTTCATCTTTGCGCTTTTGCTGAAGGGATCCGCGGAGGATCTGGCCTTCGACATGGCCGGACACGGTGGTTGCCGAGCTTTGCTCGGCCGGACGGGCGAGGCGCCCGTCCCCACACGAGCCGCGGCGCTCCACACGATCGTCACGGAACGTCAGTTCCTCTGGAGTACACCCAGTCTTCCTTGCTGCTGCAGCCGCTATCAGCTTCTTCACTTCTGTCGCCGCGCGCAGCGTCGCGTTTCCCGCCATGAAGGTCACGCGGCTGGAGTACGAACCGATGTCGATCGGCGTCAGATCCGTGTCGGCGGCCACGACGCGTACTCGCGACAGCGAACATCCCAGCACTTCGGCGGCGATCTGCGCGGTCATCGTGTCGGAGCCCTGGCCGATTTCAGACGCTCCGGTGTAGACAACTACGCCGCCGTCGCGGTCAATCTTGATGTTCACCGTGGAGTGCGGCATGTCAGAACGGATAATCGAGTTGGCAGCGCCGCTGACGTAGTGGCTGCACGCAATGCCGAGGCCGCGTCCTCTGGGGAGCTTGCCTTTGCGATCCTTCCAGCCAGAAAGTTCAACGGTTCTCTCGATACATTCGGGCAGACCGTAGCTCTGCACTCGGAGGCCGTTCACGGTGACACAGGGCGGCTGCAATAGATTGCGGCGGCGGATCTCGGCTGGATCCATACCGATCTTCACCGCGAGTTCATCGAGTTGCGATTCGAATGCGAAACGGACGTTGACGGTGCCGTGGCCGCGCATAGCTCCGCAAGCTGGCTTGTTGGTGAGCACTCGATAGCCGTCATATTGAATGTTGGGGATGTCGTAGAGCGCGCCCAACAACGCACCTGAGTAAAGGATTGTTACCACCCCGTAGGAACAGTAGGCGCCGCCGTCCTGCACTACGCGGGCCTTCACGGCTGTAATACGGCCGTCATTCGTGACCCCGGTTTTCAGGTCGATGATCGTGCGCGGGCGTCCGCGATGCGCCCAGAAGACTTCCTCGCGCGTGTACGTGATCTTGACAGGCGCCTGCGCTTTGCGTGCAGCGACAGCTGCGATGATCTCGATGGGGATCACTTCGCTCTTGCCGCCGAAGCCTCCACCGACGAGGGGCTTGATCACGCGAACCTGCTGCATGGGCATTTCCAGCACGAGCGAGAGCTTGTGTTGCAGGTAGTACGGAACCTGCGTGGATGACCACACCGTGAGGCGCCCAGGCTTGCCAGTATGCGGGTCGATTTCAAAAGCCGCCAGCGTGGAGTGCGGCTCCATCGCGGCGTGAGTTACTTCATTGGCTATGAAGCGGGCTTCGGCGATGTGATCCGCTTCCGCGAACCCGTGTTCAGGGTCGCCGAAGACATGGTGATAGTCCTTCTCGAGATTGTTCGGCTTGTTGTCGTGAATCAGATCGCTCTCCGCCATCATCGATTCTTCGGGATCGAAGTAAGCGGGCAACACTTCGTAGTCGACCTTGATCAGTTCCAGAGCTTGCTCGGCAATCGACTCAGACGTCGCGACAACACAGGCGACGTTGTCGCCTACGTAACGCACGTTGTCGAGGGCGAGCGCATGCTCGTCGTGGCCGACCGGCAGAATGCCGTAGGGATTGGGCGCGTCCTTCCCTGTCACGACGGCGACGACACCTTGGAGCTTTGCAGCCTGAGCCGTGTCGAGATTTCGGATGCGCGCGTGAGGGTGTGGTGAGTGCAGGATCTTGCCTACCAGCATTCCGGGAAGGCTGAGGTCGTCGGTGTACTTGCCGGCGCCTGTGGTCTTCTCGGCCGCGTCGATCATCGCGATGGGCTTGCCGATGATGGAGAAACGGGGCGCTGGCCCCTCGTCGTTGGTGGGCGGAGTCATCTTGGGACTCGCTGCTCGGCACTCGGTACCGCGGAGCGCTCGGCCGCAATCGCCGCCCGGATCGCGGCGTACATCTGGTTGTATCCGGTGCAGCGGCAGAGATTGCTGCTCAGGGCCAAGCGAATGTCGTCCTCGGATGGGTCGGGATTCTCCGCCAGCAGCGATCTCACTGTCATGATGAAACCGGGCGTGCAGTATCCGCACTGCGCCCCGCCGGAGTCACCGAAAGCCTTCTGGATCGCGGCGAGGCAGCCGTGCTGACTCACACCTTCGATCGTGGTGATTTCCTGCCCCTCACAGCTTGCGGCCAGCAGCGTGCACGACATCATGGCGACGCCGTCCACCATCACCGTGCATGCTCCGCAGGACGAGTCGTCGCAGCCACGCTTCGAGCCGGTCAAGTGCAACTGCTGCCGCAAGACATCGAGCAGCAAGGCGTTAGGCTCGACCGCTACTTCATGCAATCGGCCGTTGACGCGAAGTTCGATGAGTTCCTTTTTCACGAGAGCTTCTAGCTTCTAGCTGCTAGCTTCTAGCGAAAACCCTTCTTTTGTTTAGCTAGCCGCTAGCTGCTAGAAGCTTTTTTTCAGTAAACTGGCACTTTCCCGTCCACGCGCCTTGACCAGGCATCGATGCCGCCGCGCATGGATTGCGCTTTCTCAAATCCCTGCTGGCGCAGCCAAGCCGTAACGTTCATCGATCGCACACCGTGATGGCAGACCACCACAATGTGATCGTCTGGATCGAGTTCCTGGTGCGCCCGCGACGGCACTTCTCCCATCGGAATCAGCTTGCTGCCTTCGATCCTTGCCGTCTCGACCTCCCAGGGTTCGCGCACATCGAGCAGCGTGAATGTCTCGCCGCCGTCGAGATTCGCTTTGACTTCTTCGGCCGTGATCTCGTAATCCATGCCGGCTACCGGCCCGTCCATTTCGCCGGGCGTTTCTCCAGGAAGGCGCGAATGCCCTCGTGCGCATCGGCTGTCTTCATCAGATCGTCGAAGTAGATCTTCTCGGCCCGCGCCAGGCCCTTGTCAAAATGGATCGAGTCCCAGGCATAGAGAGCTTTCTTCGTTACGGCTAGCGCAGCGGGACTAAGTTGCAGAAGTTCGCTGACGCAGTCCTCAACCGCGGAGTGGGGATCGCCGGGAACGGCTTGTGTCGCAAGGCCTATTTCCGCGGCTTCCCTGCCACTAAACGAGCGGCCGGTCAGAACTAATTCGGCAGCGCGCTTTGGCCCGACCAGAGCTGCGAGTGCGGCACAGGCGACCGGCGGAAAACACCCCAGCTTGATTTCGGGGAATCCCCACTGCGCGTCTTCGCTGGTGTAGACCAGATCGCACATCATGGCCAGTTCCGCGGCACCGCCGAGGCAGGAGCCGTGAACAGCCGCGATTGTGACTTTCCTTGTTGCCACCAGCATGCGGATCAGGCCATGGAACTCCGTGAGCATCTCCACGACTTTGGCAGGAGTGTGATCGCCGACATCTGCTCCCGCCGAAAACGCTTTGCCGTCCCCGCTGACAACGGTCGCCACGACCTCTGGCTCCGGTTCGATCTGCGCGAGCACTAAAGCCAACTCCTTCATCGTCGGAATGTCGATCACATTCAGCGGAGGATTTCGCAGCGTAATCCAAGCAACGCCGTCCTCCATCTGCATTGAGACACGGGATAGCTGCAGGTCTGTATGGACGATAGCCATGGCTCAGATGTTGATCGCTGACTTTCTCACTTCACCGATGGTGGCCAAGGGATCGCGAGCGCCGGTCTTTTCCGCAATCCACTTCTTTTCTGTTTCGATGATGTCGAGCAGGAGTTTCTTATCCGCGGACGTCGGCATGGCCTCGTTCATGTGCGCTTCGTAGGAACGGTCGTCGAGTAGTTCACCGGTCTGCGCGTGGAATTTCTGATTTGCCCAACGGCCGATGAACCGGTTGAACTTTATGTCCGGAGCGTACAGCTCTGGTTCGCCGGACTTCCGATGTCCGTTGAGCCGCTCGATCAGGCCAGCAACTTCTTCGCGATAGAGATGGCGGTTGTAGTCGTTGAGATCGTCTAGATCGGCGGCCTTATCATTCTTCGGCTCATCATATCTGCCCTTGACACCCCAGACGTAGGCCCAATGCGCCGACGAAGAGTGATCGGTGCCGAACAGGTCATACGAACTCGAGATCCATTTGTTGAGATATTTTTGGATCAGCCACACCGGAATGACTCCGGCTTCGACAATACGACGCAGGCCGTCGTTGCCTGTGCCCATGTGGAAAGCTTCTTCGCGCAGCATGTACGACATTGAGCGGCCCAGAGGCGCGAATGCCGAGTATTTCAGCATCTGCAATTGAAACTTGCCATCGCGGTCGACAAAGTCGGTGTAGGTAAAGAAGTCCATCCAGTTGTCGACGTCGACATTGAAAGCGCCCAGCAGGCGCTTGTTCTCGAAGGCTCGGCGCTCCAGCATCTTTTGTGCTTCCACTTTTCCCGAGTAGCCAAAATGATCGATCAGCAGCGCGCACATCTGCCAGCCATGACGCATCTCTTCGATCATGACGCGGGCGATGGCGCGGCGGTCCCAATCGGTTGGCGCGTTCTCGAGCAGATTGCGTTGCTGCTCGACGCTGGCGAACTCCGTGTCGCCCTGGTAGACGATCATGTTCATGAGCGCATCGCGCATCTGCTGCGTGGGAATCTGGCGCAGGTTCTCCCACTTGCGGCGGCCTTTGTAGTGGCCGAACTCGATATCTTCGGTGTCGATGGCACCGTAGAGCGTGTCGAAGTGGAAGGCCTCAATGTCCGCCGTATTGACACCAATTTCCTTGCGCCAGTCGTTGAACAGACCGACCCAGTCGCTGAAGGTTCCGATCTTGGCTACTTTGCCGGGCATATGAACCCTCTCTCACCACAGAGGACACAGAGGAACTGGGGGAAACGCCCTGTGGTGATCATCTTCATCCTATGTTCAGCCAAACGGTTTTCAGTTCGGTGTAGTGCTCGATTGCATGCGCTCCGAGTTCGCGGCCGAAGCCGGAACTCTTGTATCCGCCGAAAGGAAGCGCGGCGTCCATCAATCCATACGTGTTGATCCATACCGTGCCTGCCTTCAGCCGGCGGGAGACGGTGTGAGCCTTCTTGATATCGCGCGTCCACACTGCGGCGGCGAGGCCGTACGGATTGTCGTTAGCCCGGTCGATGACTTCGTCGATATCGTCGAACGTCAGAACCGAAAGCACCGGGCCGAAAATCTCTTCACGGGCAATCTTCATGTCGTTCTTCACGTCGCCAAAGATCGTTGGCTCGATGAAGTACCCCTTGTCGCTATTAACGGCAACACGGTTGCCACCGGAGATCAGCTTCGCGCCGTCCTTCTTTCCCGCCTCAATGAAGGCAAGAACAATTCTTATCTGCTCCTGGCTGACGATTGCACCGAGACGCGTCTTCGGGTCAAGCGGATCGGCGGGATGCATTTTCGCGGCACGCGCCGTCAACTTCTCGGTGAATTCGTCTTTCATGCTGCTTTCGAGAAACAACCGGGAGCCGGCGTTGCAGACCTCTCCCTTGCCGTAGAAGATGCCGTTGATTGCACCTTTGACTGCGTTGTCGACATCGGCGTCGGCGAAGACGATGTTGGGCGACTTGCCGCCGAGTTCGAGCGTGACGCGCTTCAGGGTGTCGGCCGCGCCGCGCATGATCTCCTTGCCGACCGCAGTCGATCCGGTGAAGGCGATCTTGTCAATCCCGGGATGCGCGACGATGGCTTTGCCGGTCTCAGGTCCACCGGTCAGGATGTTGATGACGCCTGCTGGGAAACCTGCCTCCATTGCCAATTCGCCGAGCCGCAGAGTAGTCAGGGGCGTCTGCTCGGCTGGTTTCAGCACCAGCGTGTTCCCGCACGCTAATGCTGGACCCAGCTTCCATGACGCCAGCAATAACGGGAAATTCCAGGGAACGATCAAGCCTACGACGCCGACTGGCTCACGCAGCGTGTACGTGAATGCGGTTTCGAACGTGTTAACGGTTTCGCCGTGGATCTTGGTCGCCAGTCCTGCGTAGTAGCGCAGGACATCGATGACCATCGGCATGTCGACATAACGCGATTCGAAGATAGGTTTGCCGTTGTCGAGCGTTTCGAGTTCGGCAAGTTCGTCGATGTTCTTTTCGGCCAAGTCAGCGAGTTTCCAGATCAGGCGTCCGCGTTCGCTGGCCGAGAGCTTGCGCCAGGCGCCGCTGCGATCTTCGAAAGCACGCCGAGCGGCCTCGACGGCATGGTCAACGTCGGCGGCTGAGGCCTCGACCACTTGTGTCAAGGCTTCTTCCGTCGCTGGATTGATCGTCGGGAACTTCTTCGATCCCTCGACCCATTGGCCGTCGATCAACAACTTGCCGGGCTTCAGATTCACTTTGGTTGCTGCCAGCATTCCTTGCTTCCCTCACGCCGGTATCGCCGCGGGACGGGCGAGGTGCCCGTCCCTACACAAGCTATTTCGCTTTGAACGTCGCCGGCCGCTTCTCTACATAGGCGGCCAGGCCTTCCTTGGCGTCTTCACTCTGGAAGAGCAGTTGCTGATTCTCGCGTTCGACCGCTAAGGCAGATTCCATCGGAATCTCCCAACCGGTTTGTACGGCGCGCTTGATGCGCCCCACGGCCTTGGCCGCTTTGTTCGGGGGGCAGAACTGACGCGCGTATTCCATGATGTTTTCCATGAAGCCGTCGCGTTCGTAGATGTCGTTGACAATGCCGAGTTCCTGCGCTTCTTCAAACGAGAAGGTATTCCCGGTGATCATCAACTCAATGGCCTTGCTCTTTCCAACCAAGCGCGAAAGCCTTTGCGTACCGCCGGTTCCCGGCAACACTCCAAGGTTTACTTCCGGCAATCCGATCTTTCCCGCGTCTCGCCGCGCGATGCGAATGTCGGCGGCCATCGCAATCTCCAGGCCGCCGCCGACGCAGTGGCCATTGATGGCGGCGATCACCAATTTTGGCGTGTGCTCCAGGCGCAGCAGTGTCTCGTTGGCGTGCAGGCAGAAGTAATACTTGAACGTCGGATCGACGCTCGAAAGCATCTTGATGTTGGCGCCCGCCGAAAAGAACTTGTCTGCCGCGCCGGTCAGAACGATGACGTGAACGTCGTTGTCCATACGCGCTTTCAGGATGGCGTCGTCGAGTTGGCGATTCATTTCATAGGTGTAGGTGTTGGCTGGCGGATCGCACATCTCGATCACCGCGACTCCACCATCGGTGCGGTAGTTGATCAGTTGCCTGGTGGTCTCGCCGGTTGCCGGTTCTAGTGTTGTCGCCATGAAGGCCGCTCCTTCTTCGCTGGAATTTCGTTACTTCTCTCTTCGTCCCTTGTTGCTGGCCATCACGCCGCGCAGAAAGATGTCTCCCATCTCCCGGGCTATGGACGCTGCGTCTGCGTCGACGCGAGGTTTGTGCCAGGTGTAAATCCAGTTCATCATGCCGAACAGGCTCAACACGGCAAGGCGAGTCGTGAACTCCAAGCCTTGCTCGCGCTTTAAGTCGTCCAGCATGCCCACACAGATGCGGTAGTACTCGCGCTTGATGGCCGCCACTTCCGCACCGAGACCGTTCTTAAGGACCTCGTCTTCGTGCGACAGAACCTTCATCGCTGCCTGATTGGCCAGGAAGTATTCGAGGTGATTGAGGATGAAGATGCGAATGCGCTGTTCGGGATCGGCGATATCCTCGAGACGCGACTTCAAGCGCTGCACGATCGTTGCGAAGGTGTGTTTCTGGATGAGGTACAGAAGGCGCTCTTTGGATTCGAAATAGTAGTAGAGCCCCGCCAGCGACATGCCGCTCGCACGCGAGAGGTCGCGCATGGAAGCGCCTTCGTATCCCTTCTCGCAAAAGACCGCTGTAGCGTGGTTCAGGATCTCGGCGAGCCGGCGGTCGTAACGGGTTTCCGGCGCCGGCGCGGAGTGGCGCCGGCGCGCAGCGATTCGTCTAGCGGTGGTAGGACTCCCCATAGTCCTTGCGAACCCCACTTATTCGAACGTTCGTTCGAATTGAGTATACCTCGATATGATTGGAATCACAACCCGCCCGCAACTGCCTATTTTTTCTTATTCATCCCGGAGGCCTCAAACGCCTGCGCCAGATAGTCGAGGGCATCGTGGAGGTCAGCGTCGCTCGAGAGTTGGAAGGTGTACCAGCGTGCCTTGTCTTTGTCGAAGGCGCTGATGCGGGGATCTTTCTTTAGGAAAGCTTGAGTCTGACGCGACGACTTTTCCAGTCGGAAGGCAATCGCGTTGCCCGTGAAAATGCTGCGCGTGCGGGGCAGCAATCCGAACATGTTCTTGTCGCGATAGAGAGCGGTGAAACCGAAGAAGGACTTCAGCGTGATCTGAGGCCAGTCTTGGAGTTCGGCGGCGAGTGCAGAGGTCCAGGCTTGCATCTGCTCGGAGACCGGAACTAGCTTCTGGGGCGAAACGCGCTTCCCGCTCACTGCAAGACTCCTAATTTCTGATGTCGGCCAGCAACTGCTCGACTTCCTGCTTCAGCGCGGCTGTCAACGGCAGGAACGGCAGGCGTGCCGGGCCGCCATAGTAGCCGTTGAAATCCATGCCGTACTTGAATCCAGGGACGCCGAGATCTCCGAGGCGCGGGGCGGCCTTAGAGATTCGCTCTTGCTTGATGCGGGCGAGTTCCATGTCACCCTCTTTCCAGGCCGCGTAGATCTCGTAGCAGGCGGTTGGAGCCGGACAAGCGAAGGCCAGGATCGCTCCCACGGCGCCAGCATCGAGCGATGGCTGTAGCTTGTGCGCCGCGCCTACCAACACCTGAAATCCCACTTCCTTCTGGCGAGTCTTCATCTTGCCAACGACGGTTACGGCTGAGGATGAAGTCTTCGCTTCCTTCGCTCCTGACAACGAGCCCACGGGGACCAGTTCCCCACCGCTGGCTGACTCCGTTGTGGCAGCGGCGGCCAGCATTCGGGGCGTCGCGGCTTCGAACGTCTCCGTGACGGTCGCGCTGCGTTTGATGTGGCGCGTGCCTTCCACCATCCTGCGGACTTTCTCGACGTCGCCGCTCGACTCCTTGATGCCGATCAGATTCGGATGCTCTGCCAGCTCGATCATCACCTCGGTAGGAATGTCGTATCCGGTGGCTTGCGGGAAGTTGTAGACGATGATGGGAATGGGCGACTGGTCAGCAACCGTGCGGTAGAACGCCAGGATATTCGCCGACAGCATCTGCTTCTTGTAATAATGCGGCGTGCGCACCATCGCCACGTCATAGCCGAGTTTGGCAGCATATTCGGTCAGGCGCAGAGTTTCGATCGCGGACTCGATTCCGGTACCGGCAATCAGAACCTTGTTGGGCGCAGCAGCCTCGCGGGCGACTTTGAATACATCCCGCTTCTCCTGATCGGAGAGCATGAGGGCCTCACCTGTCGATCCGAGCACGACAATACCGGCCACTGGCGTGCGCGAGAAGCGGTCGACGTTGGCCTCGAGCTTTTTGTAGTAGACGCTGCCGTCGGCGTAGAACGGCGTGGTGATGGGCGGGAAAATACCGTGGAGAAGCATGATCGTAAAAGCCTATCACTTCCGGGGAGGACAAAGCAGCGGGATGGCTTCGCGCTTGTTGCGGCGGTAGACGCGGAAATCTTGTTCGTCAACCGTGACCACAACATGGCGGGGGAACAGTTCACTCATGCGAATCAAGCAGAGATCTGCCAGGTCGGGTTGCCGATCCGCATAGCGCTCAGCAAGATCCTGCAAATGTTCCTGGTTGCTTTCGCAGTCGAACGCAACCCGAATGACTCCGTCGCGCAACATTCCGAGAACCGGTTCGCACGACTGAAGCTGAAATGCGGTCTCCGCAAGAACAGCCTCGCAGGTCAGGGCCGGCCAACTGATCTGGAGTGCGACTTCAGACGCCCAGTCATTGTATTCGTCGTTCGCTCGGGCCATCGCGACCAGCAGACCTGTGTCAGCAATGGCATTCATCCGCGCGAAAAACCCTTTCGGCTGGATACGTTTCGAGGGCCGCCTTTGATGATGCCGATGTACTTGCGCCAGGCCTGATTCTGCCTGGCAACTGGTTCTTCCGACAGGCCGTTTTCGACGAACTGGCGGACCACCTGGCCCACTGGCAAGCCAGAAAGCTTGGACTTCTCGCGCAGGCGCTCAAGCAGCTCTTCCGGAAACCGAATTGTGAGTGTATTACTCATATGGACATAGTGTAACACACCAAATAACCAGGGCCTTCAGTGGCCGACCTGAACCTTGGTTCCGGAGACACGCTTTCGCGCCCAGTCCACCAGGTCACTCCCATCGTCATCGCCCCTCAAGGTCTGCGGAACGTATCGCAAAGAACGGTGGATTCGCACAAACGAGAGGCCGTTTAAACTGATTCGCCACGACTCCAGCGACCGACCCGATATTCTCGGAGTTCGCCAGGCACCGACAACGACTGCTCCCGGATCATGGTCGTCCATGCACTCAAAAATGAAATCGGTATCGTCGTGCGCTGCTTCTATGATGTCCATCACAACGCCGCAGTCGTCCCATTCTTTTTGATATTGGACGATCATGAGTGCCTTCTTGCCTTTCACCGTGCGCGCCTCAAGACGAGCGACTTGTTTCTTGTCGAGGCGAATACCATAGCTACCCGGGCCCTTCTCCAACCCTGGGCTGCAACTGGTCTTGCCGACGTACTCCTGTTTGAGATTTGCAATTTGAGCCAGCGCAATATGTCCGAAAAGCAGGGACAGAATTCCGCACCAACCAAGGGGCTTCATATTCCTCGACGCTTTCACTTGTGAACTGAGGCCCGCTCCGCGTGCAATACCTGCAGCGCATGCACCGTGACTTCTCCGCGCTGTAAGGCCGCGATGCCTTCTGCAGCAGCACGGGCCGCGGCCAGCGTGGTGATGGTAGGGATGCGCGCCACGACCGCCGCGCGGCGGATGGCTTTCTCGTCGAACCACGGCTCCTGGCCATGAGGAGTGTTGACAACCAACTGGATGCGCTGGCCCTTGATGAAGTCGACGACGTTAGGGCGTCCTTCTTTCACTTTGTACACGCGCTCCACGTTCATGCCGGCGGATTCGATCACTTCAGCGGTGCCGTCGGTCGCTACCAGCTTGAATCCCATGTCGACAAATTTGCGCGCTACCTGGGCGACGTGGCGCTTGTCGGTATCGGTCACGCTGATGAAGACTGCTCCCTTGGTTGGCAGCTTCTGTCCGGCGGCGAGTTGCGCCTTCGCGAACGCTTCGCCGAAGTTGTCAGCCACGCCCATGACTTCGCCCGTCGACTTCATCTCCGGACTTAGCACGGTGTCGACGCCCGGGAACTTGCTCCACGGGAATACCGGGGACTTCACATAGAAGAAACTGCCCGTATCGAGATCCGCCCGGCGTTCGATGAATTCAGGCAGGAACTCACGCAGCTTGCGGCCGGTCATGAGACGCGAGGCGATCTTCGCCATGGGAATTCCGGTCGCTTTGGAAACGTACGGCACGGTTCGCGAGGCGCGCGGATTGACTTCGAGCACGTAGACCTTGCCGCCCTCGGAACCGTTTCCCGCCATGTGGCCCTCGCGTCGCGGGATGGCAAACTGAATGTTCATCAGGCCGATGACCTTGAGCGCTTTGGCGAGCTTGAATGTGTATTCGCGCATGCGCTCGAGCAGATGCTGTGGGATGTCGACTGCCGGAAGCACGCAGGAAGAGTCGCCCGAGTGAATTCCAGCCTCTTCGATGTGCTGCATGATTCCGCCGATGACGACGTCGTCGCCGTCGGAAAGAGCATCGACGTCGACTTCGATCGCGTCTTCGAGGAAGTGATCGATCAGCACCGGACGGTCGTGCGAATACTCAACCGCTTCCTGCATGTAGCGCACGATCGACTGCTCGTCGTAGGCGATGACCATGGCGCGGCCGCCGAGTACATACGAGGGACGCACCAGCACCGGGAAGCCGATCCGCTTGGCGCCTTCGACAGCCTCTTCGATCGATGTCGCCATCACGCCGGGAGCCTGCGGGATCTGCAAGTCTTCCAGCAGCTTGTTGAAGTGCTTGCGATCCTCGGCAAGGTCGATGGATTCCGGCGATGTGCCGATGATCTTCACGCCCGCTTCTTTCAGCGGCAAGGCCAGGTTCAGCGGAGTCTGTCCGCCGAACTGCACGATCACGCCCACGTCAGCGCCTTTCGATGTTTCGTGCTGATAGATCGCCCAGACATCTTCGAAGGTCAGGGGCTCGAAATAGAGGCGGTCGCTGGTGTCGTAGTCGGTCGAGACGGTCTCAGGATTGCAGTTGATCATGATCGTCTCGTATCCGTCGTCGCGCAACGCGAACGAGGCGTGGCAGCAGCAGTAATCGAACTCGATTCCCTGCCCGATGCGATTGGGCCCGCTACCGAGGATGATGACTTTTTTCTTGTCGGTCGGCGCGGCCTCGTCTTCATCTTCGTAGGTCGAGTACAGGTATGGCGTGTAGCTCTCGAATTCCGCGGCGCAGGTGTCGACCCGTTTGTAGACGGGCATGATGCCGTGCTTTCTGCGCAGATGGCGAATCTTTTCCTGTCCCTCCAGCCGCCAAACCTGGGCGAGTCGGCCGTCGGAGATTCCCATGCGTTTGCCGTCACGCAGCACCTCGGGCGGAATCGAGTCGATGGGATGCTTCTCCAACTCAAGCTGCATGTCGTTAATCTCTTTGAGTTGGTAGAGGAACCACGGATCCATCGACGTCATCTTGCCAATCTGTTTGACTGTGTGGCCTTGACGCAATGCGTAGCGGATATAGTTGAGGCGTTCGGGATGAGGCGTCACCAGGCGCTGCGTCAGGATCTTGGGCTCAATCTTGTCGGAGCCGACTTTCTTGCCGGTGTCGAGCGAGCGGATGCCCTTCATCAGCGCCTCTTTGAAGGTGCGCCCAATGGCCATGACTTCGCCGACCGACTTCATCTGTGGACCCAGCGTGTCGTCGGCTCCGGGAAATTTCTCGAACTGCCACTTCGGGATTTTCACGACGACGTAATCGAGCGTGGGCTCGAAGCACGCCGGAGTTTTGCGCGTGATGTCGTTCTTGATTTCGTCGAGCGTATAGCCGACGGCGAGTTTCGCGGCGATCTTGGCGATCGGGAACCCCGTGGCCTTCGAGGCGAGCGCGGATGAGCGCGACACGCGCGGGTTCATCTCGATTACGACCATGCGCCCAGTCTCCGGATTCACGCCGAACTGAATATTCGATCCGCCAGTGTCGACGCCGATTTCGCGGATGACGGCAATCGAGGCATCACGCATGGCTTGATACTCGCGGTCGGTAAGCGTTTGTGCTGGGGCCACGGTGATCGAGTCGCCGGTGTGCACGCCCATCGGATCGAAATTTTCGATCGAGCAGATGATGATGACGTTGTCGGCCGTGTCGCGCATCACCTCGAGTTCGTACTCTTTCCAGCCGAGAACGGATTCTTCGATCAAAGCCTCGTGCACGGGTGAGAGATCGAGTCCGCGAGCCAGGACTTCGCCGAGTTCTTCGCGGTTGTAAGCGATGCCGCCGCCGGTGCCGCCGAGCGTGAATGACGGTCGCACGATGACCGGGAATCCGATTTTGCCGGCAAACTCGATGCCATCTTTCGCGTTGTTGACCAGCGCCGACTTGGGGACGTCGAGGCCAATCTTCTGCATCGCGTCTTTGAAGAACAGGCGATCTTCGGCCTTCTTGATGGCCGCGACATTGGCGCCGATCAACTGAACGTCGTACTTTTCCAGCACGCCGCCGTCGGAAAGCTCAATGGCGAGGTTTAAAGCCGTCTGTCCGCCAACGGTGGGCAGCACGGCGAAGCCGACGCCCGGAGACATCTCGCGCTCGAGGCGGATGATCTCTTCCAGATATTCGAGCGTAAGAGGCTCGATGTAAGTGCGGTCGGCAGACTCTGGATCGGTCATGATGGTCGCCGGGTTCGAGTTCGCCAGCACCACTTCAAAGCCCTCAGACTTGAGCGCCTTGCAGGCTTGCGTGCCGGAGTAGTCAAACTCGGCCGACTGCCCGATGACGATGGGCCCGGAGCCGAGGACTAGGATTTTCGAGATGTCGGTGCGTTTTGGCATCTATGCGTAATCTATTTCATTTGTCATCCCGACCAAGTGAGTTGATTGCGAAGCAATCAGCTCGCGCGTGGAGGGACCATTTGTTCGCTGGTGCAAACACGCCACAAATGAAACACAGGGTCCCTCGACTGCTAAGATCGTTCGCTTTGCGAACAATCTTCTTCGCTCGGGATGACAGAGTTAGAAATCTCACCCTTTCCACTCCTCCATCATCTTCGTGAACTCCTTGAACAGATAATGTGAATCATGCGGTCCAGGGGCGGCTTCCGGGTGATACTGCACGCTGAACAACGGCATGTTCCTGTGGCGCAGGCCCTCGAGTGTTTCATCGTTCAAGTTCATGTGCGTGAACTCGACTTCGCTCTCGGCCAGCGACTCGGGCTTCACCGCGAAGTTATGGTTGTGGGCAGTAATCTCGATCTTGCCCGTCTTCAGATTTTTCACCGGATGGTTCCCGCCGTGGTGTCCGAACTTCAGCTTGTAGGTCTTGCCGCCCAGCGCGATGCCCGTCAACTGATGCCCCAGGCAGATGCCGAAGATTGGCTGGCGTCCCATCAACCTGCGAATGGAATCCACCGCGTAGGTGCAAGGCTCAGGGTCGCCGGGTCCGTTCGATAGGAAAACTCCGTCTGGTTTGAGGGCGAGCACGTCTTCGGCAAGCGTCTGCGCGGGGACCACTGTCACCTTGCACCCCTCGCCGCGCAGCTTGCGCAGAATGTTCTGCTTGATTCCGAAGTCGTAGGCGACCACGTGGAATCGCGGCGGCTCGTCTTTCACTCCGACCACAGCCACCGGTTCGTGCGAACGCTCTCCGACTTCCCACACGTAGGGTCGTTTGGTGCTGACTTCTTTTGCAAGATCGGTTCCGTCCATCTTGGGAATCGAATTCGCTTTGGCGACGAGCTTGTCGGTGTCGGTTTCGATCGTCGAAATTACGCCGCGCATCACGCCGTGATCGCGCAGATGGCGCACCAGAGCCCGCGTGTCAATATCCGAGAGCACCGGCACCTTGAACTGCTCCAGATATTCTTCGGCGACCTGCTGGGAGCGCCAATTCGAGCTGACGCGCGAGAATTCGCGCACGATCAATCCCTCGATCCACGGACGCGTGGCCTCGCTGTCTTCCTGATTGGTGCCGTAATTTCCGATTTCTGGATTCGTCAGAACGACGATCTGTCCGGAGTAGGAAGGGTCGGTGAAGATTTCCTGGTATCCGGTGATGGAAGTATTAAAAACGACTTCGCCGTAGCATTCGCCTTTGGCGCCGTAGCCTTTGCCTCGGAAGACTCTGCCGTCTTCCAGCGCAAGGATAGCCTGCATTCTCGCTCCGGGAGGTGGATTTTATGAATAGTAGCAGGGATTCGGGCGAGTGGCCAAGGGAGAACCCGCAAATGCTGAGGAAAACTGAAAAAACTCGGGCAAGCCCGTCCAGCCTGCGGCTTCGGAGAACGGTCGGCAGATTCTAGTGAACTGCGACCAATATGTAATCCGTCAGCAGCTTCTCCGTCTGTTCGTGCATGCCGCGGGTATTGTAGTTCGTGCTGGTGATGACGACTGACAGCCCGATTGACGGAACGACGACGATCTTGTTGCCGCCGTTCCCGCTCATGAAGTACGCCGGGAATCCTCGCCCGCCCGATTTGAATGTCTTCAGCCACCACAGATACCCGTACTCGGTCTGGTCATCGATCTGGGCGCGCGGCTCAGTGGACGCCTTCACCCACGTCTCATCCAGCAACCGGACTCCCTTCCAGACTCCGGCGTTGCGATAGAGTTCGGCAATCTTCAGAAGATCCTCGCTGGTCAGGCGGAGGCCGCCTCCGGTTTGTGGCACTCTTAGCGGCGAATACACCCATTGCGCATCGACGATACCCAGCGGTCCGAATAGTTTTTCTTGGGCGTAACGGTCGGTCCTCATGCCGGTGGATTTTGCGAGCACCTCGCTCAGGACAAAGACTCCGCCGGTGCAATAGCTGAAATACCGTCCGTATTTCGGCGGATCCGGATGCTCACCGACCTGCATACGTCCGCGAATGGGTAGATCCAGGATGAACTGCGCCCAGTCCTCGACCAGGTACATCCGCTCCTCGTTGCCGCGCGAAGCATCGTTCCAGTCGTCGCATTCCAGCGGCGAAGACATGGTCAGCAAGTCTTCGACGGTGATCTTGTCCTTCCGGGGATCGGCATTCTGCACGTTGCGGGCTCGTTCCGGCAGCAGATCGAGAACTCGGGCGTTCACGCCGCTCAGCTTCCTTTCCCGGATGGCGATCCCCACCAGCGCGTCTGTAATGCTCTTCGTGGCCGATCGCGTGTCGCGGAGAGTCGCGGCGTCGCCATCGAAGTACCCCTCATAGACGAGTTTGCCGCTCCGGGAGACCAGTACACTGCCAATCTTCTTGAATTCCCCGGCACGGATCGCCGCTTCCATGTCGTGCAGCGGCTTGGCCGTCATCGCCTGCGACTCTGGCTGAACTCTCTCCCATCCGTCGTTGACTTGTGCACTCGCCAGCCGACCGAGCGCTGCGACCGCAAGCAGGACTGTTGCAATGTTCTTCATAGGAGCTCCCGTCAATTCAGATGTGGAAGAACAAGGTCCGAGAGTTTATCGACTACCGTACGCGCCCCAGCTTATCTACGGGCCAGTACCCGAACACCGCTTTGCCGTAGATAAAGCTTTGATCCACCGGTCCGAAGCGGCGGCTGTCATCCGAGGCTCGGCGATGATCGCCGAGGACGTAGTACATATTCGGCGGCACAACCACCTCGGGAAACGATCGGTGGTCGGCATACTCCGACGGAACGTAGTCTTCGCCCAGGGGCTTGTCGTTTACGTACACCCGCCCAGCGTCAATCCGGATGCGATCGCCCGCCATGGCAACCACCCGCTTGATGTAGCTCTTGGACGGATCATAGGGATAGCGAAAGACAACGATATCGCCGCGCTCGATGGGCTCAAGGCGATATACAAACTTGTTGACGAAGATGCGCTCCTGGTCCACCAGCAGCGGCATCATGCTGGTGCCCTCGACCTTCACTGGCTGGTAGAGAAAGATAATGATGAAGGCGGAAATGGCGAGGGAGATGATCAGGTCGCGTAACCAGACGGCGAGCCCGGCCCCAAACCGCGCAGGCGGCGGCTCGGGAATAGTCGGCGGGATCGGCTCCGGCGAGGGCGTAGAAGCCCCAACATCTTTAGCGTCGCCTGAATCTGCGGAATTCCCCACCATGCTGCCTCTATTGTATACAGAACCCGAGGGCGGGGACCGAGTTGTCTTGAACGCCTGGCAGCGAGCGTTTCTCAGGGTGCCGGGTTACAATGAACGAAATCTCCAGGGGAAATCCGTATGACGAGTGTCTGGCACCGCCGCAAGCTTGCTTATCGCAGTCTGACATTAGCGTTCCTGTTCTTGGTGACTTTGAGCTTGTCGGCGCAATGGTCGTCGCCGCAGGGGCAAGGAGAAGTTCCGGCTTACAATTCTGCGCCGCCACCGAAGGGAACCAAGCTGCCGCCGATCCTCGCCAAGTCTGATCTATGGGGCGCGGATGCGCAGTATCCCTACCAGACACATGCCTACGAACTCGCGGCCAAGATTCCCCACGTCCTGCACCAGCAGCCCTGTTACTGCTATTGCGACCGCATGGGACACAACAGCCTGCACAGTTGCTTCGAGAACACTCACGGCGCCCAGTGCTCCACCTGCCTGAAGGAGCTCTACTATTCCTACCAGGAGAATAAGAAGGGAAAGACGGCGGCGCAGATCCGTGCCGGCATCGTCAAGGGCGAGTGGAAGCAGATCGACTTGCAGGCCGCCGCAGCCCTGAACTAGACGGTTTCCTCACAGACGTGCAGCGTCAACGCGCGCGCCAGTTGCCGATCTCTGCCATCCGAGGGACTGTAGCGGAACGCATTGCCCTCCAGCCGTGATTTGGGCGATACTTTAAGGCTTAGAACGAAAGAGCGCCAGTAAGGAGTTCGCCATCACGAAGAGCACAGGAAGAGTCTTACACATGGCTCAGAAAGCTGCCCCCAAGAAGAATGTGACTGAAGATCCTCGTTATGTGCAGGCCCTGCAGAGCTATGAGGCCGGCTTGCGCGCGATGCAGGAGCACAAATTCGACAAGGCTAAGCCGCACTTCCAGAAGGTCCTTACCGGACCCAGCAAGGAACTGATCGACCGGGCCACAGTCCATCTCAATATCTGCAACCAGCATGTGGAAAAACCCGCCGTCAGCCAGTTCAAGACGGCCGAAGAGCACTTCGACTACGCCGTCTCGCTCATGAATGTGGGCGATTATGTGGGCGCCCGCGAGCACATCGACAGGTTGCTCAAACAGAATCCCAAGGCCGATTACGCCGTCTATGGGCTGGCGGCGCTGGACTGCCTGACCGGCCACGTCGAGGATTCGCTTCGCCATCTTGACGAGGCTCTTCGCTTGAACCCGCAGCTGCGGTTCCAGGCGCGCAACGATTCCGACTTCCAGAACCTGGCGGAAGACCCTCGCTTCACCGAACTGCTCTATCCCGATCCGGGCGCTGATATGGAACCCGAAGAGCCCATGAGCGAAGAGGAATCGGTCTAGCCCGAATCGAGGAAGTTCCTGATGGAGACCAAGACCGCCGAGTATGCCGCACGGGAGACGATTTCCCGTGCAGGCGATCTTCGCGTGGTAGCCATCGGCGGCGGCACAGGTCTCTCCACTCTTCTGAAGGGACTCAAGCGCTTCGTGCATGCCCCAGCCGACGCGCTGTCCGGAAGCCGCAATCGGCCGGTGATCCGTGAACTTTGTGCGGTTGTGACGGTCAGCGACGACGGCGGTTCCAGCGGCCGCCTGCGCAAAGAGTTCAATATGCTCCCGCCGGGAGACATCCGCAACTGCATCGTGGCCCTGAGCGAGGACGAGGCGTTGCTCTCGAAGCTTTTCCGCCACCGCTTCAACAAAGGTTCCGGCCTGGAGGGCCATAGCTTCGGCAATCTGTTTCTGGCGGCGCTGACTTCCCTGACGTCCGATTTCTCAGAGGCGGTTCGCTTATCCTCGGAGATCCTGCTTACGCGCGGCCACATCTATCCGGCAACCAAGTCGAATATCGAACTGGAAGCATTGATGGAAGATGGCACGCGGGTCCGAGGCGAAACGAAAATCACGGCCAGCAAGGGGCACATTCACGAGTTGTTCCTCGTGCCTCCCGACGTCGATCCCATGCCGCAAACTCTGGAAGCCATTGCCCACGCCGACCTGATTACCATTGGCCCAGGATCTCTCTTCACCAGCCTCATTCCCAATCTGCTGGTGAAAGGAATCTCACAGGCAATCGTCGATTCGAAGGCAACCAAGGTTTACATCTGCAACCTGATGACCCAGGCCAATGAGAGTCTGGGATTGAGCGCGGCCGATCACATTCGCGCGTTAAACCGTCATGCCCAAGGACAACGAATCTTCGACTACGCCCTGATCAATCGCACGCCGGTCTCCGATGAACTAAAGGCAAAATATGCACATGAAGGTGCGTGTCAGATCATCAACGATCTCGACGCGATCGAAGGTATGGGCGTGATTCCGGTGCTCGGCGACTACCTGGAGGAAGCCGGCGTCGCCCGACACAATTTCACCCGCGCTGCCCAGGATGTCCTGCAATTGGCGATGGAACAGCCGGGTCGGAAGCGCCGGCACTAGAGGCGTCCGCGTTGTCGTAAGCTCACCGGTTCCTGTATCGTCCTTTTTCTGTATGAAAAGTGCTTTCGACCAGGCAATCATGCGCAATTCACTGCTTGCTGTTGCCGTGCTGCTGGTTCTCTCCCTCGCCGGTTTCGCCCAGGTTGCTCCCGAAAAGGGTGGACACGAGGTCCAGATCTGGGCGGGAGGAGGGCACTCCGTGAGCGGCGGCCGCGGTAACACGGGAGTCTTCAATGCAGGCCTGCGCTATGGATGGGTTCTCACAGGAGCGCATCTTCCGGGCTTTCTCCGCGGGCGGTTCGAGTATGCAGTCGATGCCGTCCCGGTATTCATGGCTTTCCAGCCGACGAACACGGCCTACGGCGTTGGCTTTGATCCGTTGGGCCTGAAGTGGAACTTCCAGCGTCATGGACGGATCTCGCCTTATCTGGAACTAACCGGCGGAGTGCTGTACACCAACCACGACGTGCCCACGGGGACCAACACGGTGAACTTCATGGATCAGGCGGCGCTGGGGATGCACATCCTTGGCGCAAAACACAATGTCAGCCTGGAACTTCGGTACATGCACATCTCGAATGCGGGCCTAGCGACGCCAAATCCGGGGGTTAATACGGTGCAGGTGCGGCTGGGAGTGGGAAGATTCTTCAGGCCCAGATAGGCCCTGTCATCCTGAGTCCGGCTAGGGCCGGACGAGGGATCTTGCGACCGCGAATTTGTTCTGATGATGTGGATGGGGCGGACTGTACTATCGGAAGCATCTTGGGGCCTTTGTACTGCCTCCTCGGTTTCGTGCCCTCGTATGGTCCCTCCGAGCGCGAGGCGCGCTTGTCAGGATGACATCTCTTCGGGGTCACCCAGCGCTACGCTAAGCAGCGTAGCGCAGGCTTGCACCTCCTCTGCTTGCCCCGTTATCCTCATCCGTTATGTCTACGCTCGTCGAATGCGTCCCCAACTTCTCCGAAGGCCGCGATAAAGCTAAAGTTGACGCCATCGTTGACGCCATGAAGATGCCCGGCGTCTACCTGCTCGATCGCGAGATGGATGCCGACCACAATCGTTGCGTCATCACGCTGGTCGGCGAGCGCGAAGCCATTCAGGAAGCCGCCATTCGTGGAGTAGGCAAGGCGGCTGAGTTGATCGACCTGAATGTCCACGCCGGCGCGCATCCGCGGATGGGGGCTGCCGACGTGGTGCCGTTTATTCCAATTGACGGCGTGACGATCGAAGATTGCGTTGCGATGGCTAACCACGTCGGAGAGGAGATATGGAAGCGGTACCAGATTCCGGTCTACCTCTATGAATCGGCCGCCAGAATTCCGGAGCGGCAGGGCCTGGAGAATATTCGCCGCGGACAATTCGAAGGCATCCGGGCGGAGATCGCCACCAATCCGGCCCGACGGCCGGACATCGGCGAACCGCGTGTCCATCCGACCGCGGGAGCTACCGTCGTGGGTGCTCGCAAGTTCCTGGTCGCCTACAACGTCTTTCTCAACACAACCGACGTCGATATCGCAAAGAAGATCGCCAAGGCAGTGCGTTTTTCGAGCGGCGGAATGCGCTTCGTCAAAGGTGCGGGATTCCTGGTGCGGGGACAGGCACAGGTCTCAATGAACCTGACCGACTTCGAGCAAACGCCCGTCCATCGCGTGTTTGAGCTTGTCAAGCGAGAGGCTGCGCGTTACGGAGTGATGCCGGTCTCGAGCGAGATTGTCGGACTGATTCCCAAGAAGGCACTGGAAGACGCTGCCGAGTGGTTCCTGCAGGTCGAGAATTTTGACTCCTCGCTGATTCTGGAGAATCGCCTGGCTGCGGTGATGGGCGGCAAGATGGCTGTGGGCGGCTTGCGCGCCGGAGTCGAACCTTTCGTCGAACAACTCGCCGCGCCCACCGCTACCCCGGGAGGCGGTAGCGCGTCAGCCGCGGCTGCTGCCATGGCCGCAGGGCTAGCCACAATGGTCGCCTCGATGTCCCGCGGCAAGAAAGCCTATCTGCAATACGAAGCTCAATTGAGCAGCGCCATCGCGGCTCTCGTACCGCTGCGCGAGGAACTGAAGGCCGCCATCGACGCCGACGCTGCGTCGTACGACTCCGTCATGAAGGCCTACAAAGCGGCAAAGACGGCGGCGGATGAGAAATCCGGCGAGGCGGTGATCGAGACCGCTCTGAAAGAAGCCACGACTGTCCCACTTCGCATCGCCGAGAAGGCGCGGCAGATCGGGGAACTGGTGGCAGCACTCGCGCCAATTACCAACCCCAACATGAAATCGGACCTGATGACAGCATCCGCGTTGGCGGCAGCAGCAATCATCGGGGCCCTCGCGAACGTCGATATCAACCTCGCCTCGATCAAAGATCAGGCCTTTGCCGAGAGCATCCGCGAGCGCACCTCCCGGTTGCGGAACTAGAGCCCATCGGTTCGCTACCAGGCCGCTCCTATTTGGTCAACGGTCACTGTACCTTTGTTTGGTTCAAGCTGGGGTGCAAGTAAAATAGAATAAAGCGTTCTACAAACGACAAGGGTTGATACTGCATCTAAAGAAAGGTGCGCAATCCTGACTATTTCCTGATTCGAGGCGTTATGAGATTTGTGAAGATATGTCTAGCTTCTATGCTGTTGGCGAGCATGGCCTATGCCATGCCCCTGAACTCTTCGGCTCGCACGTGCGTCCCGGCCGATCTGCTGCAGTTGATCTCGGTGGACTACCGCTCTCTGAAGGATTCCCCCACAGCCATGGCTCTGAAGCAGCAGCTGATGCCCGACAACATCAAGCAGTTCGAGTCTGCGTTGAAGGCGATCGGCCTCGACACGGAGAAGGACGTCGACAGCCTGACGTTCGCCTCATTCCGCTCCGGCAAGCAGGGGATCAAGACTGTGGGCGTGGCCGCCGGTCCCTTCAACATGAAGGACGTGTTGAAGAAGATGAAGCTGCAGAAGTTCGTGCCCAAGAAGTACAACAACAACAATATCTATCCGATGGAGGGCGGCTTCGTCATGAGCTTCCTGGACGACAGTACACTCCTCTTCGGCGATGCGACCTCGATCCGCACTGCGCTCGATACGAAGGACGGGCAGATCCTCGCTCTCGACACCAACGGCACCATGGCCGACATGATGACCAGCGTTGACTCCTATCCGGTGTGGAGCATCCTGGACCAGCAGGGCACGCAGAACGCGCTGCATTCCGCGATGGGCGATGCCTCGAAAGTCGCCGACTACGAGAATGTCAAGAAGCGCCTGATGGGGTCCCGTTACTCGATGAATTTCACGAGCGGCGTGAACTTCGATATGACCGTTGTCACCTCGGATTCGACGACGGCCTCGACGGTCTCTTCCCTGCTCAAGGGTTACATGCTCTACAAGAAGGTGAGCGCGACTCCGGCCGAGAAGGTCGCGGTCGAAAACACGACCGTCGACTCGGACGGGCAGAATGTGCAAGTGCGCTTCAAGGCAAACGATCAACAATTTCAGTCGCTGATGCACTCGGACCTGTTCGCTGCAGTAACCCGTTGATCCCTCCAAGAATTGGGAAGGCACCGGAGAACCCGGTGCCTTTTGTATTTCTGGCCGATGTTCTCGTCCTCGGCGGCTCTTCTTTTAGAACTTTGCGGTATGGATTCCCAGCGGCGTCGGGAAAGACCTGCCTAAGACTTATTGCGTTCTTCCCTCTTCTGCCGCGCCCAACCTTCCTTCACCACCTGCCGCCCGCGCCCGATGGCCAAAGCATCCTCCGGCACGTCATCCGTGATGCATGAGGCGGCACCGATGTACGCGCCCTTGCCCAGGCGCAATGGCGCCACGAGAGTGCTATCGCTGCCTACGAATACGCCGTCATCGATGATGGTTTTGTGTTTGTGAACGCCGTCGTAGTTGCAGGTGATCGTGCCGGCCCCAATGTTGACCCCCGCACCGATCTCGGCATCGCCAAGATACGTCAGATGGTTTGCCTTCGATCCCTTGCCTAGCCTGGTTTTCTTCATTTCGACGAAATTCCCAACGTGAGCACCTTCCCCTACGTCCGCGCCTGGCCGAAGGTGCGAATAGGGCCCAAGAACCGCGCCGGCAGCGATGTGCGAATCGCGCATCACGCAACCCGGCAGGATTGTGACACCTTCACCAATCTCTGTGTCACGAATGACGCTGTAGGACCGCACGCGGCTGTTGCCACCAATCCTGGTTTTGCCCAGCAACTGCACGTGGGGCTCGATGACCGTGTCGGGGCCGATTTCGACATCGGCGTCGATCACACAGCTCGCCGGATAGTAGATCGTGACTCCATCCGCCATCAATTGGCGGCATTTCGCCAGCCGCATTTGTTCATCGATATCGGCGAGTTGCGCGCGCGTGTTCGCGCCCAACACTTCATGCGGAGTCGCGGTCTTCCACGCGACGACGCGGCGGCGCGCTTTCGCGAACACCCCAGCCATGTCGGTCAGGTAGTACTCGCCGTGTGCGTTGTCGGTCGAGAGTCCGCCGATGCGCGCGAAGAGTTCCTTCACATCGAAAACGTAAAACCCGGAATTGATCTCGCGCATCTTCTTCTGCGCCGGGCTCGTCGACCTCTCCTCGACAATGCCCAGCACCTCGGCGCTTTTTGCACTCTTGCGCAGAACCCGTCCGTACCCGGTGGGCTCCTCGAGCTCGGCGCTCAGTAGAGTCATCGCCGCTCCCTCGCGGAAGTGAAAATCGCGAAGGCTGGCGATGGTATCCGTCGTAATCATCGGTGCGTCGCCGGAGAGCACGATCACGTGGTCGTAAGCAGCAAGCGCATCCTGCGCCACTATGAGAGCGTGGCCGGTCCCGCGTTGCTCCGGCTGCAACACGAAGTTCACCCCGGTGTGCTGGACGGCGGCGCGAACACGATCTGCTTCATGCCCGATGATCGCGTAGACATCGCCTGCGGGAACGATGCGGGTCGCAGCGCGAATGACGTGTTCCAGCAGCGGCTTGCCTCCCACCTCATGCAGCACCTTCGGGAATTGAGATTTGAGCCGGGTCCCCTTGCCCGCCGCCATAATGGCAACCGCCACGCGGGCAGGACCTGCAGGACTATGATTTGGTTTCCGACTTGAGGATGATGCCTTGGATGAATCCGGGGGCGTAACTCTTGATTTCTTCATCTCGAACTCAATATACCTTTGCGCCTGCTCCCGTGGCTATTTTCGGCACGCTGGCCTACAATCTTGCGGCACGGCTTGAAGACCGTGGGGAATCGATAGCACCGGAGGAAGAATGCCGAAATACGTGATCGAGCGTGACATCCCGAACATTGGCGATGTCACACCGGAGCAAGTCATCGCCATCTCGCAGAAGTCCTGTGGTGTGTTGAGCAATCTCGGCCCGAAGATTCAATGGCTGCACAGCTACGTCACGCAAGACAAGATTTACTGCATCTATATCGCGCCCAACGAAGAGATGGTGCGGGAACATGCCCGCCAGGGTGGATTCCCGGCGAACAGCATCTCCGAGGTGAAGTTGGTGATCGATCCTACCTCGGCCGAAAAATAGCTACAGCCCAAGGCCTCCGTCGACCGCCAAAACTTGCCCGGTGATGAACTGGGGAGCGGTGGCAAAGAACAGGACCGCAGCGGCAATTTCATCGCCGGTTCCGTTGCGCTGCATGGGCGTCTCTTTCGCCATGCGGCGCATGAACGCGGCGGCGGACTTCTCGCCCAGATCAATCATTCCTGGCGCGACGGCGTTGACTGCAATGTCCGGTGCCAGCGCCTTGGCCATCACTTTTGTGAGCATGTGCAGTGCGGCCTTCGATGAGCAATAGTGGGCATGCGTTGGCCACGGCCTCAGCCCACCCAGGGATCCCATGTGGATGATTTTGCCCTCGATCTTCCCTGCGCCCTTTCCGCGCTTGCGCCGCATCCATTTCAGGGCTTCGCGCGACACCAGGAATGGTGCCCGTGTGTTCGATGCGAAGATTGCGTCCCACTGGCGCACGGTCAGCTTCTCGAACTCTGCCGTCTCGTAGTTCGCCGCGTTGTTCACCAGGATATCGATGCGCCCCAATTCGCGGCCCACTTCTTTCATCATGGCGCGCACGCTCGCCTCGTCCGTTATGTTGCATTGGAGGGCGAACGCGCGAACTCCCAAAGCGCTCAGGTCGACGACGGTTTCCCGCGCTTCACGGGATGAATTGCGGAACGTGATGGCCACATCGGCCCCGGCTCTGGCCAGCGCCAGCGCTGACGCCCGGCCTAGGCGCCGGGCTGCCCCGGTCACCAGCGCAGTCTTGCCACAGAGAGGTTTCAGTTCAGGCCCCTGCATGCATGGATTCTACCGCCTCAGTCCTACGAGGGTCTGCTGCCATCAACGGCGATGACGGTTTTCTGGCTCGATCAGGTATTTCCTTATGGAATGCCCGCAAGTCCACGCGCTAGAATTCCTTTGGCATGCCAGAGCTGCGCAGCGTGATTGTGTACTCCCGCAAGGGATGTCATCTTTGCGAAGTCGTAAAGGAGAGTCTCGACAAGCTCTCCCGCCGCGGGGGATTTATTTGGCGCGAGATTGACGTTGACAGCGATGTGGAACTTCGTCGCCAGTTCAACGATGAAGTGCCTGTTGTCTTTATCGATGGATATAAGGCCTTCAAGTATCACATGAATGAGCAGGACTTCCTGCGTAAGATCGCGAACTGACTCCACCCATCCGTCTGTCTAGTCCGTGACACACACGTGTCACGCATGACACGCGCATTGATAATCGCTCTCCCTAACTCCTGTCGATGCAACACCCGCCTATCGGCCCCATCCCTGCAATCGCAACGGTGATCGATCTCGAAAACAGGAGGAGTCACTTGCTGCGCCAGATTCTTGCACTGTTTTTCATCTTCGTTTGCACCACCATCGCGTGGATGATTCTTGGCGAGACCATTACCTCTCGCACCTACGGCGCCAACCAGCAACTGCAGGGCCACGTTGCTTCCACGTGGGGCACGTCGCAAGAGCAGTCGCCGCCCGCTGCACACTACACGGTGACCGAGCCCACGACTTCGACCACTGTCGAGGATGGCAAAGTTGTTCTCCATAAGGGCACAGTCGACAAAGACGTTGTCCTTCCGGTTGAGTCGAGCCGCATTCGCGTGAAGATCCATCTCGATCCACGGCAGAAAGGACTGCTGTGGTACAGCACCTACTCCGTGGATTTCGGTGGAGACTACGTCTTCCGCAACAATTCCGCCGACGCCCAGAATGTTGGCTTTCGGCTGAACTTCCCGGCGCAGAAGGCTATCTACGATGCAATCGAGATGAAGGTGAACGACCAACCGGTCTCGCTGTCCACCGATGAGCAGGGCACGGTCGGTCACGCCACCGTACCACCGCAGTCCGAAGCGAAACTGCATGTCGCGTATCGCTCGCAAGGCCTCGATTCGTGGCGCTACAAACTTGCCGATGGAGTGGCCCAGGCTCGGGACTTTCAGCTGGTCATGCTGACCAACTTCCGCGCGATCGACTTCGCGGACGACACCCTGTCTCCCAGTGCAAAGCTGCTGACCGCCGACGGCTGGCAGTTGACCTGGCAATACTCGAACCTCGTCTCTGGCTTTCAAATCGGCATGACGATGCCCGAGAAACTGCAACCCGGGCCGCTCGCGGGAGAAATCAGCTACGCCGCCCCAGTCTCGTTATTCTTCTTCTTTTTCCTGATGTTCATCATCACCACCCTGCGCAACATCGATCTGCACCCGATGAACTACTTCTTTCTCGCCGCCGCGTTCTTCGCCTTCCACCTCCTGCTGGCCTATCTGGTGGATCACATCTCGATCCATGCGGCGATGGTGGTCTCGTCGGTGGTCTCAGTTCTGCTGGTGGTCAGCTACCTCAGGCTTGTAGTGGGGATGCGCTTTGCAGCGCTGGAGGCGGGAACTGCGCAGCTCATTTATCTCGTGCTGTTCTCGTACGCGTTCTTCTGGCGAGGCTTTACGGGCCTGGCGATAACGATCATCGCGATTATCACGCTGTTCGTTGTGATGCAGGCCACAGGACGAATCCGCTGGTCAGAGCGCTTCGCCACCCGCAATCGAGCGCCACTGCCGATTGGGCACTAGCCTGCTCTGTGCATTAGGGAGTCCGCCAGATCGTGGCGGGCTCCTTCGTGCACTTCCGCTGTGTTTTTTCTCTTCCCTCTTCTCGATTTTTCGCTAAAATTCCACCCCGGCATGATGCGCACGGAACTCTACGCCGATCCCCACAACCTCTTTCTTCACGACGCCATTCTCGAGTCCTGCCGCCGCCATGCGTCGAAGACTGCGATCGTCGATTCCTGTTGTGGACGGCGCATCACCTACGCCGAATACGGAGAGATCGTCGAGAGCGCCGCGCGAGGGCTGATCGCAGCTGGCGTCAAGCCTGGAGAAGTAGTAGCCATTTTTCTGCCCAATTGCTGGGAATTCTGCGCAGCGTTCCATGCCATCCAACTTGCCGGCGCCATTCCGACGCTGCTGAACCCGACGTACCGTGAGCGAGAAGTTCGCTACCAACTAGAAAACTCGGGCGCGGTTGCCCTGATCACCGACGCCTGCAACATCGCCGGAATCAATCTTGGTGGACTGCCGAATCTGCGCCGGGTCTACACCACACGAACCGCCGCGGCAGGGGCGGAGCCCTTCGCAAATCTGCTGACTCCACACACGGCGCGCCTTCCGCAAATAGCAAATTCCTCTCAGCAAGTACTTGCAGCTCTTCCCTACTCCAGCGGGACGACCGGGCTTCCGAAAGGAGTGATGCTTTCGCACTACAACCTCATCGCGAACGTCTACCAGTTGTTGGGCCCGAACGCTTCGGAGTTTACCTGTGACGACAGCGTCCTTGGTTGTCTGCCCCTCTACCATATTTACGGGCTGAACGTCGTGCTGAATCCGGTGCTGCTGCTGGGCGCGAAGCTCGTTCTGATGGCGCGGTTCAACATGCCGCAGCTCAGCACGCTGATTGTCGAAGAAGGGATCACAATGATGCCGCTGGTGCCTCCGGCGATCAACGCCATTTGCCAGGCTGCGGAGCTGGGCGGATTCCCTCGCGACCATAAAGTGCGCTGGATAAAGTCGGGGGCTGCGCCCTTGGCTCCGGATCTGGCCCGCCGCGTAACTGCACTGACGGGCATCCTTGTCTGCCAGGGATACGGCATGACCGAAGCGTCGCCCGTCACACATGTTGGATTCCTCGACCCTGCTCTCTACCGCCCGGACTCGATCGGGCATCCTCTGGCGCAAACCGACTGCCGCGTTCTGGCCCAGTCCGAGATCGATCCCGCCGACACTCCCGATGACCTTACCGAAGCGCCTTCCGGCCAGCCCGGCGAGCTGGTCATGAAGGGGCCTCAGTTCATGCTGGGCTATTGGAAGGATCCCGGTGCTACTGCCGCCGTCCTGCGCGACGGATGGTACTGGTCCGGCGACATTGTTACGCGCGATCGCGAGGGCTTCTACCGGGTCGTGGACCGCCGCAAGGAAATGATCAAGTACAAGGGATTTCCCGTTGCCCCTGCCGAGGTCGAAGCCGTTCTGCTTGAGCATCCGGCGGTGAAAGAGTGCGGCGTTGTGGGGCGCGCTGACGATGAGGCCGGTGAGATCCCAGTCGCCTTCGTCGCGCTGCGGGACGGATTCGTCGATCACACAAAGCTCCAGCAGGAACTCTGCGCATTCGTCGCGGACCGTCTGACGCACTACAAGCAGCCCCGCGACATACGCTTCGTTGATTCGATTCCGAAGACCGCGTCGAGCAAGATCCTCCGCCGCGAACTCCGCAGCGCCCTCAAGGGTTGATTTTCCGAGCAGCGGCGCTTCGATACCTCGCGTTTCTGGCGCAAGACGGGCCTTCCGGCATGGCGAAGAACCTCGCTTTCGACGCGAATTCACGGCGCCGATGTACTTATGGGCACTTGACCGAAATTTGAACGGGGTCTAAATTTCCCCGCAATGTTCGTCCGTTCTTTCCTCATTCGAGGAGAGAAATCCTACTGACTGGGGTTCCCATCTCTCCCAAAGCGCTGTTCCGTTCGCGGTGGGGCACGGGACCGGCGGCGTTTCGCCGGCTCGCAGCTTGATCAGAACAGCCGACTAGCACCGCGCCGCCTTCGCAAACGTGCCACCACGTCAAGGCACCAGTGTGTTCAATTCCAGGAGGTTGTCAATGAAGTGTCGAAGGTTCTCCCCTGTAGCTCTACCCGTCGTCACGCTTCTAATGGCGAGTCTGCAACTCGCAGCCCAAAACGATCCTGGTCCCCGTCCCGGCGCACCGGCTGCGGGCGGACCTTATCCCACGCTGAACAGCAACGAGCAGGCTGTGTTCAATCAAGCGGCGCAGGTTCTTGCGGAAATCGACTCTGTCTCGGGTGCGATTGCCGGAGAACCCGGGTCCGGACTCGGTCCGACCTTTAACGGAAACAGCTGCACCCAGTGCCACGCCCAGCCCGCCCTAGGAGGCAGCAGCCCTGGCTTGAATAGCCCGCAGAACTCCATCGCCAATCCGCAGATCGCGCTGGCCACGCTTGACGGCGCGACCAATGCCGTTCCCTCTTTCATCACTGCCAACGGTCCAATGCTCGAAGCGAGATTCGTCAAGAACCCCAACGGCACCCCCGACGGTGGTGTGCACGATCTGTACACCATTCAGGGACGAATCGATGCTACAGGCTGTGTGCTGGCGCAGCCGGACTTCGCAACCGCGGTCTCTCAAGACAACGTGATCTTCCGCATCCCGACGCCGCTCTTCGGTTTGGGGCTGGTGGAAGCCACATCGGACCAGGCGCTGCTTGACAATCTGTCGGCTACCGCTTCGGCGCGCGCCGCATTTGGCATAGCCGGTTCCTTCAACAGCAGCGGAAACGACGGCACCATCACTCGCTTTGGCTGGAAGGCACAAAACAATTCTCTGCTGATGTTTGCCGGAGAGGCCTACAACGTGGAGATGGGCGTCTCGAACGAAGTCTTTCCCAACGAGCGCAGCGCCGCAACCGGCTGCGTCTACAACAACTCGCCTGAGGACCTGACGCACCTGCTGGCCGAAGACGGCTCGACCAGCGGAACGGCATCAGCCATGTCCTCAGATGTCGTCAACTTCGCGCTGTTCTCGCGCCTGTCGGCACCACCAACGCCGGCGCCGTCCACCGCGTCGACCGTCCGTGGAGCGGCCCTGTTCACGTCTGTCGGCTGCTCACTCTGTCACTCGCCAACGCTCACGACGGGGACATCGCCCTACACCGGCATGTCCAACGTGACCTACAACCCATACTCGGACTTCGCCCTGCACAAAATGGGCACGGACTTGCAGGACGGCATCACACAGGGCGGAGCCAAGGGAAACCAGTTCCGTACCGCTCCCCTGTGGGGCGTCGGCCAGAGGCTGTTCTTCCTGCACGATGGCCGCACGACCGATCTGATCCAGGCCATTCAGGCGCACAGCAGCAGCGCTTCCGAAGCGAATCGAGTGGTCACCAACTACAACAAACTGAAAGCTTCGCAAAAACAGGACCTGTTGAATTTCCTGCGCTCCCTCTAGTCGAAGTGCTCTGCTGGAATCGCGGAGGTAACCTCCTCCGCGATTCCGGTTCTAATCCGCGGAACTTCCGACATCTGCGGTTCGTATCTCCCATCAGCTAGACGAATTCAACTCACGCATCCGGAGCCAAGCGCAACCGGAAGGAGATGAGAACATGGATGGACTCACCGGACTGGCAGCAGTGGTAATGTTCTTCGCATTACCTGTGGCCGTGGTTGGCCTGTACACTTTTTACCGCGTGCGTAAGCTGCGCACCGAAGAGCGCCTGGCCGCCATGCAGCGCGGCGTGAACATCCCCATGGAGCCCGAGCTCTCTGAGTCGGCGAAGTCGCGGCGCTATGGAATTCTCCTGACTGCGGGCGCAGTCGGCTACATGATGGCATTCACCATCGTCGCGCGCTACGAGCCCGACGCCATGATCGCCGCCGCCTTAGGCGCGATCCCATTTACGCTCGGGCTGGGATATTTCCTGGATTCGACGCTGATTCGCCGCGACAGCCGCGTGTCGTAAAGGACGGAGCCGAAAGATTACAACGGGAAGGATTTGAAGCGGTGACGAGTACGAAGCGGGGGCCCCATTTTTCCGGCAGCGTTTGCCTGAGAAATGGGGCTTCTGATGGTTGAGCGGCCTATTCCCCAGTCAGAAGCTTGTACTGCTGTTCGTTGAGCGGCACCACGCTGAGCCGTCCCTGTCGAACCAGCGGCGATTCCGAGAAGACATCGCTCGCTTTCACTTCGGCGAGCGTAACGGGCTTCCTGAGTGCTGTTCCCGCTTTGATCTTCACCTGAGGATTCTTTTCGTCCGAAGCATCGACCGAAACCACGGCTGCCGTGCCGACTGCGCTCTTCTCATCTCCGGTGTGATAAATCACCAGCCGTTCGCCGGCCTTCATCCCTCGCAGATACTTCAACGCGACTGGATTCGACACGCCGTCCCACACCGTGGTCTTGTCACGCTGCAGGTCGGCGAAAGAATAGGTCGATGGTTCCGTCTTTAGTAGATAGTCCATGATTGAGATCCCAGTGTAGTGAAGTGCAGATTTCTGATTTCAGATTTTAGGTCTCAGATTTCAGATTTACCAACCCAGGCTTAGGCCGCCCTTGAATCTGCAATCAACAATCTGAGATCTGAAATCTAAAAGTCTCGGACTTGCATTTCGCAACAACAACGTAAGAACTCGGCTCTTACTAATTCGGCTTCTTGTCTTTCGACTCGCCGGCCGCCGCATCTTGTTTTGGTGCGGGGTTGGAAGCGCCGGCATGGTCCTCATAGATCGAATATTGTCCCTGTGGGCGCTTTAATTTGATGGTGATTTCGGTCTTCGGCTTCGAAATGTCGAAGTCTTCGCCGAACGTCTGGAATCCGTGCGCCAGAACCTGAATGCGCACTGCCCCGTACGGAACACCATCAAAATCGCACTTGCCCTCCGCACTGGTCTTCAGCTCCGTGCCACTGCGCTCCTGCTTTCCCTTAGCATTCACCGGATGCAGAATCACGGCCGCATTCCGCACGGGCTTGCCATTGTCATCCTTGATCACAGAGAAGTAGACCCACGATGTCGGCTCTTCCTCTTTGTCCTTCTGCGCGAAAGCCGGAACTACGCTGGCGAGCATAGCCAGCCAAATCGTTGCCCCAACCAAATACCTGTTCATAGGATTCATTCTAGTAGGCGGCCGGAAACCTGTCACCAGCCACCGCTCCTGGAGATGAGGCCTCGATTCAGCGGCATCCTCGACTTGTGTCGTTCTTTTACAATTGCACACGTGAAGACCTGGGACGTGATCATTATTGGCGGGGGCATCATTGGCCTCTCGCTGGCGATTGTGCTGCGGAAGCGCGGAGCGACGGTCCTCGTGGTGGAGCGTGGAGAACCGGGTCGGGAAGCCTCGCACGCCGCGGGTGGAATGTTGGCCGATTGTCCGCTTGAGCTCCCGTCAGCGCTTCAGCCTTTCGCCACGGCAAGCGTCCGGATGTATCCCGAGTTCGTCTACGAACTCGAGGTTGAGTCCGGGATGAAGGTCGATTTGCGAGGCAACGGCGCTATCCTTTTTCTGTCAGCCGAGCATGCCTATCAGGCCACCGAGTTCGTTGCCAGCCACTCTCTTCCGTGCCCTCTTTGCGAGTTTGAGCCCGCACTTGTTCCCGTTGGAACGGTGGTGTATCGGAAGGAAAGCAGCGTCGATCCTCGCGCCTTGACCGCGGCCGCCCTCAAAACCGCGAAGGTACGCGGCGTGGATTTCTCCTC